>Ga0210384_10000344_pt1 | contig 72844 bp, 66 predicted proteins | sample IncBWH2MmetaG_FD_160574 | JGI IMG/M metagenome (GOLD analysis project Ga0210384, IMG submission 160574) | Forest soil microbial communities from Barre Woods Harvard Forest LTER site, Petersham, Massachusetts, United States - Inc-BW-H-2-M | ecosystem: Environmental > Terrestrial > Soil >... | reverse complement strand
GAAAAGCGTCGTGCTGGGATCGCGGCGATCGTAACTTTTCTGAATGTCATAGCGATAGATCTCGGTGATCAACTGGAAGGTGCCGTGGGCGATGTTGAGTTTCAACTCGAAGGTACAGCGGTAGGTGCCGCCCGGCTGCAGGGAGAACGGGGCAAAGCCGAGCCGCTCCGTCGAAGTGTGGAAAATGGTGTATTCCTTTTCGTCCATAAACCAAATGACCACAGCAAGCTTGCTGATAGCCTCTTCCGCGGTAACTTCAACGTCCACCCAGGCAGTTTCTCCGGACTCAAAAGTGCACTGTTCGCCGGCACGGTCGCGAACCGTCACTTGCGTGATGGCGACTTTCTTCTTCTCTTCCGGAATTTGCAAGGTCTTGCCGGCCTTGAGGTAGTCCCGGATGACGGCGTCGGTATTGCCGATTGTCACCATCTTGCCGTGATCGAGCAGCATGGCACGATCACAGATTTCGGTGATGGATTTGAGATTGTGAGAGACGAAGAGAACCGTGGTGCCGGACTTGATGACCGAGCGAATGCGCTCCATGCAGCGTTGCTGGAACACATAGTCACCGACACTGAGCACCTCATCGACGATGAGCACTTCCGGATCGACGTGTGCGGCAACCGAAAAACCCAGGCGGGCATACATTCCAGAGGAGTAGCGCTTCACGGGCGTGTCGATAAATTCTTCGATGCCCGAGAAGGCGATGATCTGGTCGAGCTTCGATTGAATCTCGCGCTTGGACATGCCCAGAATCGTGCCGTGGAGAAAAATATTCTCCATGCCGGTGAGGTCAGGATGGAACCCGGCGGTGATCTCAATCAAAGCAGAAAGGCGGCCATTCACAATCATGCGGCCCTTGGTGGGCCTCATGATCCGGCTGAGGATCTTCAGAGCGGTGCTTTTGCCGGCGCCGTTGCGGCCAATAATGGCGAGCGCCTCGCCGTGCTTCACCTCGAAAGAAATGTCCTGGAGTGCCCAAAATTCTCGCTTGTCGGCGGAGTTGAGCTCTTCCCCGCGCAGCATCTTGCCGGTCAGGGCGGGCAACAAATCGCGCAGGGAATTGTAAATCTCGCCCTTGCGGAATTTCTTGTAGATATGCTCCATGCGGAGCGCGACGTCAGACATGGGCGGTTTCCCCTAAATGCTCTCCGCAAAAGCGGGCTCAAGATGCTTGAACAAAAAGAATCCACCCAGGAAAGCAACCAAACTAAAAACAAAACTGTATAGGAACCAATGAACATCCGGGGACTCGTGATGGGCGATGCAGGCGCTAAGCCCGTCGAGCAAAGGGGCTATCGGATTCAGCAGTAGCCACTTGCCGCGTTCACCGAACATACGCACGTCGTAGAAAACGGGAGTGAAAAAGATGCCGAAGGTCAGAAAGACTTCGACAATGTATTTGACGTCGCGGAAGAACAAGCTGGCGGCGGATAGGATCATACCGATCCCGACGCAAAACAGGATCATCGTGCCAAGCAAAACGGGAACCCAGAGGACATAGATACTCCAGCCAATCTTGGTAAAGGCCAGGAAGATCACCAGAGCGGAAAAAGCGACGAGGAAATCGAAAAAGCAGGCAAGCACCGCGGCCATCGGGAATATTTCCTTGGGGAAATAGATTTTGACGACGAGTTCACGATTGCCGGTGAGACTGTTGCAGGTGAACCGGATGCTCGAGACGATGAACGCCCAAGGGACCGCTTTAATGGCGACGCTGGCAATATCGGTGGTCCTGAGCGGCGCATGAGCGACCATGGCATAGGCGTAACGCACCACGATGCCGGACATGACGATCAGAATGGGCATGAGGATAGCCCAGAAAAATCCCATGATCGATTGCTTGTACCGGACTTTGATGTCGCGGTAAGTGATCATGTACAACAGCTCTCGATATTTGTACAGCTCTCGGAGTTCTTCGTTCATAGTTTGGAGCGAGTTCCGTTCGTTATTTGAATTTGGGGTAGACCGGCCTCACCGGGCGATCCTCGGCGAACTGTTTCGATGCCTTCATTGAATATCTCCAGAGCGGAACCAGCCATTTTGCGTGTAGCATTTGCTATTGCGGGCCTCCTGAAGCTGCTGGTTGAAGGACCACTTTTCGAGCGTGGAATGCCTCCGCATAGCCGCTGGGAGAGTTGGACTCCATTCCGCGAAGACGCATCAAGCCACGAAATGTCTCGCGGTCAAACCATTTCTTGCTGCGCTGGGTTTCGAACGCCGTGAACAGATGATCGATCTTCTGTTCGTAGAGAGGAGCTTCCAACGGAACAAAAACATTTGGACGGCCCATGTCACCATCATACTTGGGAACCTCGTATTCGAGAATCAAGTGGTTGCGGTAGGTGTTCCAAGTGAGTTCGGAGAGGACACGGTGGTCCTGGTGCGCATCTCCGCGCCAGTGAGTAAAAATTAGGTCCGGATTGACGCGACTCTTTATTTCCTCGAAGAAATCTTTTACCTGAGCACCGTGATAAGGGAGAAAGCCGTCGTGATAGTCCTTGAGAACGATCTCTTTTTCGCAACCTGTGGTGAACAATTCCGCGGCCTTCGCGGCTTCCTGACCGCGAGGCCCGCCGGCACAGAAAACAACCCAGTGAATCTTCAACCTTGGAAAAACCTGCTTGAGGTGCAACAACGTGCCGCCACAACCAATTTCAATATCGTCGGAGTGTGCGCCCAAGCAGAGCAATTGGACGGCATCCTCGCTTCTCTTTGGTAGACGCACACCGATCAAGCAACTTCACCCGCTGCGGGCCGGCCGTTCTTCCATAAATACCACGGTGGCGCGCCGGAAGCTTCCATTTCATCGAGCAATTGCTTGTCGCGGAACGTGTCCATGCATTGCCAGAAACCATCATAGTGCTGCGACCAGATCTTGTTTTCGTCAATCAGTCGCTGGAACGGCTCGTAAACAAGTTCTTCGCCGGATTGGATGTAGCGGAAAATTTCCTTGCGCAAAACGAAATATCCACCGTTCACCCAGATGCCTGCGTCTTTCATGCTCCTGATGGCTCGAACGTAGCCGTCTTCATTTGCCTGAACGGTATCGAGGCTGCTTGAGCGCGGCTGCACGGAAAGGAAGGAGGCATAGCAATCGCGACGTTGAAATTCTTGGATCATCCTGGGCAAATGGAAATCGTTTAGGCCGTCGCTGTAGTTAGCAAGGAACATTTCTTCGCCTTCGAGATGCGGCTCTACCTGGCGCAGGCGGTCCGCAATGGTGGAACGCAAACCGGTATCCACGAACGTAATTTTCCAGTCGTCGATGTCGCGCTGCATGAATTCGAGCTTGCGGCCGCCCTGCGAAAAGACGAAGTCGTTGGAGACCGACTCCTCATAGTCCAGGAAATAATCCTTGATGACATTGGCCTTGTAGCCCAGGCAAAGAATGAAGTCCTTGTGGCCGAAATGCGCGTAGTACTTCATGATGTGCCACAACACAGGCCGCGCGCCTACGGTCACCATGGGCTTGGGAACGTCTTCGGAGTAGCCCCTGAGACGCATGCCAGCACCACCGCAAAAAAGTACAACCTTCATGAGCCTCCTCCCTAATTGTATTTGCGCAGAGCCGGCTTCGATGGCTGGCCCACGAGGTATTTCTCAGCACCTTGATCCAGAGCTCTGCGATAGATATGCAAGGCTTCGCCGATTTTTTCGATGGTTCCGTCGATGTCTTGATCACTATGAGAATAACTGACCACAAGCGAAGGCATTATCAAACCCCGCTTTATCGTTTCCTGCAAAAACAGAGTTCTGAAAACTTGCGAAGGCTTTTTTTCTTGGTCGCGCGTGAAATACACGAGATTGCATGGTCGGCCCATGGTTCCAAAATGTCCGTCGAGGTGAAGTTCCTCCACCAATTCCGCGACGCCCTTGATTAATTTATTTCCCTGGCGGTAGAGATGCTCGATTACCGGTTCGCGCTCGTACGTCTTCATGATCTCCAACGCAGCCGCAAGTGCATGACCTTCCGCGCCGAAGGTGGTGGAAAGCAAGAAGACGCGTTCCTTGTCGGTCTTCAAGCCACCCAATTCCATGATTTCCCGTTTTCCGACCAGTGCGGCGATACCGAAGCCGTTGCCGAGCCCCTTGCCGAAAGTGCACAGGTCCGGCACGATTCCGTATTCCCGCTGAGCGCCGCCGATATGGTAACGGAAGCCGGTGATGAGTTCATCGAGGATAAATAGCGCGCCGTTTTCGCGGCACAGTCTCTGCGCTTCGTGCAGAAAATTGCTGGCTGGCGGATCTTCTTTTTCCGCTTCCATGATCAGGCCGGCAATCTCGCCCGGATACTGATCGAATAGCGCCTGAATACTCTTCAGGTCGTTGTAATTGAACTTTAGCGTGAGGTTTTTCACGACTTCCGGGATGCCGGCCGCCATCGGGGTGCTCCCGATGAACCAGTCGTTCACGGAAAAGAATGGATGCTGCGCGCAAATCGCCACGCGATCTCTTCCGGTAAACGCCCTCGCCAGTTTCACCGCGGCAGTCGTTACATCCGATCCGTTCTTGGCGAATTTCACCATTTCGCCACCGTGGATTAGGCTAAGAAGTTTCTGCGCGCATTCAACTTCAATGGGCGCGGGACGCGTGAAGTTTATGCCTTCCTGCATCTGGCGGTACGCCGCTTGAACGACTGGCTCGTAGGCGTGCCCCAGAGTAACGGCCCGCAAACCCATTCCGTACTCGATGTATTCGTTACCGTCTAAATCCCAAACATGGCAGCCTTTGCCTTTGGCAATAAAGGCAGGCGAGAGTTCTGGATATTGATCGTCTCCCTTCGCATAAGTGTGCGATCCGCCGGGAATCAGCGCGTGGCTGATTTTCTGAAGGGCTTTGCCCTTTTCGAAATTCACGCGGTGATCTTCCGTGGATTGGGAGGTCAATACTTTGAACTCACTCTTGAGCATGAAAAGTTTCCTCTTGATTCCGTCGAGAACCTAGCTGGATCGAGTGGGACTGAATCGCCCCTCTCGACTAGGCACCGGCTTCAACCAGGAGATCATGTTCCGCCAGCCTCTGCGCCGCTTCTTTGATGATGTCGAACCGGAAGCCGGACTTGTTGGCGATATCCAGAAGAGAATGCTGGCCGTCGCAATAATTCAGCGTCCATTGCATGGAAAGTTCGTAGGTATTCGCGTCGCGCTTGCCGCCAACCGCTCCATACAACCCGCGCTTACCGAGCCGCGGCTCGCACTTGGGATTCGTATTGATGAACTTTTTGTTGTGTTCGAGGATGTCCAGCACTTTGGAGTAGACCTGGAACGAACCGTCGAGAGATTCCACGCTGACGAAGTCCATATTGTCGGCTGAGGTGTGATTCTCTTTGTAGGCGTCGTGCGGTGTGCGCGTCAGGCTTCCGACAGGCAAGTTGAAGCCCGGGGAGCAATATTGCCGCTCGTCATAGTCATACGGCGTGAAATCGGAGATCACATACTCACCGCCGGAATGCTTCAAGGCGTGGGCAACAGCCGCGTCGACATCCGCATTGCCCCTACGGCTTTTCTTGTAATGAAATTTGCCGCGGTCTCCAACACAAGCAGCGACCAGCCCGTGCTTGATCCGGGAGGTCTTGCTTTCGTTGCGAGAGAGCCATGTGATGGCGCCGATTGTGCCCGGAGCAAAGATAAAACGATAGGAATACCGCGACTGGCGACCCAGCAAGGATTTGGCTAAAAAGGTGTTCAGCGCCATCGCGGACAGATTGTCGTTGCACAGCGAAGGGTGGCAGGAATGTGAGGAGAGGAGAATTTCGTCCTCGGTCGCTCCCTTGATGTAACATTCGCCATACGTCATGTTGCCCGGCTCAAGCGAAGAGTCAATCAGCACTTCGTACTCGCCGTCCTTCAGGTTCTGCAATTCCCGATGAGTCAAACAAAATCCCCAGGTTTCTTTGTAGTAGGACGTCCTGTAAGGAACCCAGTCCGGATGGTCGGGAAGGGAATGCAAATACGGCTTGAGTTCGGCAAGCGACATTTTCGCGCGAACCGGAACGCTGTAATTCACTACGTGTAGGCAAGAACGCTTGAAATCGATTATTTTTGTGCCATCCGGCCCTTTGACGTATCCATCGCGGATGTTCCATTCCTTTGGAATGTTCCAATCGAAAACGGCCGTGCCGGTTGGGACTTCATGCAATTCCAGCGGAATATGTTTTTGAATGATACGCAGAGAATCACGCAAGCCATCGCCGGTGATACTGCGGCATAGCGGGAGGAGCTCGCCCATCAGCTTGTACATGCCAGAACCAGTTTCAAATGCCGTGGGTGTCGATTTACTAACTTCTTCCGTCATAGTCATCGGTTTTTGGCTCCTTCAACAGCTAAAGGTTGCTGCGTCAATTCAGAATCGCGTGAAAGGTTTTTCAAAGGCGTCAATTTGGCGAGGTCGATCTCTCCCCAACCCCGGTCCTGTTTCGAAATGACTGTCACATCCAAAGGCCAGTTGATATTGAGCTGGGGATCGTTCCAGCAAACGCCGCGGCAATAATCGCGCGCATAAAACTCCGATACCTGGTAGAACGCCATGCTGTGCTCTTCCAGGGTTTGAAAGCCGTGCGCAAAACCCTTGGGCACATACATCACGCGTCCATTGTCCGGAGTCAGCTCGAAACCTGTCCATTGCAGGAATGTTTCTGAGTCGGGGCGCAGATCAACGATCACATCGTACAGCGCGCCCCGTGTGCAGCGCACCAGCTTGGTCTCCGCATGCGGTGGATCCTGGTAATGCATGCCGCGTAGAGTTCCCTTCCTGGGGCTATAGGAAACGTTGCATTGCACCAGGCCAATGTCCAAACCGTGTTTAAGGAACTCTTGCTGGCACCACGCGCGAGCAAAATAGCCTCGCTCGTCTTCAAGCTTCTCGGGCTCGATAACGTAAGCGCCTTTGAGCTGGGTTTCCTTGAATTTCACAGCCCGCCTCCAGCCAACGCATCCACGCGCGGGTCAGTTGGAGAACTTCCGACGAAAAAGAACATGGTGGCCATTGAGGTCCTAGGTACTCGAACGCGCGTCGAGGGACTGCGCGAAGTGCAAGCTCGGTAGATAAGCTACCGCCCATCGGGTCACAGAACACCGACCTGATTTGGATAATGGTGCAATCAATCTGCCAAAAATCCAATACGAAACACAGACCTCGGCAATCGATAACGGATTAAGCTATTGTAAATGAATGGTTTACGGAAGAACAGCAGATCTAAGAAACTTTCGCGTTCGGCTGCGGGGCTTGACTGGGTATGTTGGGAAAACTATTTCCCTCTTGTGGCACACCCCATCGGAGCGAATTATCCAGCAGGCCAGCCTTCAAGAGCCGGTTAATTTGCGCCATACGGATGTACTTCCCCTGATCTAAGTCGTTTCGTGTCAGCCCCATAGCCTTGTAGGCGGTGTAAAGCTCCTGGGCTCCCTGGCGTGCCGTCCACTGAGCTTGGAAGCTCGGCACCATTCTCCGAATCTTGTCGCATGTGACGCGGTAGCAACGCTTGTCGGGGCCCCCGTCAGGCGCATACGCGATGCTGCAGCCGGGCACTGTATCGGCGACAATCGTGGCCAGTTCGGAGATTCTGTAGTTCTGGTCCGTGCGACCAACGTTGAAGATCTGATTGTGCACCGCCTCGCGTGGGGCCTTAAGAACAGCCATAGCCGCGGCGATGATATCGCGGATGTGGACGATCGGGCGCCAGGGGGTACCGTCGCTCTTCATGTAAATCTCCCCGGTCGTATAAGCCAGCGCCACCAGATCATTCAGAACGATATCCAGCCGCAGCCTCGGCGATACGCCGTAGGCAGTCGCATTGCGCATGAACGTCGGGCTGAAGGTGTCGTCAGCCAGAGCACTGATGTCTCGCTCCGCCAACACCTTGGATTCCCCATAGGGCGTGACAGGATTTAGCGCGGCGGTTTCGTCGAGCATGGCATCACCGGATGCGCCGTAGGTGCTGCAGGAAGAGGACAGAACGAATCGCTTCACGCCTCCGGCCTTTGCCAATTCGGCAAGACGCACCGACGCGCGATGATTTACGTCATAAGTCAGATTTGGATCGAGATTCCCCATCGGGTCATTGGAGATAGCTCCGAAATGAACGACGCCGTCAAAGCCTTCCAGGTCGGTAGTCTTCAAATCGCGGAGGTCTTTTCGAAATTCCGGGATCCCCATGCCCAATTCCCCGAAATCGCAACCCGAAAACAGGTCCGAGTCCAGCCCAACTACTTCATGGCCGGCCGCTCGCAAAACGGGGCCTGCCACAGCTCCGATATAACCCTTATGGCCCGTCAATAGGATTCGCATACAGCTCCTCCGTAATGGTTTCGATGAAAATTCAGGATAGCAAACTGAACGCAGGACAGGATATTTAACAGACTTTTGTGCCGATTCTTCTGTTCGAGAAATTTATGACCAGTTAAGGATGTACGCCTTCCTGATCTCGGGCATCGGCCACTTCGTAATCAAGGCGATCGCCTTCGACAACAGCAAAGGCAATCCGCGCCCTTTCTGGTTCCGGACCTTCGACCTCCCACCAACTACCTTTTCGCACCAGCTTCATCTTGGCTCGGCTCTCCACCACTGATCGACTTCTCCAGGCAATGCTGTCCAGATCTTCTCTCGGGTAACCATTTGTCGTAGATAGCCGAGCAGCGTCTCATGTACTTTCCGCGTATGATTAATCAAATAATTTGGATGTGTGATGAAACTCATCAGATCATTTCTTCGTCGGATCAGAGCGTCCTGTGTCGGATTCAATTTGATTGAATCTCATTGGCGCTACCAGGATTCTCGCGCGAAGTCGGCCGTCTGGCTTTTCAAACTTGGAAAGAGGTGCTTCCCAATTCTTTTGGCCGTTGCGGCCAGGGCTCATGCATTTGGCACACCCTGACTGGAGGACTTGCGGTCCTTGAGAGCTGACACAACCCCGCTAACTTTTGACACGAAGCGAAACAGAAGACTCCGGTCTGGCCAAGGCCGAAGGAGGTCCTGGACCAAGTCTGGCTCTCCCTGCGGAACGTCCTGAAAACTTGTGGGTATGTACTCGCTCTTGCTTTGCCATGCTTGCGGAAAATAGGCGATCATCTCATTTTGCGTTACTGGAGGCGTCTCTTGCAACGGCCGGCCTGACAACTGCGCCCCCAGCGCTTCGACCATGTCGCGCTCCTTACCGAGTTGCAGATGGCTAAGCGGAGTACAGCGAGGATTCATTTCGATCAAATAGGCTGCCCCGCTCCCTTCCGCTAGGATGAAGTCCAAGCCGAAGAATCCAGTCAAACCAAGTCGGCGCGCAATCCGGTCGGCAGCAAACATCATCTCGGGGTTGTCAACGACGCGGACAATGTTGGCTGGGCCTGTGAGCCCCTCGGAGCTGACTACCTCTACGCTAATGCCAGCCAATACCTTCCCTTTCCAGCACACAACGCCGCAGTTCGCGGGACGTCCCTTAATGTGAGACTGAACAATGATCGCCGGCTTGTGATTGTGCCACCAAGGGCGTAGCCAGAATGGGTCACGATTGACGATGGCGCGTTTGACAGCTCGCACCATCCCAAACATTCTCTTGATTTGCGTGAAGAATTTTTCCGCTTCCTCCGGAGTGCGCGCGATCCTCACTCCGCGACCACCGAACGTTCCATCGCCCTTCAGCACCCAGGGAAATCCGTGGCCCGTTTGCCAGGGCTTGAGGTCGCCCGCTGTCTTGAGAGGCTTTGTATCCGGTATACGAATTCCTTCCTCACGAGCAATGGTGAGGAGGTCGCAACGAGCAGAAACGATAGGGTAACTCTCGGGAGGTCCTAAAGAGTACTCGAGCAAACTGACCAGCTCCGTTCCAGACGCCCCCAAACTGCGGGCGTGAGCATACAATTCATGCAGATGCTGAACTGCGCGGTCATCGCACGGAATAATGATCTGGGGCTTGGTTGCCTCAATCGCAACGACCAATGACTCTGAAGGTCGAAGGCTACTATAGCGAAAGGTATCCTTGACGACGCGCGTCGCCATCAGGGGATGTCGAGGCGGGCAGATGGCAGAAACGCGGCATCCCGCCTTCGTGAGGCCGATTGCAATTCGAGCGGGGGCTGCCCACCTGTTTGTGTCCGTCAACAAAACTCTTGGAGCCAACGTTCCTTGGTTGTCCGGGGCGAAATCGCCTTGCTGCATGCGTGGTTAGACTCCAATCAACATTCGTAAAGGTTTTGTCATGATCAACGCCTTCACCGCTAAGGGTGAGGGCGCGGACCCGAACTCCGTGCAACCGAGCCGCACATCTTTGATGTCTTCCACGCCGCTGACAGCTATGATCGACTCAGGGATCATGGAACGTAGGTCTAGCGAACGCCAACTTCGTCGCTCTCCGTGGCCTCGGAATTGGCCGGTTGCTCGCGAGATACGGGTTTGCGATCCGCCGATCTCGCGAGGTGCTTTGAGAGCCTGTGCGCCGTGAAACCGGCTCCGAAGGCAAATCGCAGAAGAGGCCCGAACGAATTCGCCGCTGACGCGCCGACGAAATACAAGCCCGGGACAGAGGACTCGAAATTGGATGAGAGCACGGGAGTATTTTCAACCGACTGGAGTCGCGAGTAAAGGTCGGAATCCATAAAGGCCAACCGCCGGAGGTCAACCCTATAGCCGGTCGCGGTGATGACGTGATCTGCGGTCAGGGCCTTTTTAGCACCTGTGCTGTCACTGAGTTGAAGATTCACTTTGCCGTTCTGAACCTTCACTTCTGTAACATTGACCCCAACATTTAACCCCACCTTGCCAACCACCTGCTCCTTGGTGAACCAGCAAGGAGCGGGGCCGAGAATCCGCCGTACCCTGTCGAGACGAAACTCCTGGGGCATTTTGTGGAAAACAAGCGGGGCGTTGGTGCACAAAAATAGTTTCCAGCCAGGTCCAATGCCTGTAATCGGAGTGCGGAGCTGATCGAAGAACGAAGGCTCAACCTTCTGCGGTGGATCATGGAAACGAATAGTGGATTTGCGGGCGATCACCTGGACGCGGGCGCCTGCTTGGTGCAGTAAGGCGGCCAGATCAAGAGCCGACGCTCCGGCTCCTATCACAGCGACTTCACGCCCGCTGAACTTGTCGACGGTACGGTGCCTTGAACTGTGGGTCAGGAACTGTTCGGGAAGCGCGGCCAGGTTGGGTGGTGTATAGCTGTAGTGCGTCAAACCGATTGCCATCACTACGCGGCGGGCGGAAATCTTCTGCCCATCTTCAAGACCAATTTGAAAGCCATCCGTGGATCGCCGGAGCGACGTAACAAGCTTGTTCTCCAATTCCGGCACGAATCGCTTCTGGAACTCCAGGCCGTAGGCAGAAAATACCTCAAGCGGGACAGGAAGTCCCACCGTGGAGTAAGGAATCCCCTTCTCCTTGCAGTACACTTCAAGAGTGAAAGTGGAATTCGGGTCGTATAAGGAAGAGGCAAAGCCCTCGGATTTAAGGTGCATGCCCTTGGGCATGTGCGTCAGCCAGGTATGCATCGGATTCCCGAAAATGCGGAAGTCGACACCGCGCGCCTTTAGATGGGCGGCAATCGACAATCCATAAGGCCCTGCGCCCACGATCGCTACGTCACACTTAGTCATTTGCGCTGCCACCTTTCAGTCCACAACTACGTGCTCGATCATGGCCATGAGATCAGTTCAACGAGGAGGGCCATTGTATAGGTATTCCAATAATGAACCGGCAACCTGCGGGGCGCGCCACGTACGATTTTCATGCTACCGAGCGATCGCATGCATACCCAATTTTACCTTACCGGCGGTTTGTTTCTAGCAACGTGCGTGGGTTGTGTGTCCGAAATTGCAGGTGGGCCCTTCAGCCCATCCCAGCGGGACATTGTTTTATCCAGGGACTTCTCGAGCGACCACCGGATTTCCCGTAACTGTAGAGCCGTGGTTTTGGCAGCCGTCCAGCCGAAGGCGGTCTTGATCCAAGAGTATTTCCAGGATAGATACGGAGGCCGGAGTTCGCCTCGAAGCTCTCTGGCCTTCTCTTCCATCTCTCGGACAATATCAACCCGTTCCGGATAGAAGTTAATCAGATTGCGTTGCAGGTAGGTGAGGCTGGCCTCACGGGCCCTTGGAGAATCTTCCACGGAACGGAGATAATCGATATGCAGCTGCATGGACAGCCAGAGGGCATCGCGCTTTCTGTTCGACGTGCCCACATAGGCCAAGGAATTGGTTCGAAAACCACGATAGTACACTCGCGCACCTGGCACAAATCGAGTGCCATCACTCTGAAGAAGAACTCGGCAGAAATATTCGCCGTCATCGTCCGATAGCATGCGCGTGTCCCACGGACCCGATGCTTCGCTTAACTCACGACTAACGAGCCAGGTGGCAGTCTGCATGAAAAGGTTGTCTCCCATCTTGCGCAGTAGCCACTCGGCAGGAGACAGATCCTCCCATAGTCCAGTCCGAATAAATTGCGCCCGCGGCCAATGGTGCAGAAATTTTCCAAACTCGGAAGAAAGAAGAGTTTTCCTGCTTCTGACATATTCCGACTCCGCCATCTGACGGGCAATCTTGTCGGGAGCCAGAATATCATCGGCGTCCAGCCATTGAATATAATCTCCGTGGCAGAGAGAAAGTGCCGTGTTTCTTGCTGAGGCAGCACCCTGGTTCCTCTGTAAGACAACATGAACAGAGTCCGATTCAAACTGCCGTGCAATCGCCAACGTTTGATCAGTGGAACCGTCGTCAACCACAATGATCTCTTTTCGTTCCCATCTTTGCGCAATCGCCGAACGCAACGTGTCAGCGATCCATTGCTGTGCATTGAATGCTGGGATGAGGATCGACACTAAACACTTCCCATTGCGAGAGCTCGTTGCGACACCTACATCAGCGCGGACTCGGGGACGATTGGACCGAGCCGTTTCGCTGCCTGGCGCACGGAGCACTTCCAGCGCTTCCACCACTGGCACAATCTGGGCACCGGAGCCGACGGCATATTTCACTACATTTTCAAAAAAATCAGGCGTGCATCCAAACGGAGTGTGGGAATCAGAAATGTCGTGAGTAGCAAAGATGAGCCAACCGCACGCTTGCCGATTCCGGTCGATGAGATCCTTGACCGCCTGGAGGTTGCCGCGGCTCTTCTCGAGAAAGTATGCCGATAGCTGATTGAGATCGGCCTTGCCAGTATTGAACGTCTGCCCACCGCCACGACAACATAGGAAATAATCAGCCATCCTCGCCTTTGTATGGGGTCGAGGCAGGCTGATCGGATAGGAGAATGTCTTGAACTCAGAAAAAGGAAAAAGCTGATTGAGGGCCTCGCGATTCTTCAAAATCGAGTTTTCGAAAGTCTTCGTTGCTGTTGCCCAGGAATCGCAGTGTGAAAAAGTGTGGCAGCCCAGTTCATGCCCCTCCTCGAGAAGGATCGTCAAATCGTCCGGTACGAATATCTGCCCACTTTCTGTCTCTCGTCCTGCCAGCCCAAGTGAAACATAGTACGTTCCACTCAAACCGTAACGGTTCAGAATTGAGCCACCAGCCAGTAATGCGGAGCGCGGGAAGTCATCAAACGTGAAGGAGATTAAAGGGCGCTGAGAATTGATCAGAAATGGCCTTCTCCACACCTTACTGGTGGCCCTTCGTTGGAAGTAGCCTAATAATCTCGACCCAAGATTCAGAGATGGCATGTCATGCCTCCTGGTCTAATACCAACACTCGATCCCTTAGTTGTCCTAACGTTGTTCAATTCCATCTCAGCTGCTCAGTTTCACTGTACTTTTTCGGGCACAGCTTCTGTGCCAATATCCACGCTTTCAAGGCCTTCCGGAACTTCATCCGTCGGAGCATTCTTACGAGACTTCATCCACGGGAGCATTTCCGGCAAAAGTCTGCCAAACCTATACAGTGGTTCAGGTCCACCGTGGAGGAGTATTACGGCTCCAAGATAGAGGACTACGAAGAACAAAGAAGTCGTGGCAATCCGTGCGAAGGCTCCTAAAGCACCGGTCGCGGCGGCTAAGGAGGGTATTGCGTGGATGACGAATCCCGACGTGATCCCAGCCAGCAAAGACGCTACGACATACCTCCATACCGTGGCGAGAATTGGGATAACCCCGAAGTGTATAGGCTTCCCTGCATACATAAAGGCAGGTACAAAGAGAATCCAGAAAGAAAGACTCCAGGCCGAGGCAATGCCGACTGGCCCCCACCTCAGTCCCAAGCAAAACAGCAAAACCGTTACGCCAAACTCCAGGATAACCCAGCGAAGCCAGCGATCTGCTCGACCGATCGAAAGGTGAATCAATCCGCAGGTATAGTAGATCAGCATGATTCCGATTCCCGGGCCAAAGAACGTGAAGATGTAACCTGCTTCTCCCCACTTCGCGCCCAGGAGCAATCGGATCGCGTCTCTGCCTACCAAAGTTAGAATTGTGCCCCCACCCAAGCCGACAAATGCGAGTATGGATAGCCCGTTTAGAAAATATTTCCGGTACTCGGCTGAGCCCTTCTCTAACCGGCTCAACGTGGAGAGTACGACGTCAGAAACAGGGATCAGCAGCTGGTTGGCCGGAAGAAGAAACAGATCGTAGGCCTTCTTGTAGAAACCTAGAGAAGCTGAACCAAATCGCCATCCTACGAGAAGATTGTCGGTGTTTCGGGTCGTATAGTTAAAGCTGAAGCGACCATAGACGTGTAAAGCGAAGCGCACCACAGAGGTCGTGCCAGCAACGCGGCGCGGTAAGCCAGGAATCCACCGACAGACACTCCAAGCTCCAAAGGATTGGACAACTGGACGGACGATAAGCGCTGCCACCAGAGCCCAGAATCCCCACCCCATCAATGCAAGAACGATGGCTACTACAGCCGACGCAACTGTAGAAACAACATCGATAGCGGAAGTCACTGAAAAGCGAAAAGCCCGTTTCAGAAGGGCAATATGCATCACCGAAATGCTATGGACGAATATCGTCACCGAAACCGCGGCAGCAACCCCTGCCACTCGTGGATCTCCGTAGAATTTCGCCAGCAGCGGTCCCGCAGCAGCAAAAGCAATTGCCAAGAACAGACCCGCGCCGGAGGTAATCCAAAACAGGTTGCTGGCCAGGGAATGATCCATTTCCTCGCGCTGCATCACCGCTTCGGCATATCCATTTTGTCCGAAGCTCATAAGCAGCAAGCTGAACGTGGTGACCATGGCGACCAGCCCAAAATCCGAGGGCATGAGCAGACGGGCCAGAACAACGGTGGAGATTAGTTGAGCCCCAAATACCAGCCCCTGCGCAAACACGGTAACCCCGGCGCCACGGACCGCGTGGCGACCCAGACCGCTGCCGACCTCGATAGCTTGAAATTTGCCGTCTACATCAAAGGGCTTCAAATTTTCTCCAGTTCATAACAATCTCAAGGGCCTCCCATTGTCCGGCGCTGCCAGGCTACCATTACAATCGGAAGTCCTAGGCCGTTAGTTCAGCAATCCTTTGAGTTTGGCAGCCACAGCATAGAGAAAGTCGTTTTGCGAAACGTAGTTGTCCCGAAACTCTGATAGATGCCGCCTAACCCCCATTTTGATTCTGCAGGCGATGCCGTCTTTAGTGGAGTCAAGATCCACCTCGTCAAAGTACGTCACGCGAAGCTCCACTTTCTCGCCAGGACGCACGCTTACCTTAAATTTGAGTTGACCGTCCTGATACGAATGCGGGATGAGTTCCTGATTCATCTTGACCGCATCCACGCGACTGGGATCGCCCTCCTCCTTCGTTACAATGGCTTGGATCGGTGAAGTTGATGAGTTTCCCATCTCCAGGTGGCTGCCGTACATCTTGATACCGTATGTGCCGTCAATGCAGTTTCGTATTTTTAAACTATAACGGATCACTTCTCCCAAAGAACACCAACGGAGATCCCATTTGAGTGAATTCAGTTTTCCAATGAACTCCGTTAATTCTCTGGCGCGATCTTTGAATACTTCGTGGTGAGCAACCATCAAGCATGGCTTGCCCAGCAGCGCATCGAACGCGAAGTTTTCCAGGCCGTGGGACAGATACCGTCTGGTAAAAATGGAGAAGCTCCCGTATTTCATGATCGCAACATCCCAAAGGTCAGCGATCTTCGTCTCGTTCGCGGCGCCGCCTGACGGCGCTACCTCCGTGTTCGCGGCCGCGACAATCCCGTTCAACTTGAGGGCGCGCCCCGCTTCAGGCGAGAACATCCCTTGGGGGAACACCATGACATTATCGTGTAGCAACAAAGTCCTTTGAAGCAACGATTCCATCCTTTGCCCAGCCGTCTTGATTTTTCTGTTCAGCAAAGCGCTCGACCTGGCGGCGAATTCGCCGCCAGAGTGATCACAGCCATGGATACACAGAGATAGCCTGTCAGCGCGTGACTTGAATTGCTGTACTGTCTGGCGATTGGTGCGCCGCCAATTCCAAGGAATAAACGCAATTGACGTGGTGAAGTTGTATCTATCCATTAGCTCCAGCGCGTCGCGGAAACGCAGAAACCCGTATCGAGGCTTGAGGAGAGGATCATCGACAATCAAGCACGCCCGAGTCTCTGCCGTACCTCTCCAACTGATGCCGGCAAATGCCCATTTGAGGTACATGACTATCGGAACCGCGCCGCAAAAGTGATCCTTCACGTCAAAATACTTCGGAGCAGGCGCGCTGATGTCGACAATCCTGGAAGACGCGTTTAAAAAGAAACGCACTCCGTCGCGCGCGACGGAAAGGAATTTTTCTCCACTGTCCGATGAGATTATGTTCTGATGCTCCGCCGCTTGTGGGCTAACATCAAAGCAATTGTCTTTTTCATTCTGTTTAACGGACACTTGGAGCCCCGACATGGGCCCGCACATCTCGGGAAAATTGTCGGTCACCGTTAACTGCGCTTCCGGCGCCACCGGTCTCCGGATAGCTCCGTCGCCTGTGCTTGTCAGGTACCGCAACAATTTTGTGCAGGGCGTCGTTTCTCGAAAATCGTGGACGTATACCGAATTCGCGTTCAAAACCCAAGATGGCAAACCGGCCTCAGGAACTGCGATTTCCTGAAGGGCAGCAGCCATGCATGATGCAGAGCTCAAGATGCAATAACTGGGGAAGCTGCCGCCTTCCGCACTGGCAGGCATTTCACCGATTTTTGCGATTTTCCAAGGTATCCCGAAGAAATCGAGAAGAGGCCCAAGGTTCTGCTCGTCGGCTGAGAGATTTTCGTCGCAGACCAGAATTGCTCCCAAAGGCGCTGTCATAATACCTCTTTGGCCAACGTCGGAGCCGCACGTGAGATGCTCAGGTTTGTGCAATTAGGACTTCCTGGGTGTACTAGCGACGCTGGATCCGTCATCCAGAACTACTGGCGGCGTTCTCACATCTTCTGAGCTACTACGAGTGAGCGCATAGCGCGCTTTGGGGCAATGGTGTTGAGTATTGGAGTCAAGGCTTTCATTGTGGCCGTAAGTGCAGCTCCCGCCGAGTGCGGAATCCAACAAAAGTTCTCTCGCCTTAAAATCTGCAATCCCGCCGTCGAGAACGGCCTGGCATACTCTTCTAGAGAGGGAAGGTAGTAGGCTCTCTCGTCTTTGGCAAGGCGATCCCGAAACCGGCTGCGAAACGCCGGGAACTTATCATTCATGTCGATGACAACACAAACGCCGCTGTCCGCAAGCAAGCTCTTGATCGTGGCGGCGACTTCATTCTCGTTGTTCAATCGATGGCAGTAACGAATGGTATTCACGCCCACCATAAGGTCGAATGAATTTAGAAGTTCTTCTTTGCGCACTCCGAGACCTGTGGTGACTTCTTCAATCAGATTCTCATGCCTCGCCACGCAGAATCGAACCTTCTGGTTCTGTTCGGGTGTCAGATATCTCTTTGCCTGCCGTTTAGCGGCGTCGATTAACGCTTCGGAGAAGTCCGTGCCGACGGCCACGTCCACCGATATCCCACGGCGCTCCAATGCCCCCACCAGGAACAAAAGATTCATTCCGGCTCCGCAGCCAAATTCCCATAGACGGATGCCCCTTTGTGTTCTGGACCTCGGGATTTGGTTCTCGATCACGCCGAAATAGATATCCCCGTAGTCGTGATCCAGAAGGTAACTAATTCCTCGTCCGGCGGTTTCCTTGCTGTACCTGTGAAGACTATCCTGGCTGCTGTATTCCTCGAGAAACTCGCCGTTCAACACGGACGGATTGTTGGGACTCACTGTTTTTGTCATGGCAGTTAATAATTGCACTAGTTTCTTGGTATCGACCAGTGCATTTCACTCCTTGTGTCTTTGTTTTGTCACTCCAGAATTTACTTTCCATTTTGGCGTCAATTCATTCATTGGTACCCGTCTCGTCCGATGTCACGAACTCCGCTACTGGCACGCGTATCTCGAAAGAGCCCACCCTTTGAGGTATTTCCTGTAGTCCCGTTGGGCCAGACCCAGCTTTGCGAGTGCCCTCGCAGCGAAGCGACGGACCGGCATATGAGCCGGGTACGTCAAAGTGTTGATTTTAGAGAGCGGGTAGCCTCGCGCCGGCATTTTCACCAAGTTCATGAATTCCCAGCCACGGTTCTCATCCAGGAAACGCTGAATGTACCCACCGCTCCTTAGCGGGTAAGTGCTCCCCTGGAAAAAGATGAAGTAATCATAGTTTACGGAGGAGCCCACCGCCTGCCGGACTAACAGCATCGTCGCTTCTATCTGAGAAAATCCTGACCAATAGACGGGAATGCGTTGCTTGCAAAATGAGATGTTGTCGCCGCTGATGGCAGAGAAATCCCGAATGTCCGACTTCTGGTCAATGTGAACGAAGAATCCGCAATCCTCTGACGAAAGCGTTTCTATCGCCCTCTTCTAGTGCGCGTCGAACCACGATTCCCCTTGGCAGCACGAATCATATCCATCAGCACCGCAACAGGCAGACCGGCTAGCTCCCGGCGTCCGAGGCCCAGTAATCGCAGCGCACGGCTCAATCGATAGTGTGGCTCTATCCACCCGCTATTGGATCCTATTTCTGTTTTGAACTCTCTCGCCTCTAAGGTGTACGGGGAAACATCTAGATAGACGTTTTTGATGTATTCTCTTAAAGACCCGGATTTCCATTGATGCACCCATGGTTTTCCAGCGAACGAGTGTATAAAAATCGGTCCATCTCCGAACAGATTTCTCGTTCGCTCCGCAATCGTGTATCCGTAGACCCCGTTGAACTGCAGAATGTGTTTGCCTCTTTGAAGGATGAAGAGAGGCAGATCCGAAAACTCTCTCGAGCACAATAGGGCAGTCAGCACGTCCTGATCACCCATCATATGCACAGGTCTCTCGGCCCATTCACGTCTTTGGACCGCTCGATAAGTTTCCGACTGCAACAATTCCCACCAACGCTCCATCAAATGGTAATGATGTTTGGTTATCCGGCATACTCCGGAGTTCAAACCGAATGGAAGAACCCTTCCCACAGGTAGGCCCCAAAGCCGTGTCCGCAAAGCATTTTCGTCATTTCGGTCGTCACCCAGAGCATCTTCGGTTGCCGCGATGCAATCGCTTCGAAGATCACCAAAAACTCTTGACACCTCTCCCGTGACGACTATATCGGAATCAATCCAAATGGCCTCGTCAAAGCCTTGCTCCAGCAGTAGCATCATCGCCTGGGGCTTGACGTCCCACTCAAAGCCACTCCTAAGTCGATCCGTCTGGACTCGCACCTGCTCAAATCGCCTGACCCACTGCAGGAACTCTTCGCTGGCCACTGGATAGAAAAGGCTGATCGTCTTTTCCGGGTTATGCAGATCGAGGCTTAACAGCAGGAGCCGTAACGCGGGCTCGCAAACTGGCCGGTCTTCCGCGATGCATATCGTAGACTTCATCGGCTCTTTATCCCCATCAACCAATCACAACACATCTACTGCTCGGGTCTGTCACCGTCCGCGACGATCCGCTCTACCAGCGACTGGGCGCCGCACAGCAGGTGATCGGTGTGCGGTTTCTCGCGATGATTGCAGCCTGGCCTTACGGGATTGCAAACCCTAGTCTAGTTCGTCATCTCCTTCTCTTGACGGCACGGTGCATCGCAACTTGTAGCCGACGCCCCGGAGGGAGTCCAAGGAGCTTCTCAAAATCCCCCGCCAACAGCCCTGCCCCATCCATTACCCCAAAACTGTACCTAGGGACAGTATCCTCCTTTGCCGCGTCGAGATTTACTGTGATTGACCGCCTGTGAACTGGGGTCTAACATTCGTGGAGTCTTGTCAGAAGCAGCGGCGGAGAGTTCAGCTAATATGAAAACCAGGCGGTGCCTACTATCGTTTCTGAGTATACTCTTGTTACTTCCGGCCGTTGCCCGCGCGCAGCTTTGGTCGGGGATAATTGACTCTAAGCGTGCGATCGATTGGTCGCAAGCAGGGCTTCCCGGGTCCACACTACCTGATACTAACTGGCCAATCTGTACCACAATCTCGCCATATTCCGGCACCGGCGCCACCATCACAAGTGCTCTTGCGGCCTGCAATACGGCGCATCCTGCGGGCGGCGTCGTCGTACTAGGGGCGGGAACTTTCACCCTCTCAAGTGGCATCAGTTTCCCCGTTAACACTGTCGGCCATCTTGCTTTGCGTGGACAAGGAGCCAGCTCGACTACCATTGTTATGACAACCACCAATGCTTGCAGCATCGGCGGTGGTGGCATTATCTGCATGCAAAGCAATGACGGTAGCTTCCCGCAGCAAGGTGGCTCGCCGCACTTCGTCAACGTAACAAGCGGATATTCCAAGGGTTCCACGCAGTTGATTTTGGACAGCCTGAACACAGCCACGGTAGGCTCTATCCTAGTTCTAAACCAGTGCAACACGGGATACACACCGACTGGACTGGGCGCGCCCTGCACGGGCACTCCAAACGACAACGGTGGATTCTTCCACTGCGAAGATCATTGGTCAGCGCCCAACGTCGGTTGCGCCGTCCCTAGCGAAGGTGGGACCTCAAGCTGGCGGACAAAAGCATCGGAGATGGAAGCCGCGGTTATTACCGCTATCAACCAAGGCGGCTGCGGCGCGACCTGCGTCACGCTTTCTAAGCCAGTCGAGCAACCAGACTGGGCCAGTGGTACGCAGGCAGTTGTCATTCATCCGCTGCCGTATACAGGTGTAGAAAACCTTACGTTGGACGCGACGGGCATTGGTGGAACCGGCGTTGTCGGCATTATGTCTGCAAAGACCCTTCACTCTTGGGTGAGCGGCGTGCGCACGATCTACATGCCAAGAGTGGGAGTTCACTTTTACTCATCCTTTGGAAGCCTAGTCAAAGACAGCTACTTCTTCGGGACTACCCCGACCGCCGTGGACCATGCCGGGATACGCTTGGTCGGCGGAGCTAACAACCTATTCCAGAACAATATCTGCCATCAAGTACCGTGCATGTTCGTCGGAGATGCCATTCCCGAGCAGAGCGATGTCTATGCCTATAACTTTTCTCCTGCTACCGGAAACGGTTCCAATTCCAACGTCGTTCCCGCTTGGCTGGACCACGGCGCAGGGAACTCCTTCCACCTGCTCGAAGGCAACACGATGCTCGGTCTTCAAGAAGATGGAGACCATGGGAATCACCTAGCCGAAACTGACTTCCGAAACTTCCTCTTTGGCTGGACATCCTGCGCCAACGGGTCGTGCGGAGAAACGGGGCACGCCATTAATGGCGTCAACCAAACCTCGATTCGTCTGTACTACGGCGCTCGCTACGACAACATCATTGGAAACGTGTTGGGCACACCCGGATTCACAACCAACTACCAGTCTTTTGATCCTTTCGCCAGCGCCACAGTCTATATCTGGGGCGCCGGACAGAACGGTCAGCCAACAGACCCACTCGTAGGAACGACCACGATGCTGTGGGGCAACTGGGATGCCGTAAATTCGGCGACGAGGTTCAACGCGTCAGAAGTTCCGACTGCCGCTCCTTCATATCCTAATCCAGTACCGTCGAGCCAAACGCTTCCGCCTTCATTTTATTTGTCTAGCAAGCCCGCTTGGTTTGGAAATATACCGTGGCCTGCAATCGGACCGGACGTGACAGGCGGTAACGTTGGACAATGTGCTGGAGCTGCGGGCAAATTCAACGGCGTGGCGGCAACGAGCGGAGCGCAATGCGGAGGCTCCGGCCTCAACACCGCCTGGGATGGGCACGTCAACACAAACGCGGCCATGAAATGCTATTTCGACTTGGGTGGTTTGCCCGATGGCACAGGGCCGGCGCTCTCGTTTAATGCAGGCAAATGCTATGGCACGTCGTCTTCGTCGAGTACTGGTCCGGCCCCTGCTCCTCCGGAGCACCTAGTTACGACTGTCAATTGATCAATTGAACCACTAGGCCCACAAATCTTGTTGGGTTGATTTATGTCGATCCCGCCTTCGGCTAGGGCCTAGCTCGTACTGACAGGGTCTCTAGCGTCAGTTGCGCGAGATCTCTAGCGATTATGGCCGGGATTGCGATGGAAGTTGCTACCTACCTCTTCTAAAGGAGGGGGTCGGTACCGGAGACTGAGACTTACGGGAGTCGGTGCGCGCGAAGCGCCCCCCCGCCGGGACAGGGATTAAGCGCTCCTCCGCCTTACCCTCTGCGGGATCCCCAGCCCGACCGAGGCCTGGAAGAGGCAATTCGCTTGGACGAGGGACTTCCGGCAACGCCATTGTGGTCATAAGGAATCCCATCCAAACGGGACCCGCCAACCCGAAACTTGCCTCCGTGAAATTCTCAGCGATTGCGACCATGAAGTACGCCAACCCGAGATAGGCTGTCGGCGACATCAAACGTACACCCTTAGCGACTCGGCGATACGCGACGATGAGAACCAGAGCCATCAGCGCAACTCCGATCCACCCCAGATTCAGATATATTTCAAGATAACCGTTATGGGCCTGATTTAGAGGCATGCCGGTCAACTCCTCCATTTGGCGATACCGCGGCCCAATCCAGAAACTCATGAAGCCCGTCCCCACAACTGGACTTTCTGCTAGGCTCAGGGCAGCGTTCCAGACCGCCGTACGGCCGGTCAGCGTGGCATTCCTACCCATCTGTTCCAGCACCCCAGAGCCCATGTTGAGGAAAAGAACAGAGACGGCAACTCCCAAAGCCCCGAGCACCATACTGTGCATGAGTGCTGGTTTTCGAAAAGCTGAGTACCGAAAGGTCAAGACCATTGGCACCCCAGCTAGGAAAAAACAGGCCAAAGCCGTGGCGGACTGCGATCCAACCAACAAGTACAGTGCTATCACGGTGACCACACCGTAGGCCTTTAGCAATTTTCCTCTGCGGGTGCTCTTTTCCTCTTGGTAGGCTTGGAGGAAGTAATAAAGGAATGCCAATCCATAAACTAAGCAGAGCGCTCCGAGAGCGTTCTTCTCCGGAGTCACGCCGCTCCAATAAGGTACCCCGGCGTGACTGAATTCGCGGCCGAACTCGGGATACCACCTGCTGAACAACAGAGAAAGGGGTATGAGCACATTACCGAGGCGTACAAGAAGTCGTCTAAGCGCCCCGATCCAGTCCGGATCAGTCAAGACGATTAGAACCATAACTACATCGCCCGTGGCCCTGAACCACCGCTTGAACGCCACGTCGGGGAAGTCAGACCAGAGGACGCTTGTAAGACAGAACAAAAAATAGAGCACAATCGGGAGATTTAATCGCAAGATTGTCCCGGTTTGCCTGAACCTCCCAAGAACTATCATCACGCCAAGGGCGAGAACGAGCGTCAGCACCGCCCGGTCGAGAGGGCTTCCTTCGACATAAGTGACCGAGCGACCGGGCGACGACAAATGAAACCATTCGGAAATATTCCGCGACGAGCCAATGAACAACCAGAATGTCGGAAGCCAAAGCGCCTTCGAGGTACGGGTCTCGTCGTCTCTAGTCCATCTGTAAAGCTGCCAGATCAGTAAGACAAAAAAGACCGTGGCAATCATCCGACCCATTATCGGCCGCTCCTTGTTTCCACGAATGCGGAACTCTTAGCCATTTGGAATGATTGGAAACGCACTGTGACCCGCTGCACTAGCAGTTTTCATTTTACGTCAAGAAAGAGTCGATGGATAAGTTCCAGGGTCAGTAACTTGTGAATTTCAGTGGTATAGTTCCGGTTTCCCTTGAGGTGGCCCTGCACCATTGGTTCCACTGTGTTTTTGTTGAGGTAGTGTCGGCTTAACGTTTTTTGATCCAGCAGCATTTCCCGGACGTATCCAGACAATGCATCCCGATACCATACCCGATAGTGCGCAAATTTGTGCCGGCCGAGGAAGAGGCGCTCGAAGTGAAGGGCTGAGAACATGTGGTCGACCCGCGCTACTCCCTGCGGCATGCCGTAGTCGTACGCGTATTCGGCCTTAAATGTGAACTCCAGGTACGCCCGGGTAATCGCCGCAACCGTCTTAGGCTGATTGCCACCCAAGCCGCGATCCATCCGGATGCGACCCAGCTCAGCATTACCGTCGGCAATCAGGCGCAGGCAAATGTCGCTGTTCAAGAGGGTAGACTGAGGTGCACGGAAGACGGTCCGGACCAAATCGTTATCCAGAAACGGAGTCCGCACGCCCAATTGACTCTGCTCCAGGGCTAAAAGGCCGTAGTGGTGCCAGGGGGCTTGTCGAAATACTGCGAAAGAAGTCGCATTCGTCTGCAGTGCACTCTGATACGTTTGCTTAGCAAGATCAATGTAAGTGAGGACCTCGGGACGGAATAAGCCTGGCATCGGGTCGACCGGCTTGAACGCGGGCGTAGGCTCATTAGGGCGACGTGGCATGGTACGCCGAAGTACTTCGCTACCGTAATTCCCGGTCATTCTCATCGGGGCGATTTCACGGGCGCGCTCGTTCGCGTACAGGTCTGAAGCACGATTCACGTCGGCACAACAATCCGTGAGATATACCGTGCGCTCGGCATACTTCGGGAATTGTGATAGAAACTCACGCCCGACTGGAATAACCTGATGTGTCTGACCGCAAATCTGTGCCACCTTTCGCGCTATCACAACGTCCTGGCAATCGCGATAGGGGCCGCCGAAGGAATAGCACGGCAGAGATCCGGGCCCAGCCTTGTGCCACGCCATGATCATTCGGGTATCAAGTCCTCCGGTAAGCGACATCCCCATTCGTTCGTCGCTTTCGAAATAGCGCCGCAAATTCCGCGAAAAAATATCTTCGAGTCTTTGATAATAGGCCTCCTGCTGGACAGCAGGTTGGCCTTCCCACTCTTGCGGCTCGAAATAAGACGATTTTTTCTCCAGTACTCCTTGCCGGACAGCCCATGAGGACGCAGGTGGAAGGACTTGAATTCCCTCAAATAGCGTGCGGTTTTCCATCACGCAGCCACACGCGATGTATTCCCCCATCGCTTTTGCGTTTATCTCGCGGAGCTCAGGACGAACCGCGAGAATCGCTTTCGCCTCTGCAGCAAAGTAAAACGCTTCTTTTGATTCGTGATAGTAGATCCGTTGCAAACCGAACCGATCATTGAACAGCGTGGTGGTTCCGGTAGTGCGGTCGGTTAAGACTCCTTGGAATCTTCCATTCAATTGCCGAAAAAAGGACGGATCCTCTTCATACAGATGAACGAGGTGTGAGAGTGACCCAGGCCCGACTTTGTGCCCATTTTCTTTTAAGCGACGGCGGGTATCAGTGTCGGGAAATTCCTCTCCCGAGAAAATCAATGTAATGTCGTCCCGTTCGTTGCAGAGTGGCATCGTCGCGTCAGCCGAGCCTTTTCGAGCAGTCCAGCCAACGTATACGCCCAAAGAGCTTTCCGTCCATGCTCCGTTAACATAAAACGGCTCGTGCAGGAGAGTCTGAGTCATGAGACGCAGTTGGTCCTGAGCCCAGTCACACGGCATCTTTGTGATGAGACCAAAAATTCCAGGCATGCGTTAGGATTTTCCCTCGACAGACGCGTACTTCCGTCTGTACCACGTGCTGCGCAAGTCCCGGAGCTTGGCGAGCAAAGGCTCGGGAACATGGTGGGTGAGCTTTTTGTGAAGGCTCAAGCGGATGGCGATCTCCCCAGTTCGCGTAAGCGGCACATAGTATCGAGGGACGTCCATTTGTTGGAATCCGTTGCGTTCTTTGAAATCACTGAGCGTGCTATGCTGCTTCTTCCCATAAGCAAACTTCGAATAGACCAGGTATTGAATTCCCCGATCCGCACAAGATCGGACGGCCTGTGCAACCAGAGCATTTGTTGGCGCCAAATCCCGATGTCGCACCATCGAGACAACATTCATTAGCCCGGCCTGCGTCCGGGCTTCGTTTTGCACCATCTTGACGAATCCGATGAGCTTATTTTCCAGAAACGCTCCGATGAAAACACTGCTGTCCAGGAAGGTCGCCTCTTCACGATGTACGGTGTCCACGCTCTTGCCGTAATGCTTGTTCGGAGCGCCCTGGCGGATGGGGGACTCGTTGTAAACCTCCCAGATTCCCTTCACGAGGTCATTGTCAAAAGGCACTTCGCGAACTACAACTCCCTTTTTCAGGGCTTGTTTCGCCTTGTTTCGCGCCTTGAATCCAATTTGCTCATTCCACCAATGATCGTAATTAGTTACTTGCAAGGCGGCAAAGTTGTCCCATTCCATCGGATAGTTATATTTGGGCTGAGTCTCCGGTAAGCGCTGCACAAATGTAAAAATATCGATGCGTGGCCGAACCTGTCGCAATGCCTCCAAAAGCGGGACGGGGTCGTGGTCTACAAACTGATATGCGTCAGCTTCTAGCCGCGCTATCCGGAGCATTCGCCCCGCAATTCTGACTTCTTTTCCACCAACCGTAATCAAGGAACTCATGTCTGGAGTATGTCGTTCTTGGTTCTTCGCTCTGCTCGTTGCTAATTTCGCCTGAATATGTGAATCGCAGGTGTACAGCTAGACGGCAGGACTGATTATGGCGGAGAGGGAAGGGATTCGAACCCTCGAGTGGTGTTACCCACCACAGCTAGCAAGCCAGCTGCTGCCTTAGCCAGCGGCGACCTCTCCAAACTGAATCTAACACAGGGACGGCTTTCTATTTCCAGTCAATTGCGTTGTGATGAGCCGAAATGAAACCGTACCATCAGAACCCCCGATTGCTCGGTCATTCACACTTCTGCAATTTACGTCCGGCGCTTTGTTACTGTGCTCAATCCTACATACGCGAGAAGGCGACTACCGTGGTCAAGCAGCTTGATCAAATATCTTAGAAAAACGTGTTCGCCAAAAGGAGCAAGAAAGGGCAACACGACCGTATAGCATGGCACCGCAATCAACGACTTCATCGCATTCTTCAATCGATGTGTTGGATGTTTGTTAAAATTGCTGCCGCGGAGCAAGGCGCGCTTTAGCAAATAGCTGCGGGTGCAACGCGAAACAGGCACAACCTCATACACTTCGGCTTGGTCACACCAAATGAACGTGTGCCCCTTCTCCATCATGCGGCGAAAGAAGTCCACATCTTCTCCCGCTGTAGCAAATTCGGGGCGAAATGGGATATCCACGGAATTCAGAATGCTCTTCCTAAACAGTACGTTCCCCGTACGAGCTCCCTCCCAGCTTACTCTATGTCCGGTGGGAAACGTCGGTCTGTCAAAAAATCTACCCCTTTTCACCCAATTCGGAGGGTCCGTCTCAAAGCTTGGCTTCACCGGTCCGAGAACCCCGTCGACTCCGAATGCCGCGCACGTGTCGAACAGGTTCCAGAGCCAGTCTTCCGTAGGAAACTCATCGTCATCTATGAATGCGATGAAGTCACCCTCAGCATGTTGCAACGCTTTGTTCCGGGCCAGTGCGATATTCGTTTGCAACTCCGAGCAATATTTCACTTGCACCGGCGATGTCGAGGAAAGCTCAGCTACCAGTTGCTGCGCAGACTGTGCGGGATCATTGTCGGCGACTACCGCGGAATATGTGAACAGGCCGTCCGTACGCTGATTGCGCAATCGCTCCAACAATTGTCTTAGGAGCGAGGGCCTCTTAAAAGTGCAGATACAGACACTAATATGATGGGTTTGTGAGGCTGACACAGTTCACCAAAGATCAAAGCGTACTGCAACAATTCCCAAGCCATCGCACCTCACTTGGTGCAATGACCTCTCGAACGCTTCACGATGGAAACCCCCATCTTTCTGCTTCTCTCGGCTATTTTCAAGACGGGTAAAGCCTTGTGAGCCATGCCCTGAGTCAGCGAAAGTCCAAACGCTCGCGCATCGCATCGGCGACATCTTAGTGCATCAAGCACCGATTCTTCCGACACTTCGTTATGAACGTCAAGTGCCATAGCAAGTGAAAAGAACTGGCGGTGTGTATGGAAATCCAAGCCCGCAAAGGGAATCGCACGCGCCATTTCCACTAGCGCAGGCGCTGTCTGGCTTGGCGCCCAGCCGTCATACTTCCGATTCCACACTTCGATTCCCAGGAGCTTATCAGCCCAGGAAGGCTCAAAAGACTTCCAGGCATCTCGTCTGGACGGATGCGCAAGTACAGCCAGGCCCTTCGCGGCTCGAACCGCGTCTAACATCTCGCCCGTGGGCAAGCCCTCCCGAACAAAGGGGACAGATCCCCACACAAGAACATGCACACGGTTCGCCGCGTCGCTATACTCAATCCCAGGTATAACTAATATTTCACTGGTACTAGCTTTAGAACAAGCTTCGCGATACTGGTCGAGCCGTTCCCCGGTAAACCCCCTGTCATGCTCGGTCATCAGCAAGACGCGGTAACCGCGACGAGCGAACTCGGCGCCAAGCTCGTCAAGAGACCAGCTTCCGTCATAGGACCACTTCGAGTGCACATGACTAGCAGCAAGGACTTCCATTGGCTCTCAGGTTCTAGACTTGAAGATGTTGTCGTGAATGGTCGAATACACATCGGCGAAGAACACTTTGGGGTCGTCACGCCGCCAATTGTAAAGGCCATCCTTTTGCCGAAACTGGACAACGTCCCAAACCGTTCTCCAGAATGACGGCCATTTGGTGAGCGCGTTCGACCTAGCGCCCTTCAAAACAAAAAGCAAATGCATAAACTCCCTGCCTGCGTGTCTGCAGACCATGCTCGGTGTTGTGGGAACAGCGAGACCAGCCTGCGACTGTTCATTCATTGCCAACTCGGCGTGCCAGGTTGGGTACTCAAGGCCCTGGCGGCGACACAGTGCCATGCTTCCCCAAGGCCTGCCATTTAGCTCAACAAACCATACCTTGCCCGCATCGTCGCGAAGCAGTTCAATCATGAACAATCCGCGCCATCCCGCGATGTTAATTAACGCTTCCGCCTTGGACCTCAAGTCCTGAGGAACTGGTTGCGAGGCGCAGGCACTCGACCCTGAACCCTGAGGATTCATCATCCTCACCCGGCGATGGCCGCTCCAAGCCCTGACCCCTTCGGGTGCCGCCAGTCCGAAAACACCTTCTCCCACTCCGGTGATGAATTTCTGTGCCAGTAGCGGGACGCGCTCTCCCCACTCTTTAATGGCCCGCTCTAACTCATCTTGATTTGCACATATCCATTTCCGGCATGTGTACACGCGCCCCTGATACTCGGGGACACAGTCGGCAGCCTTCAGGATGATTGGAAAAGAGGCGCGTTTCGCAAAATCCAAAACCTCTTCGGACGTCCGGGCCTGCAGCGTCTGGGGGACATTGAAGCCGGCCTCCCGCGCCATCCGTGTTTGCACACATTTGTTGAGTGCCAGCTCAGCTTGGGCTCCCGTGGGCCCGGCCAAAAGCCATTGATCGTTCGGAGTCAGTTTGGACCCAAGCCACACCGCCTTGTCGTCCAAGGGAAAGAACATCAGCGGCGCACCATTGGACTTGGACTCGATGGCATACGTTAGCGCGCGAAGATCTGCAAGCGAAGCTTGCAAATCGCATTCTGGCGCGCAGATTTCATGGCAAACCACGTGGCGGCTATGACGCAGCGCCGAGGAACGGCCTTTTCGAGCAAAGGCAATGACGTGGAACCCGCCGTCCAGCAAGCTCCAAACCGTTTCGGGCGCAGACAGTGCTTCCGCAAAGCCCACCAAAACGATGGCTGCTGATTTGCGTTCCCGGTTCTTTCCACCACTCTGCTGCGATGCCTCATTACTTATCTCGGCTCGAATTAAATTCTCAATACCGGGCTTCATTCGTAAATCCGTTCGACTCATCCTAGTTCGGAACGCCTGGCTTCCCTTGAACAAACACGGTGCTGCTTCCGAAGCTATGGCTCTCCCAGGCATCGAAGGGATAATCGATAAATTCCTTCAAAAGCAGCGGACCCTTGGCGGACTCCGCTATCTGTGTCGGCATGATCACGTACAGATGCCCTTGCACGTTGCCGCGATACGTTCGTGCCGAGATGGTTGCTTCAGACTCGAACTCGACGTGATGTGTCAGGATCCGAGCGCTCGGGGAAAACGCGGAGGCCACGTCCGGTGACGGAAGGACAAAGAGTGAGTCACGACCATCGTGGGCGAAAGCGCTCCTCGCAAACTCTATCGCACTCTCATTGACGCTGGTTTGATGTGTCCGGCTGTATCGATCGATGTCGCCTCGCTTCGCCGATCTGGCGCTACGGGCGAATGCAAAGCAGCCGTAAAGGGACATGAGACCACATAAACCGAGCACGGCCAGTCGGGTCACGGAGTTTCGTGGCATGCGACTGATAACCGCCATCACGCAGACAAAAATAAGCATTCCGGCCGCACGCAAGTGCCGTTCCTCCAGACTCACGTCTCCCCCGTGCAAAAAAATCGCGCTCATGGCAAATGCACAAACCACATAGAAGCCGACTGTCACCTTTATGAGCCGGCTCAGATTTTCATCATCGCATCGTTGTTGCCAGCCCTTCAGGATTACCGTTAAAAAGAGAATGAGTGGCGGCAGGAGACACCATAGAAACAGGCCAGGCAGATGACCTTCGCTAGGCGCATCAACCGTTGACCGGCGCAGTAGCGCCGCCAGCATGTCTCCCCAGGAAATCCCAGCGCCCCACGGTGCAAGTAAAGCGAACAAGACGTCGCCAATTCGAAATGACCATCCAGTTCCACTCGCCGGAGTTGATCCGTGAGAAAACCAAACAACATAAAGGGCTCCAAAAGCCAGAATGGCGCCGACGGCACCGGCCACCATGCCAGCGGTGATCCGACGAAGACGCCCGAGAGCTTCGACGGCGCCAATCAACAGAGCGAAGCTGGCCACCATCACGCCGGTCAATTTTGCAAAGAAGGCAATCCAAACCGTAAGGCACGCTAACCCGGCGGCTCGAAGTGCACCCATAAAGGGAATACGGCAACCCGCCAGAATGATCCATGGCGTAAGACCCTGCAACAGGACTTCACCACCATTGTATATGCCAAAGGGTACCGTCGAGTATCGAAACGTAGCCATGAACGCCACTACGAGCACTGCCGTTCGCGGACCGAGCGTGAAGTATTTGGCAACTTGAATCCAGCCGAGAAGGCAGCACAGCAGAGAGACGCCGGCGGAAATGGCAAGCGCCGTCCCGAGTCGAATGCCAATCAGGGTTAATGCACCAGGAATCAAGTACTGGCCTGGGCTCCACCACGTCACAAAGCTGGCCTGGTCACGAGAAATATCTCTCGGATCCGGGCTGAGAGTGGTGTTGAACGGACCGCCCGCGGCAAGCGTCCGCCACTCCTGCATGCCCCAGCCTGCATCATGCGACAACGAAGGAGGAAAAAACAGGCCCGCGAGTGTAAGGATCCCGCAAAGCATGAAGCCCAAGACTGTTGCCCGGCGGTAATCAGCGTTGGGCGTTTCTTCTAGGTTTACGTTTGCCGTTTCCGCCACTCAACTCACATACCTTTCCTAATTTTAATCACCTGTTTCAGAGAGTTTCTGGACTACGAGTCGCTCGAGCGCAACCGCAGCAGGTCCCGGCAGATTGCAAACAGCGGCGCAGGTATCTATCTCGAATCCGAATGAGTCACGCCCTTCACAGTTGCCGTATGGAAATTGTTTTGGTCCGCTTCCGGGACAATTGATGTGCCGAGGATAGGCAATATCCGATACGATTTTCCCAGGCTGCAGAGCAGATTAAACTTGACGATGTACCAGAGGGCAGCGACACCATCCTTTGTGCCGATCTTCTTCCCTTCCTGATAGGTCCGCCCATAGTAGGAGATCGGCACCTCGTAGAGGCGGCAGCCTAGTTTGGCAACCTTTGCCGTAACTTCAATCTCAAAACCGAATCCGCTACTCGTAATCCTCATCTCACGGATGATTTCACCACGGAAGGCTTTGTAGCCAGTTTCGACGTCGGTCAAGTTCACGTTCGTGAAGAGGTTCGAAAGAAAGGTTAATCCTTTATTGGCAAGATAATGGTAGAAGTATAAAACTCGGGCTGCCCTGCGAACTAGAAAACGTGATCCGTAAACGACATCGGCCTGACCATCAAGAATGGGGTTGATCAGTTCCCCGATATCCGATGGGTCGTACTCCAAATCAGCGTCCTGCACGATCACGATGTCGCCTCGGGTGCTTGCGAACCCGGTCTTCAAGGCTTCCGTCTTTCCGCGGTTCGTTGGCTGATGCAAAACCTTAACCTGTGGATGTAAGCGCGCTAGGGTGTCGGCGAGCTTGCCGGTAGAGTCGGTTGAACAATCATTAACGATAACCACTTCGAGAAGATGCGGGACCTGTAAAACTCTTTGCACCACCGTCTCGAGAGTGGCCTCTTCGTTGTAGGCCGGCATTACAATGGATAAACATTCGGATTGCTGCATTCAGATCCTCCGGTGCTTTTACCAGGCGCAGAATCCCTTTGACCGTCTAACTTGAAACGTGGGATTGGCCGAATTACCCTTCTCAAGGCCTTCTGGCATCAGACCTTTTTGCACATTCTTCCCCAGGTATTTTGAAACTTGACGCGATCCGGGTATTGGCGACCAATCGAAGAAGTTCTTCTCCCATGAGAAAGCGATGTTCTTCGGCATTTACGGGATGTGTCTCGACTTCCACAACAAACTTGCGGGACAACGAAAAAATCTTTTCCAGTCGCGCTGGAGGTTCGATTGGCGGTAGGGAATAAAAATAGTCGGTAAGGCGATGCCTCCGAGCCAGCGTCTTATCTACAACACTTCGGTACGAACGATTGAACAGATTTTTCTCGCCCGACTCGAACGAAAAATTTCGTCTGACAACTGTCCCGGAAGGAAGCAGACGTCCGAAAAGCACATTGGCGCAAAGGTGCATATGATGGTGACCATCGATTCGTACGGGCTCCGCGCTATATAGTCGGCGATACTCATCGATCTGTGCTGCCACTACGTATTCGAATTCATGTATTAACAATGGATTGAAGATGGCTCGAGCAAATCGATTGCCTCTCAAGTAACGGACAATTCGTTGCTGCTTACTCGCTACCTCTCGGGGACAATCCGCCGACGTAAACGGCGTCGTTAAATTCAGATGCAGCCCCGCGTCAATTCCCTGCTCCTTTGCGACGTCTGCAGCTCGGGCGGAGTCTGCCGCGAACACCATTGCACTGACCGATGAAACTGTGCCACGGTCAGTGCACCCTTTAATACTCTGAGTCGTTTCGAAGTCACGCCCCCAGTCGTCAGCATTGATAATCAGCCGGCCCGCACGAGTACCATCAACGTTACAGGAGCCGGAAACTTTCGCCTCAGTTTTGGATGACGATTTCAAAGCAAGCCATGCTTCCTTGCGCGAACCAACTAGGAAACGGCTGCGTGTGAGTTCGCGGAACTCCCCCTGCCAGAAAGAAAGTTACGAAGTCGCTGGATTTGCTCGGTTCGCCGGAATTTAACGAGTTCCGGGGAGATCGGGCGTTCCGCACGAATTGCAAATGCCCAAACGTAACCAGCCAGGAGCGTAAGTCCGCCGATGACAAACGGGCGTTTGCTCATCTGATAGCAGGTCCTGAATAATTCCCAGAGTGGGTGTCCACCCAAGGCATAGTCCTGTGACCCGGTCTTAAATCGAGCTTTCATCGTGCCACGTTCCGCAGTTCCCATCGGCCGATGGTGTAAAGATATCTTCTCCGTGAACGTGCGGGTCCTCCACCCTTTCATTCTCGCCGTGAGAACCGCGATGTGATCAATACCGCCGCCCTCTACTGGCTTATATCCACCGATATCTTCGAAACATTTCCGGCGGAACAACTGGCAGGCACCCGACACATGTTCGGTGCTGACGAAGCGATAATCATAAGTTCGGTTCGGGCCGTCTTGAAAAGGTGTGCCAACTAGCCCGAGGGCCGGATTCTCACCGAGCTTTCCTAGCAAAAAGGCAAAGTATTCGTTGTCAAATGAAAGATCACCGTCAAGGCTGCCGATCACTTCGTAGGGAATTCCTTTCACCCGGTCATAACCGGCGTCGAATGCGCGTACTTTCCCGGCAAAATTCCGCTCTCGCCGCTCCGGCATGCGCACCAATTCCATCCATGGATTGTCAGCCAAATACCTGGTCACGATCTCGTCTGTTCCGTCGGCAGAGCCGTCACTAACGATGATCCACCTGGTCGGACGAACAGTCTGGTTCACAACCGACTTGATCGTCAGCTCGATGAACGCAGCCTCATTGCGGGCAGGCGTTATTAAAACATACGAAGGAAGCACAACTATCCTCGCGCCTTAGCTTCAGTCACGAGTTCAGGAGAAGAAGACGCGGCCAATGGAACGCGCAACCGGTCGTTTGACCTTGCACACGTGTTGAAGAGCTTCGCCATCGCCAAAAGCATCCAACTTTGCGACCATCTCATATACGAAGTGCGAATCTTTGCCAACCGCAGCAATCGATAGTAGAAGAATCCACGCTCGTCCCACATATGATCCTTGGCAAACTGAAAGACCGACTGAGCCAGGGAGACAGCGCTGTTATCAAGATCCTTAAAATCCAGCAGCGTAATAATGCTTTGCGCTACGCAGTGAATATCGACGGGGTAGCTCCGATTATGAAAATATTTGGGAGCGCCGTCTTCACGGAAGAAGTGGTTTCGGTAAAACTCGAAACCGCGCAATGCGCTAACATCGAATTCGGTCGTTTCGAGACGCCGGGAAATGGACCGCAGCGCACAAAGGTTGTAGCCGGTATGGAAGTTATCAATCCAATCTTGCGACGCCACCTCTCCATAGTTCCAGGAGCCATCCGCGTACTGCTTGGAAACCGAGCATCGAGTAACCCTCAGTGTTGGTTCCAGAAATTTCTCTTTGCCTGTGTGCTTATAGATTCTGCACAACAAGTCAGCCGCTAGAAAATTGGCATTATGCGTTTGGCTGCTCACTCCAGGCTGAGGATAGCTAAAACTTGCAATTGTTCCCCCGTCGGTCCAATACAGCCGATCCACAATGTATTCGGCGGCGCTAGCCGCCATCTCCAGGCATGCCGTATCACCGGTTTGCTCATATGCATCCACCAGAGACAAACCAACAAAGGTTGTGCAGACCAGATTCGCTGCTCCGGTGGGCACTACTTCTTTCCTGGTTTGCCAGGGAAAACTGTAACCCCAGCACCAGTAAGAATTGTCCGAGGATCTTTTCGCGGCGATCAACCGTATCATCTCGTTGATGAGATCTTCTCGATCGGCTACCAACTCCGCGGGCAAAATCAAGAATGAGGATAGAAAGAGTGCCAGCGCCTTTGGATTCTGCGTCTTCGGGATTCCCAACAGCCTGCGCAAGTTCGCCGGACTCAGTTTCAGGGCCTGCGTCATCGCAATTCGCGGATACTTTGAATCCAGGATCGGAAACGCCTTGAGCAGCGGGCTATTCAGCGCGTCATATGGATCATAACCGGCCCAATCCTCTTGGCGGCAGTAGGCCACGAGTTTTTGGAGCAGGCCACCCACATCATTTACGATTCCTGGGTTCGTCATCTCAACCATAAAAGTGCGCCCACTAGACTCGGTGCTAGACCAAAGCCGGTCGCAGCGAAGTCTTCTGGCTAGCTTGAACCCGAACCAAAACTTCCACTATTCGCGCAGCAGCCTTGCCATCCCAATGCATCGGAACGGCCCGTTCGGCTTTTTTGTGAGATTGGGTTCGAATTGCAGCTCGAATACCCTCCCGGCTCGTCCCGGCAATGATGTTTGTGCCCTTCTCCACGGTAACAGGTCTCTCGGTGTTTTCCCTGACAGTGACACAAGGGATACCAAGACATGTGGTTTCTTCCTGAACGCCTCCCGAATCCGTCACGACTATCGATGCATTCTTCATCAAACAGAGAAAATCCAAATATCCCAGAGGGTCGATCAGAATCATTCGTCCATGGCCACTACCAACCCCGGCGTCGTCTTTGGTGGCGGCGGTTGCATTTAGATCAATCCCAAACTCTTTGATGCGCTTCTGTGTGCGCGGATGGACAGGAAAAATGATGGGGCAGTCTTCCCCCAATTCCTGAAGCCCTGCGAGAATTTCCTGGAGCGACTCTCGATTGTCGACGTTAGCTGGCCGGTGCAACGTGAGAAGGGCATAACGCACTACCTTCTTGCCCTCGCCATTCTGCCGTGGTTGCAACCTGAGACCTAACTCATCCAGCTTGGCGGAAGAATCTGCTTTGCCCTTGAAAGCAAACAACGAATCAATCATCGTGTTACCGACAAAGTGCACTATTTCCGCCGAAATCCCCTCTTTGTTCAGGTTTGTCAACCCGCTTTCTTCGGTAACAAACAACATGTCAGAGACGTGATCGGTCACAATCCGGTTGATCTCTTCCGGCATCGTGCGATCAAATGAGCGTAATCCCGCTTCGACATGTGCAATTAAGGGCCGGGTACCGGCACTATCAAACGAAACCTTGGAAGTGACCAAAGCACAGGCCATTGTGGAGTTCACGTCGCCCACAACAATTACAACGTCGGGCCTCTCGGTCATCACAATTTCTTCATATTTCTTCATGATCTCGGCAGTTTGGGCGGCATGTGTGCCGGAACCGATACCCAGGTGGACATCGGGCTTGGGAAGAGCGAGGTCGCTGAAGAAGGACCCGGACATGACCTCATCGTAGTGTTGTCCTGTATGGACCAGTACATGTTGAAGTTGCACTGCGTCCCTATGAGCTTCCATAGCCGCGTCTTTGGCAATTTTCCGATTATGCGCGTTGATCGCAGCGATAATCGGAGCAGCCTTCATGAAATTTGGCCTTGCACCAACAATAGTCATGATTTTCATGGTTCTGTCCAGAATAATTTGCTTTCGTTATTGGATGGCGACAGACGGCGATGAAACAAGCTTTGGATTTCTTGACTCGACGATGGCGACAATGAGCTCCACGATGTTTTGCAACGCAGGGCGGCTATTGCTTTGAAATGCACCAATTCCGTTTCGGCGTGCGATTTTGATCTTTGAAGAAACATCCTGTGGGCTTTCGATCAGTGTCAGCCGGCCCTGTTCCGAAAGATAGCGATCCACGGCTCCTATCTTCCCGCGAAAGATACTGTACACGGGGACGCCCAAGGCTGCAGCTTCACGATTCATCGTGCCGCCGCCACTAACAACGAAATCGGAAAACCAGATCAAATTAAGCCCGTCCACGACGTGCTCGGGGATGATGACCCGCCGTTGGGAGACCAGCTCCGGCCACTTCTGGCGTACTTCCGCTTCCTGGCGCGCATTCCGTGGGAGCAGAACGATCTTGATATTCGGCTGCGATTTCAGGTATTCCATCACGACGGAGAAAAGCTCGTCGCTCTCGGGCCGATGGTAGTGAGCCTCGCTCGCCGGCGGGCGAACTGAAACAACGATATCTTGATCCGTCAACCCGAGATCGTGTCTGACCGAGGGATTCGCCTTAAAGGAAGGCACATACACATCTTCCTTTAAGCCCTGATACTTTAGGATGTGATTATTTCGAGGCCCGACGGATTCATCTGGAATGATATCCGGTACAATAACCCAGGACGGCCGGAACAGCACCAAATCCTGCACGAATTCATAGTCACCCAGAGAGATACTCTTGATCCCAAGGAGAGAGGACGCCAGAATCTGCGCGCGAGAGCCATGGGAAACCGCCAGGTTGGGCCGCTCCTTTAGTAAAAATGGAACCAAACGTAGCGCGCGAGTAACGACTCCCACCACCTTCAAAAATTTGTTCTTCCCGAAATGGCGCCCTATTGTCTTGCATTCTAAACCATAGAAATCCACCAGCTCTGAAACTTGATAAGCATCTCGCGCAGTCAACACCACGTTATAACCACATAGCTCAAGATCCTTCTTTATCGGTATGAAAAAAGGAACATGAGGCGAATTATCCAGATCGATCCAGATCTTTCTTCTGGGGCGCCGTGTTGGTTCGGACGTGGTGTTCACGGCAGTTTAATCCTCAAAGGCAATAACCACTGTATTCTGAAGTTCGTTCTCATGATCTTCACGGCCTGCCTGCGTCTGTTGAGTCTAGACGTGCGTAGCTCTCCATCAGCGTAACATTGTGAAAGATGAATTTCTTCAAAAGTTGCGGCACATGCATCCAATCGTATCCTCCAAGGAGCTTGGCCTTCAGAACTTCTGGACTGTCTCAGGAGTTCACACCAGACGCGGCAGGAAATAGGGATTACTGTCGCGACGCGCTCTTCCGATGATGTTGGGGTCTCCATTCCTGAAACCCTGGTTTTCCAGCGTATCGCCAAGAAAACGGGTGAAGTCTCGGTCTTCCTCCGGAAAAGGAAACAGGTACGAAAATGATTCGACCGCGCTGCCGAGTTTTTGTTAGCTGACTTCCTTGAAATAACCAAGTTCGTAGTCAACGCATCGCGTGGAAAACATCTCCGGTGTCGTGTTGATTCCGAGAGTAGCGATGCGACAGACCAAAGAGATTCATAGGGATGCTGCGATACATGAGAATCGGCACTCAGGCACGATTGTTCCAGCGCATTACCTGAGTTACGGGTGAACACAAATAGAGGGCAAGGAAGCAGTCTAGTCCAAGCATGGTGACGGATTGCTCAGGAACACCAGCACGTTATGGGCTTCAGGCCAGTGCGTGGGGTTTGCGGCAGGCTAGGAGACGCGGGTAGCTGCGAACTCTTTCACTTTTTTCGCAACTTCGTTCAGTTGTTCCGGTTGGAGTTGCGGGAACATCGGCAGCGATACAATTTCCGCCGTGACGCGCTCGGTGACAGGGAAATCGCCCTTCTTGTAGTTCAAGTGCCGGTAGGCCTTCTGCAAGTGAAGAGGAATGGGGTAGTGAATGCCCGAGCCGATTCCCGCCGCAGACAAATGCGCTTGGAATGCCTCGCGGTCCTGCACGCGCACAACATAGAGGTGATACACGCCCTTTGTCCAGGCAGCTTCCACTGGAAGGACGACGGCGCTTTTCGCTTCCAGTAACATTTCGTGGTAGCGGTGCGCGAGTGCCCGGCGGGATTCGTTCCATTTTGCCAGGTGACGCAGCTTCACGGAGAGCCAGCCGGCCTGGATGGAATCGAGCCGGCCATTATAACCCTCGATGTCATGATAATACTTCCTGGCTTGGCCGTGATCGCGAATTATTTTCATCTGCTGCGCCAACGCTTCGTCGTTCGTGGCGATCGCACCGCCCTCGCCGCACGCTCCGAGGTTTTTTCCAGGGTAGAAACTGAACGCCGCAGCCTTACCCATGGAACCCGCGCGCTTCCAGACATTCTCTTTCCTCGAGAAATATTCTGCGCCATGCGCCTGGCAAGCGTCTTCAATCACGAACAGATTGTATTTGTTGGCGAGATCGAGAATTGGATCCATATCAGCCGTTTGTCCATACAGGTGCACGGGAACGATGCCAACAACACGATGCTTCGAGGCGCGTTCAATGAGCTTCCCGCTACGGCTGTCGATTTCGCATTTGTTTTCGAGATATTCTTGGAGCTTTCTGGGATCCATCGTGTACGTCTGTTCATTGATGTCGACAAACGCGATTTGCGCACCGGCTTGCGAGATCGCTTCGGTTGTCGCGATGAAGGTATGCGGAACCGTGATGATGATATCTCCGGGTGCGACGCCTGCGGCCATAAACGCAAAGCGCAGCGCGTCGGTGCCGCTGTTCACGCCAACGCAGTACTTCGTGTAGCAGAACGCAGCAAATTCACGCTCGAAATCCTCGACCATCGGTCCGCCAATGAAACCCGCATTGCTGAAAGCTTTCTTGACGACGGCCAGCAATTCTGCCTCGAGCTCCTTGTGAGGGGTCACCAGGTCAAGAAACGGAATCTTCGTTGGATTTGCCATGTCTCTACTTTTGCTCCTCGGTCACAAACCGTATGAATTTTGCCGGATTTCCAGCTACTATAGCGTTCGCTGGAACGTCTTTTGTTACTACGCTGCCTGCGCCAACGATGGCGTTTTCACCAATCGTTAGGTTGGCGAGAATCGTGGAGCCCGAACCAATCGAAGCGCCCTTGCATACATGCGTCCTCTCCACTTTCCAGTCGGCTTCGGTCTGTAAACCGCCGCTCGCAGCAGTGGCACGGGGATACGTGTCGTTGATGAATGCGACGTTGTGGCCGATGAAAACGTTGTCCTCGATATCCACTCCCTCGCACACAAACGTATGGCTGGAAATCTTGCAGCACCGCCCGACCCGCGCGTTCTTCTGCACCTCCACAAACGCGCCGATCTTGGTTTCGTCTCCGATTTCGCAGCCGTAAAGGTTAATGAAGCTTGATAGTTTTACGTCTTTCCCGAGCTTTACGGAGGGAGCGATGCAGTTGTACTGGCTCACAGAGTCACCAGCTCGCCGCGCTTGCTTACCGACTTTTCCGCGGCTTCCAACAGCCGGACCACGCGCAAGCCGCTGATCCCATCGTTAAACGGTTTGGTATTTTCGTTGATGCACTTCAGGAAGTAGGCCGTTTCCGCGCGCAACGCTTCGATCTGCTCGACTTGCGGCGACAACATATCGCCCGAGCGGTAACTCACCAGCAATTGATGCAAGTTGCTGGGATTTGTCGACATGCTCACACCCTTGTCGTACACCTTGATCTTCTCGTCCGCTTCCAGGTCGTTCCACACCAGCATTTTCTTTTCGCCGCCGATCAGCGTGGTGCGCACCTTCACAGGCGAAAGCCAGTTCACATTGATGTGCGCGATAATGTGCTTCGGAAAGTACACGGTGATGAATGCCACGTCCTCGACTCCGTTCAAATGCCGTTCGCCCGTGGCCACCACAGCTTCCGGCTTTTCCTTGATCACGTGATCCATGATGGCAAGGTCGTGCGGCGCCAGGTCCCAGATTACATTCACGTCATGCTGGAACAGTCCAAGATTCACGCGCAGGGAATCGTAGTAGTAAAGATCGCCGAGTTCGCCCGCGTCCACCAACTGGCGAATTTTTTTCACCGCCCCGGTAAACAGAAATGTGTGGTCCACCATAATCTGGAGATTCTTGCGTTCCGCCAGTTCGATCAACTCTTCCGCCTGCACGACGCTGCAGGTGAACGGTTTCTCTACGAATACATGCTTGCCATTTTCGAGCGCGGCCTTAGCGATTTCGTAGTGGGTCCACACCGGAGTTACCACCGCAACTAGATCGATGTTCGGCGACTTCAAAACATCCGTGGGTTCGCTGGTAAACGCGATGGAAGGATGAGCTTTCTTTAAGCGAGCTTCGGCCTTCGGGCTCTTGTCACACACCAGGACCACTTCCGAATCGTCATGCGTATGAAAATTGCGCACCACGTTCGGACCCCAATAACCGTAACCAATTACGCCAATGCGGATCATTGATCTCCTTTAGTTCCTTTTGCGGAGGGGCGCGGGGGCTGATTGCGTACCCGCTCTGGGGCGACTTTTTGCCGAAGTGGCGTGGCGGCAGCCAAGGGGACGTTAGCTACAGTCAAACCAAAACTGAGGTGAACAATAATCTTGCGAATCAGACCGTGGTGATGGCTTGAATCTTTTAGTGGGCGCCGTCGGCGGAAACGACCGCACCTGGCGTGCGAACCAGAATCTTTACGTCCAGCCAAATCGACCATACGCGCGCGTACTTCAGATCCAAGCGCACCATGTCGTCGAATTGCGTACGACTGCGGCCTTCCACCTGCCAAAGGCCGGTGATTCCCGGCTTGATTTCCAGAACGCGGCGACGGTGCCACACATCGTAAGCCTTAAATTCGTATTCCAGCGGCGGACGAGGACCAACCAGCGACATTTCGCCGATAAGCGCGTTCCAGAACTGTGGCAGCTCGTCGAGACTCGTTTTGCGCAGAAAAGCGCCGACAGGAGTTATACGGGGATCCCTCTGAATCTTGAAGGTAACTCTCTCCCCGTTCTGCGCCTTTCCGGCAACCTGTCCGGCAATGAACTTGGTCACATACTCTTCGTGGAGCTTGCTGTCGCAATCGTTCCGCATGGAACGAAATTTTAAGAACGTGAATTTCTTGCCGAATTGTCCGAGGCGTTCCTGGCGGAAAAATACCGGCCCTTTCGAGGTGGCCCGTACCAAAATCGCGATAATCAGAAACACCGGCGCCAGGAACAAAAGAGCCGCGGCACTGCCGATAATGTCGATGGCGCGCTTAACGCCCAAAGCCAGTTTCCGGGAGGGCGCCTTGCGGTGCAGATCCGGATACAAGCTGATGCTCGCGGAGTCATCATTATCCGAATTGCCGCTTTCCTTTTCTTCCGGGAAGAAATGAAACGACAGGGTGATTTGCGCGGCTTTTTCCAGGCCAAGAATCCGTTCGAACGCCTCGCGGAATTTTTCGGTCAGGCGGGCGCGGATGTCATGTGTTTCTGCTTTCCCGATTTCCGTGCAAATGATGCCAAGCACCTGCTCCTGCAGATACCAGCCGATAATGTCAGTCTCGCGAGTAATCTCGCAGAGCGTGTGGGTAATTTTTTCTATCGTGCGCAATTTCTGAGTGCCGTCGAGAGCATCTTTCACGTCCAGCAGTAACAATGCATACCGCTTCTGCGCTCGTTCTGCACGACGGCGTTCCAGATACAGCATGGAGACGAATGCTTCTTCCGGGAGGACAATGCGAGCGGAAACCTCACGAACCTTGGACCCAAAGAAGTTCGTAGATGCTTCCCGTACTTTGAGCTCGCGGGGTACCGCTGCTCGGGTGCGACCGATAGTCATCGTTTCTTCTTTCACTGCGGAGACTAAGTTATTTTCCATTGTGATTTACTGCTCCAAGACCGCGACCGCCGAGTTGCGTCCGCTGTAAGCCTGCGCTACCGCAACTGTTTTTGTTCCCCTGACTGGTGTAACCCAAGCAAGGTCGACTTCCATTGCCACCGACCGTTGCAGCAGCGTCACGGACAGAACCACGCGATTGCTGCCCTTGAAGTTGGTCAAAATCCCCTCCAGATCGACCATGCTGCGGTAGTTCACTCGCACCCGTTCCCCTACTGCGAAGTAGGGGCATGGTTCGTTTTTCAATCCCGATGCAAGAGCCTGCCGAATGGAGTCCAGTTCGCCGTCCTCGACCGGCATAGGAATGCGGCCAATTCCCACAATCTGCTGCACACCCGGAATCATCAGTACCGGGCGGCGGTTCTGAAGATCGAACCGGCAGAATAGATAGCCTGGGAAAAGCGGCTGCTCCACTTCCTTCTTGCGATCTGACCACTGGCGAGTACTCTTGTAGATAGGAAGAAAGCATTCGAGTCCCTGGCCTTCCAGGTGGTTCGCGATAATGACTTCCCGGCGCGACCAAACCTGCAACGCGTACCAAGGAAACCCTTCGGCCGCCGAATCCACTCTGTCGCCTTCGGAATTCAAGTTAAGCTCGCTCCTTAGGGTCGGTCCGGTGGCCTAGGATCGGGTCTGCAAGCTACCGCCACTGGAGTCCCATTCAGACTCACGGAATGAATGGCAATTCCTCTGCCATTGCCGCGGTGTGCCCAGCCTGTTTTCCGAGAATTTACCTAAAGTTATATTGTTGAAAATAAATGACTTATTGTTTCGTGGCCCGTGTGGATGTTTGGTGTTCTCGGACGTCTCATGCAAGAGAGAAAACGAATGCCCATTTGTTCTAAACAGCTGCCCGATGTGCAAGCTCACGGTCTTTTATGCGCCCCTTCTTCCGGAACGATAGTAGCCCGGTTACAGCTACAGGGAAGCCGTAAACGACTCTATTATCCCAAGGAAGATGCCTTAGCGCGGGGAGAGCTAACTTACTGTATTTGTGCAGCTTACCTACATTGAATGCCGCATTATCACTGCGCTCGGAGAGATCCGTATGCGGGCCAGTCAGGGCGCTCCGGCAGGTCCTTTAGGTCGCAGCAAATTTCCTGACTTTCCTGCCCTATGCGATGCAGGATTTTGAGCGCTGTCGGAGTCCTTGACGGCCTGTTGAAGCTATGGCCAGCAACTTCTCACGAATGAGAATGCGTCTCAACCTGGTCTGAGACCCGCTCATCCGCGAAAACAAGGATCGAGGCAAGAAACTAGTGTATCCCGAGCGAAAATGGCTGAGAGTGGCCTGGTCCACCGCAGAAATTACGAACCGTGTTGCCTCAAACGTTCTTGCCGGCCTCACCTTTTTCGCCGGAGAAGCCGTAGTAGTAAGTTCCGTAGCCCTCGTGACGGTCAACGCGGTTGAGCACCACGCCGAGCAAATTCTTTTCGCGGAATTCCGCGGACGCTTTTTCCGCAACTTGGAACTCGGTGGATCCTGCGCGCACAACGAAAATAACGCCATCGCACATGTCTGCCAATATGCTTGCATCGTGAACGGCCAGGGCCGGTGGTGAATCCAGGATCACCCAATCAAACACTTGCGCCATCTTGTCCAGCAGTTGCCGCATGCGATCACTGTGAAGCAGTTCGCTTGGGTTGGTGACGTCATCTCCACCTGGAATCAGGCAAAGGTTACCCTCGGTACCCACTTGCATCACCTGGAATTCATCGGCGTCACCACGCAGATAATCTGTCAGGCCTGGCTTTTCCGAAGCTCCAAACAATCGGTGGAGGCGAGACGCGCGAAGGTCTGCATCAATCAACAACACCCGCCGCTCCGGCTGGCGCACGATGGACTGCGCCAAATTCGCTACGGTGAACGTTTTTCCTTCCTCGGGCAGGCTGCTGGTAATCAAAAGCTTGCGCAGCGGGCGGGTGGCCGCGATCTGATACAACCGAGAGCGCAATGTGCGAAACTTCTCGGCACCAACGTGGTCCGCGCAATCCGGCGCAAATACGCTCGCGCCTGGCTCGAGACGCCACGTCGGATGTTGGCACTTCTTCACGAACTCTTCGAACCGGAACACACTCCGGTCGTGTGCGGTCAACAGCTCCGCCTTGCCCTCCAGCGGCAAGCCCTCCGCGAGGACGGTGCTGGCTAATCCTTCCGACGTTAGATCGACCGACCTGCCATTCGATCTCCCGGCAAGATTTGCATGGCGCTCTTGCGCGGCTTTCTTCAGTGCTTCATGAATCCGGCTCATCTATCTCTTCCCCTCGTTATTCTCTGTGCGTCTCTAACCTTTGAAGGCAACCGCCGATTCGAATTTTCCAGCGTCCTTGGTTCGTGCGCCCTTAACGTACAGCGCGCGTTCTAGACTCGGCACCATTGTCAGCACAGGCATTCTCAGTCCAAGTTCGACGTCGCGCTCCGTGTACATGGCATGATCCATCATCGCAAGCATGTACAGAAGGGCAAGTGCTAAAACCAAGCCCAATCCCAACCCGCCGCCGAGAAACATTGGCACCTTCGGGAAAGATGGTTGTGATGGCAAACTGGGGGGGTCCAGCACGCGGAAACTACCACTCTGTTGCTGGGTTTCCAGTTCCGTGGCCATCGAGGAATTTGCCCGCCTCTTCTGCAAATCGTTGTAAAACTCCTGCGCGGTCTGATAGCTGCGCATCAATTCTTTCAACTGCTCTTCAATCATCGGGCTCATCTGCACGCGAGCCTGCAATTGACTAATGGACTGCTGGATCTGGCTCTGCCGCGTGGTCAGGTCCGCGACGCTCATATCATCCTGTTTGATCCGCGCGCGAAGTTGCTGTATCTGCGGCGGTTCGTGCAGTTTCACCTGTGTTGCCGTCATGGGGCCCTTCGAAGCAGGCTCTTCCGCGATCCGCCGCTTCAGATCTTCCAGTTGGGCCTTCATTTTCAGGACATCGGGATGCTGCGGGGTATACCGGAGCAGCAAAGCATTGTACTGCTCTTGCAGCGATGCAAGCTGCTGTTCCTGAGTCTCCGGATTCACTTGCCCACTCTGCGCCAACTTCCAGTTTGCTTCTTGTTGCGCCAGCAAAGACTCTGTAATCGTCTTATCCTGTTGCGCCCGTGCAATGGACTGGTTGTTCGTCTCCAATTGCGTGTTTAGCGTGCTGACCTGGCTGAGGTTTCTTTGCACCTCCTCCGGCAGGGATCCAAGATATCTCTGCTTGAACTGCGCCAACTTCGAATCTTGTTCGTCTAGTTTGGCTTTCGCCTGATCTACCTGTTCACTTAGGAATTTCGTCGTGTCTTTCGCGACTCCCAGCTTGATCTCCGCGTTCTGCTGCATGAACATCGATGTCATTTCAGCGCAAATCTTCTGCGCCATCCGCGGGTCAGGGAAGGTCACAGACACTCGAAACCCGGGAGGCTGCTTCGCGGTAGCGCCAAGCATTGGCTCCATCAAATCCACGTCCACTGCATTTCGCAACCGGGATTCCAAGGTGTCCATAGGTACTACGCTGCGTTCGTCTGCGTACAAATTAAACTTTTCAATAACTGGCTGCAGTCGTGAGCTGCTCAGCACTTGAGATTTCATTGAGGCAAGGCGTTGGTTCAAGTCATTGTTCATCACCGGACGAACATAGTCGGACGAAACGGCCGGCTCTTCAATTAGGACGGTCGTGGTGGAGGTGTACTTTTTGTGCAATACGCGAGTTGCGCCATATCCCACGATGCCCAGCACCAGTGTGGACAGCGCAGGAATCCACCAGAATCTGCGGAATATCCTTTTCACGTCCGCTACCGAAATTTCGCCATTTGCTACCATAGCGCCGTTTCCTCACTGTTGAACCTTGCTTTAGAAGCTTTCCCTGGATCGACAGTCACATGCACTTATTAGGGAGTGTGCCATAGATGAGCAAGATGGGGTCCAACTCAATCTGTCTTTCCCCGACCCCATTTTCCCGCCCGCCATGCAAGAGCTTTATTTATAATCACTTACAAACCTTTGACTAATTTCAACTCGGGAACGTAAGGCTTTCAACCATTCCCACGTTTCTTAGTGGAACAAAAGTAGCACCTTTTCCCCCTATTTTATCTCAGACTTTGGGGTTCTACGAGTACTTCTCCTTGTGCTCTTTCCGCCGCGGGCCATCTCTTCTGCCCTCAGCCATGCTAAATTGTTTGATATAAGGACTATACAATCTTATGGAAGCCTCAAAGCAGATGCTGTGCTCAGGGCCACGAATTGCACGCTTTTGTCATATGCCGCGCACCAAACAATTGTAATATCTCGCTTACTTCCGCTCGACAGCATTCCCGAGCAAAACGAGTTCTTCATTTTTCAGATCCGCGATTTGACGTTATCCTTGAGACGGAGTTCTCCAGCGAGTTACTCCCTTACCGATTCTCGTATTCAACTATGTCCAACTTTATTTCTCGATTTGTCTATTGGATCCCGGCGATCTGCGTTGCCATTATGATCTCCCTGTTTTCCACCCATTATTTCAGCGCCGAGCAGACCGGGCATTTGATCATTCCGCTCCTTCATTGGTTCCGGCCATCTATGAGTGAGCGAGAACTCCGCGTGGCTCATATCCTGATCCGCAAAATGGCTCACGTCACAGAGTTTGGAATATTCAGTACCGCTGTATTTCACGGATTACGCGGGCCGCGCCACGACTGGCGCTGGGATTGGGCGATTCTTACCTTGGTGATCGCGGCTGCGTATGCCGGCTTGGATGAATGGCACCAATCCTTCGTGCCTCTTCGCGAGCCCAGGGTGCGGGACGTCATGATCGACGCTCTCGGCGCTTTATTGGCCCAAGTGATCGTCTGGATCTATGCCAAATGGCATCGGAGTCCCGCAGATTCCACGGGACTCCGAATAACTCCTGGTTGAGTTTAGTTTGGTCTGTTCTTGCGGGCTACGGAATCGAAGCCAACGACTCGTTCGAGTGCGTGCTTTCGTTGCCGCTGCCGTCCACCGCCGTAACCACGTAGAAGTACGTCGTTCCGCTCTGCACACTCGAATCCGTGTACGCCGTTGAGGCTACCAGTCCGCCACTAATCTTCGTGTAACCCGTGCCGCTCACCGTGCTGCGGTAGACGTTGTATCCTGAGACTGTGGAGGTACTGGCCGTCCAACCAAGCGTCGCGCTGTGCGTTGCCGGCTGCACGCCGGTGCCGGAGAGAGAAATCGTCGAGGGAGATCCGGTCGCATTGCTGGTCAGCGTCACGCTGCCCGTCACGCTGCCCGCAGCCGATGGATTGAAAATCACGTTGAAGGTCAAACTCTGCGATGCAGAGAGGGCCACCGGCACTGCCGCCCCGGTCAAGGAAAACCCGGCGCTGCCGCTGAGGCCGATCTGTGTAATTTTCACACTGGCGTTTCCGGTGTTTGTCACCGTCACGCCATGTGTCGACGAAGTACCCGTGGTCACGCTGCCAAAGCTAAGGCTATTCGCGCTGAGCGATAGTGTCTGCGTTGCTGCTATACCGCTCCCGCTAAGTGCGATCGTCGCTGGCGAATTCGGTGCAGTGCTCACTACGCTCACGCTGCCCGTCGCGCTCCCCGCGGCGGTCGGCAAATATTGAATGTTGAAAGTGCTCGCCTGGCCTGGGTTTAAAGTGATTGGCAAGGTGACGCTTCCGGTGCTGTAGCCGCTGCCGGCCACGCTAACTTGCGAGATGGTTAACGCTGCCGTTCCGGTATTGCTCAATTGAATTGTCTGCGAGGCGGCGGTGCCAACCGATACGTTGCCGAACGCAGCGTTCGCCGGGGTTACATTCAAAGCCGCTTGCACGCCGCTTCCACTAACCGGAATCACCGCGTTCGCACCCTGCGTGCTGGCCACCGTAATGTTCCCGGTGACAGATTCGGCGGTAACAGGAGCAAAGGTCACATTTAGGACGGCCGTCTTCCCTGCCGCGATGGTCGTCGGCGTGGTAATCCCGCTCACGTGGACATCCTTGCCATTCACGGTAATCTGAGACAAAGTCATGTTAGCGTTGCCGTTGTTGGTCAGCGTTACGCTCTTCGCGCTAGCGTTGCCGGTGTTCACGTTGCCAAAGCTCAAGCTCGCTGGACTGGCTGAAACTGTTACCGATGCCGCCAAACCCGTCCCACTCAGTGCGACTGCTGCTGGAGAACTAGAGGCATTGCTGGTGATGCTCACACTCCCAGGCAAGTTTCCTGCTGAAGTCGGTGCGAACTGTGCGCTAAAGGTCGTGCTCTTCCCTGCTGCAAGCGAGGATGGCGTGGTTAAGCCGGTCACGCTGTATCCCGCTCCGCTGACACCGATCTGGCTGATCGTCAACGTACTGCTCCCCGTATTTGTAATCGTGAAGTTCTGCGCTTTCGTTTGACCGTCCACCACGCTTCCAAAACTGAACGACGCCGGCGATACGCTGAGTCCAGGTTGCACGCCCGCGCCGCTCAACGCGATGGTTAGCGGTGTGCTGCTTGCGTCGTTGACTACCGTTATCGTTCCAGTCGAACTCCCCACGCTAGTCGGCGTGAAGGTCACCGTCAGCGTGGCGTTATGCCCTGCGTCAATCGTTGCTGGTGTGGTGATACCGCTCACGGCGAATCCATTTCCCGTAACTTGAATACCGGAGATGTTCACTGCCGCATTGCCGGTGTTATTCAAAATGATATTTTGCGTGGCATGGCTTCCGGTGTTCACGTTCCCCAGATTGAGGCTCGAGGAACTCGCACTCAATTGCGCCGATGCTTTCGTGGAACCCGTTCCGGTAAGCGCCACCGTAATCGTTGGGTTCGTTGGATCGTTGCTGGTGATGCTCATGCTCCCCGTGGATCCGCCAGCCGCCGTAGGACGATATGTAAGGCTCGCGGAAACACTCTGCCCCGCGCTGATGGTCGTTGGCGTCGTAATACCGCTGATTCCAAATTCCGCACCGGTAACGCTGACAACCGACACCGTCAAGTCCGTCGTTCCTATGTTCGAAAGTGAAACATTGCTGGTTCCCGTGGACCCGACGCTGACCGTGCCGAAATTCACCGCCTGCGAGCTCAAAGAAATCTGCGGCTGCATGGTGACTGCGGTGGCTGAAAGGTTTAACACCACTGGACTACTTGTAAGATCGCCCTGAACGGATAGCGTTCCCTTGAGATTTCCCTTCGCCGACGGATTTACGGTCACGGCGAACGTGCCCCCCTGGCCTGGTTGAAGCGTCATCGGCATGATCATGCCGGACAGCGAGAACTGGGCATTCGAAAATGTGGCCTGCTGAATTGTGGTTGAAGTCTTGCTGGTGTTCACAACGAAAATACTCTGCGACGCTGTTTTCCCTATAGCTATGTTTCCGAAACTCACGTTTGCTGGGGTCACCTGAAAAGTCCCATTCGAGGCCGCGTTCGGCGCGCTCACCAGAGCGGAACAGCCCCCCAACACCAGAACTGAAACCACCAGAATTGAAACAACTAAGAAAGCTCCAACCCAAATCTGCCTGTCCGACGCTTGCCGAGACTTCCCTGCTTTGTACTCTCCCTGCCATTTCCGACTTGTCATCCCTGCCTCCACCGTGTTCCCCCACGCAGAGAGTAGGTGGAGTCCTGATACGTGAATACTGGTGGGAAGACCAAATTAGGGTCAGCCGACTTCACTGTCCCGTGGAGCTATTGGGCCTGCTCGCGTGGCTGTCCCTCCCTCGTCCTAAGGACATTCGGCATTTCGCTGTCTCCGTACTTGTTAATTACTATAAATGGAAGGTCATAAGAAGCAGCAGCGGAAACGGTTCTATGCGGATTTCGACCAGGAATGGTTGGAATTTCGCAGCCTGCGGTTGCGTCAGTCTGCGCCAACGCGCTGCGTTTGCAGTCGGTCTTGCGCACTCCGCAGGGTTTCGCGTCGTGTCGCCAACCCTGCGTCTCGGATCTTATAGATGAGCGCGCGATAGCTTATTTTTAGCGCCTGCGCGGTCTTCCGGCGATTCCAGTGATTCGCATGCAGTGTCTCTAGAATCACACTCTTCTCGAGTTCCCGGATCGCATCCTTCGCCAGCCGTTTCAGGGTAACCGGCGCCTGGCCGGCTGGAGTCGCACTGCGGCGCCCGTTGCTCCGGTTTCCCGTTGATTCCGCATGCATCGCTGCGTCCGGGCCAATCAATACATAGCGGGCCACACCATTCGACAATTCGCGCATATTCCCGGGCCATGGCAAATTTTTCAAATACTCCGACATTCCCGGAGGAAAGCCGCTCGAGTTCATTCCAAACTGTTTCGCGAATTGCGCACGAAAATACTCGGCCAAGGCCGGGATATCCTCGCGCCGCTCTCGCAGCGGCGGCAATTCCAGCCGGAATACTTGAATTCGGTAGTACAGGTCTTGCCGAAAACGTCCCGCGGCAATCTCGGCTTCCAGACTCTTATTCGACGAACAAATCACACGAGTATCGACTCTTCGTTCGCTGGAATCGCCAAGCCGCGAAAACGTGCCGTCCTGCAAGAAGTGTAGCAACTTGCTCTGAAGCTGCAGATCGAGGTCGGCAATCTCATCCAGGAAAAGAGTTCCACCGTGCGCCGATTCGACTCTTCCCGGTTTAGCCACGTTGGCCCCGGTAAATGCGCCGCGCTCGTAGCCAAAAAGTTCGCTTTCCAGCAGCGCACCGGGAATGGCTGCGCAGTTCACCTTGACGAATTCGCCACTGTTGAATGTGGAGTTGCCGTGAATCCAGCGAGCCACCGCTTCCTTGCCCGTTCCGCCCTCTCCACAAAGCAGCACCGGCAAGCCGGTCTGACTGATCTTTCCGGCGGTGCGACGGATTTCCTGCATGGCAGCCGATTGCCCAAAGAGGATGACATCCGGCAGTAGCGGATTGATTCTTGGCAATACTTCTTGCTTCGTCCCGTAGTCGCGAGGCATGGCGTTGAATAGTCAAGGTTGCATCTCGGCAGCCAAAGAGCAGCTTGGCCGAGCCAGCTAGGTGATTTGTGAAGGAAATCTATGGTATTTTGTTTCAATGACTTGTGGATTTGACAGCTGGCGTGGTCCTGGTACTCGGTGTCGTACTTGAGGTGGCGTCCGTCGAAGCAAGAAGGAATCTAAGGTATACAGAGGGAACTTTACTTCTCTTCTCGTCCATGACGAGCCGAGATGTTTATAAGGCCTCATCACAGCAACCAGGCGGTCTTCAGCAGATGCTATATAAGGAGCGTCGGCCAATTCCTTCGACTCGTTCTCTAGACCCGAGCCGTTTCGCCACGAATGATATCGTAGCGTTCGATTACCGCTGCGACCCCCATGCGCTCTTCTCCGTCTTCCAGGCGCCTTTCGACCCTCACGACCTTCCCTTGAGCCCTCACAAAAACGTCTGTACCGTGCGTAATTGCCGCTGGAAGCGTGAGCGTGATATCCAGTTCCGACCCAGCGTCGAGGTCGCGATGCACCACAAAATAAAGTCCGCGCGTGGAGATGTCCCGCGTCTTGCCTTCTTGCCTTGCAACGATGCGCTCCGGACCCAACCGAATACTGATAGGTAGCGTCAAATCGTAGCGCCGGGCATTTCGTCGTTCTGTCATTACCGCCATCCTCGACTCCGTTCGTGGCTTCGGTTCTCGAGCCACTGCGTTAGTTCATTCTCTATAAAGAGCTGAAAACCATTGAGTTGCACTTACCCTTGCAAAACCGCAATTGCCCGCTATTCCAGAATTTGTCTGGCAAGAGAGCAAACACCTTGACGAATTTTCGAAACGTTATACTTCAGAATTAATCGCCCGACACACCTTGACAACCGAGCCACGTAAGCCTCGCGAAACTCCCATTTCCTGAGTCGTCCCCGTCCAAGAAAGGCAGCTCCGCTTGTAACTGCATATTACTGATATCGCTGCGCACGATACCTTGCCCATGCGCTTCCCGCAAGTTTTGTTTTTGGTGTTAGTTGTTTGCCTGCAACGGCCCCGTACTAGAACGGAGCGTGTCCCGCGCTGACCGCGCGTTACTTCGCTTCGACAACCTCTGCGGCCCCAGCCACTTTGCGCGTGCGCCGCGTATCGAGATTGAATTGCCTCATCTTGTACAGCAGCGCTTTGTAGCTGATCCCCAGCATTTTCGCGGCGTCTTTGCGGCACCAGCGCGTCTTTTCCAGTGCGTCGGCGATTGCTTCCATCTCCGCTTCATCTTTCAAGCCTCGAACCAGCGCCTTCAGGCCTTGTTCGCGATGCACTGGCGCTTCCTGGCGCGGCGATGTCCTTGGACGCGATGCGGACATTTCCACTAATTCCCGCAAGCTACCTTCGTCGTCCTCAAGAATCACATACCGCTTCACGAAATTTTCCAATTCCCGTAGGTTTCCCGGCCACGGATAGTTCAGCGCGGCATCCAACAGATGCTTGGAAGGAGTCTGCGCGGCCTTTCCGAATTTCTCGCTGTACTTCGCCAGGAAGTGTTGGAACAGCAGAGGTATTTCCGCGGTCCGTTCTCGCAGTGGCGGCACAATAATCGACAGCACATTCAAGCGATAGTATAAATCCTCGCGAAATTTGCCCATCTTCATCGCATCCTGGACGTCCACGTTAGTTGCCGCCAGAACGCGTACATCGGTTTCCACCAGGTGCCGTCCGCCCAGCCGTGAATACTGATGGTCCTGCAGAACGTGCAGCAATTTCGCTTGCAGGTGAACCGGCATTTCCGCAATTTCGTCCAGAAAAATCGTTCCCTTGTTCGCCATTTCGAATTTTCCAGGCTTTGCGCGCACCGCGCCGGTGAATGCACCCTGCTCAAATCCGAAAAGTTCGGACTCCAGCAACTCCCCGGGCAGAGCCGCGCAATTTACCTTCACGAATGGCTGATTCCGCCGCTTCGAGCGCAGGTGAATCATGCGGGCCACAACTTCTTTGCCGACTCCGCTCTCTCCGCAAATGAATACCGGCACGTCCACCGGCGCAATCTGCAAAATCTGCTGGCGGATACGCACCATTTGCGGACTGGCGGCCAGGAAGCTCAGATCCTCGGTGATCTGTTCGCAATAATCCTTCAACGCCTGGTTTTCCTGCGTCAGTTGCTTTTTTTGGCGCGACTTCAACATCGCCGCATCCAGTTCCGTTTTTTCGAATGGCTTCGTCAGGTAGTCGTGTGCGCCAAGCCGGATCGCCTCCACGACCGTTCCAACTTCGTTCGAACAAGACAACATAATCACGTTCAAGCTGCGGTCCAGATACATCAGCTCCTGCAGCGTATCGAGACCGTTCATTTCCGGCATCAGCACATCCAGGATGATCAGGTCCGGGCGTTCGCCGCCATTGATCTTGCCGATCGCCTCCCTGCCGCTGCCGACTGTTTCGACATCGAAACCATCCACTTCCAACAGTGTTTGCAGGTATTTTCGGATGCTCGGTTCGTCATCCACTACCAGAATCTTTTCCTTCACCGCCATAACGAAGTCCCCTTTTTTGCAAACTTGAAAATCCCAAACTTTAAGATTCGAATTTTCTCTAGTTCTGGTCCATCGGCAACAAGAAGGCAAACGTGCTGCCCTTCTGCGCTTCGCTCTCCACCCAAATCTTGCCGCGGTGCGCTTGGATCAATCGTTTGGCGATTGCCAGGCCTAGTCCCATACCGGAAGTGTTGCGATCCACTCGAACGAAATCCTCGAAAATTTCCTGATGATGCTCTGGCGCGATTCCCGCACCGGAATCGCTCACACTCACTTCCACGCTGTTAGGGCGCGGCAGCCGGAATCTCCGGCGCTCTTCATTCGGTTTTACTTCCGCCACACGACGCTCCCAGAAATGGGGGCGCGCGCGTAGCGTTATGGTTCCACCCTTCGGTGTGTGCTTCAGCGCGTTGTCCAAAAGATTAGCCGCTGCTTGCTGAACTTTCTGGTAGTCAAATTTAAATGTCGGAATGGAGGGGTCCAGATGCTTCTCCATCTTCACGCCTTTTCTTTGGAAGGCTTCAGACCAGCGGCTCGCCATTTCTTCCAAGCAGTCGCGCAGGTCGTTCTCTCGCATTTGCAAAACGAGCTTGCCACTCTCCAATGCGGAGTAATTCAGGAACATCGAAACCAGTCGCACCAGTCGCTCGCAACTTTCTTTCGATTCTTCCAGAATGTCGCGCTGTTTCTCCGTCAACCTGCCCAGTGAACTGGTCAGCAGCAAATCGTAGTAGCCTTTGATTACCGCCAATGGCGTCTTCAGCTCGTGCGCGGCCGATGCCAGGAACACAGTCTTTTGCCGGTTCACTTCCTGCAGCTTCAAGTACGCCGCGAGCAAATTGCGATACGTTATCTCGCGTTCCTGCAGCAGCTCTTGCACCGTTATTTGCGTTGCTTCGCTTTGCGACCCGCTGGCTTCGCCATCGTTCGAAAATTGCACTGCCAGCCAATCGGACTCAGGAATCCAGATTACGCGGACCCTGTACGCCTTCAGCGAAGTTCGACCCTCGAGTTCGATTTCATTCTCGCCGTCTTCGATTCGGCGCGAAATTTCCTTCGGGTCTACATTCAACAAATCCTCGAAAACATTGAATGGCGTCTTTTCTTCCTTGCCATGCGCCACCAGATACTTCCTGGCCCTTGCATTGATAATGAGAGCCAAGCCTTCGCGATCCGCTACGATCACGCCGCGCTCGACCGTGTCCAGCAACGCGCGCACGTGATCCACCGGAAGACTGGAGCCGCCTTGGCCTGGTTTTCCCATCATTGAACTAACAGTGCTACCCATTGGCTACAGACATCTCCTTAAAGAGTGGAAAACATTTTCCCATTGCCTGTTGCTCATACTTACAGGGGCTTTTAACCCTGTCAATGGGAAATGCGGGGCAATTGCACATTTAGGGAAAACCCGTAGACAATCCCATTCCACTGGTATACCCCTTGCTGCCGAACGTGAAACCTTATCTCACTAAGTTATAGAAAAATATGATCGGTACCGGCTGTTCCAACGGCTCACACTGGCATTCAACCTGCTACTTTTGTACTAGGTCGAGAGTACTAACCCTATGGATCTACGTTTAGAACAGCTGAAAGAGAGGACCCGCGTGGACGCCCCATCTACCCGCCGCTCTTCTCGCATTCGCCTTCAGATACCTGTTTTCTTGAAGGGTTCCGATGCTTCCGGTACGGAGTTTATCGAGCTCACGAAAACCCTCAATATCAGTGCCACTGGAGCTTGCATTGCATCTACTCACATGCTCCGAACGGATCAAACCGTGCAACTCACTATACCTGCGCCCATTCCGACGGCTTCCAGCATGATTCCCAGCGAAACTCCCCCAATTATGGCGAAAGTACTACGCGAGGAACTCTTGGGCGAGTGGCGTCTATTTGGCTTGGAATTCCTGCGCCCACTTGAGTAAATCTGTACCGTATTCTGGCACTTCCTCCTGCGTTCGCAGGCTCTGTCCGCTATCGGCCTATTCCCCGATTTGTCTCCTTCCCTGAAATACTCCTATATCTCTTCATTTTGTAATAGGATACCGCCTCTGCCCTCCGTCCCCCCCTGAGCGGACTGTTTGGGCTCGCGCACCCTGGATTGGCACCTGGCTTGCTCCCCTCCAAGTCAGTCCTCGCATTGCGCTTGCCCCGTTCCCCCCGGGGAGTGGCAGATTGTAGGAAAACCCAGTCATGCCCAGTCCCGGAGGCCCAGCGGCCCCGCGTTTGCCTATCGAAGATTCCTATCTCGAACTCCTGGCGGACACGCTGGAGAGCATGGATATCCCTGCGCGCAGCCAATTCCTGCAGCGCTACCTCAAAATAACCACGCATCTCGATCTCCGCGAAAGCCAGTGCCTGCAACTTTGGGAGGAAGCTCTCACACGCCGTCGCGAACTCACCGAGCAACTTGCGCGACCCGTCTCGCTCCGAACCGTTTTGATGGACGTGCTCTCATCCTCGGGAATGATTCGCGTTCCGGTGGTACTCGAATATGATGAGTTCAAGAAACTACAGCTAAACGCGGTCACTGATCCGCTCACCGGCCTTTACAATCGCCGGCTCTTCGCGGAGTCGTTCGAAAAAGAATTAAATCGCGCGCGACGTTACGGTCTCCCTCTGGGTATCGTGCTTCTCGATCTTCATCGCTTTAAGGAAGTCAATGATCGCTACGGCCATCCGCGCGGCGATGAGGTTCTTCGTGCCGCGGCGGTTACTTTGCAAAAAGCCCTCCGCACATCGGACTCCGCTTTTCGCATCGGTGGAGATGAATTCGCTTTGTTGCTGCCGCAAACCGACGCCGCCCAGTCGGTCGCGCTCAGCCGCCGCATTGAATCCGTCTTCGCGGAAGTCTTGCGGCCGCTGCAACTCTCCTTCTCCGTCACCATGGATCACGGCGTAGCCAACTTCCCCCAGGATGGCGATCAATCCGACCAGCTGATTCGCGTCGCCGATGAACGCCTGTATCAGTTGAAACACGCCAATCATTCCCGCGCCGGTGAAAGTACTGCGCGCGCCGCCGCAGTTGGGGCCACACCGGTGTCGATTACCATTCCAGCGGAGAAATCTCCCTCGGAATTTGCGCAGGCCTCTTCCACCGCGGCTAAATCCATCGCCGCGCAGGATTCCTCCGCGCTGCCGTCTCCATCGACCTACACTGTGCAGCGCAAAGCGGAGCGCGTGTCCATGGTAGGCACCAACGCGTACGCAATTATTGGAGAAACCGGCGAGCGTCGTGCGCGCGTTCTCGATCTCGGATTTGGCGGCGTTTCTCTGGAGTTTGAACAAGCGCAAGAACTGCCCGAAAGCATCCTTGCCATTCTTCACGTGCCAATCCTTCCTCCCGTGCGCGTCTATCTTAAGCCCGTATGGTCGCGCCCCAGCACCGAAGGCAGCTTTCGGCTAGGTTGTCGTTTCGTCTCCTAACCCCTGGGTCTCCTTCCCCTCCTACTACTGACTCTCTATCCCCGGGCAACATTTACCTTTCAAACATCAACCTGTACTTTAGGGCACATTCGCATTTGTCCTCTACCTGTCCCACAACTGTACTCAAGGCAAGTTGCCTGTACCTTCGGGCAGTAGCAATCTCTCTCTGGACAGTTCCCTTCGCCGGCTCCCACTGGAAAGGCCATCTGTCGTGTTGTCACCCTTGAAAGCTTTCCTCCCTTTGTTGGTCCCTCGTCTGTTCGCTTCTCTCTTGCTGGTGGTCGCGGCGTTGGGCGGTCCCTGGATCCAAAACGCCTCAGCTACCAGCGGCCATCTCCACGTTTCGCCGGGAAATCTCGAGTTCCAGACGGTCGTCGTCGGCCATACCACCACGTTGACATTCCAAATCAAAAACACCGGCGCAAACAAGCTGTGCATCTACTATCTTTATTCCTCGAAAGGTCAATTCACGGTGTCGGGACCTTCGACCCCGGTCATCTTTCCCTCGAAATCCGTCCAGTTCAGGGTCACTTTCCGCCCCTCGAATACGGGAAAAACTTCCGCCCTTCTCGAGATCGTAAGCAGCGCACAGGCCATGGTTTCTTTCACCATGACCGGCAATGCCGAAGCCCCGTTCGCCAAATTGCAACTCTCTCCCACATCCGTGAATTTTGGCTCTGTGAATGTGAGTTCTGGCAACTCAAAGACCGCTACGGTGAAGAACACCGGCGATATTCCGCTGAAAATCTCCGGCGTAAGCGAGCTTGGAGGAGGCTTCGGCTTCTCGAATCTTTCCGCGGGTGTCTTGCTGGCCCCGAATCAGCAGCACGTATTCCAGGTATCCTTTCGCCCGCAATCGAAGGGAACCATGTCTGGAAGAATCTCAATCATAAGCGCAAGCCTCTCTTCGCCGACGACTTTGTCACTCCGTAGGTAGCGGCGTGGCTCCCGCACCTCCGCCACCTCCTGCGCCAACACCTCCTGCGCCAACACCACCGCTCACGCCAGTTCCGACGAATTCTTCCTCGCTGCTTCCGTCCGCATCCTCAACCGCGGTTCCGGGACAGCTCACAATCCATCTCGGTTGGGTCGCGAGTGGCAGTCCTGTCGTCGGATATCCACCGGGCAATAACCATGGGTGGTCCCTATCCCAACTACACGTCCGATCCATTGCCAACGCTCGACTATATCGACACCAGCGCTGCACCTGGCGCAACGTATGATTACGTCGTGACGTCAATCGACTCGAGCGGTGCAGAGAGCGCGTATTCCAATAAGGTGAGCGCCACTCTTACCACTACTGCTTCCGATTCGGCGTCTGGATTGGGTTCTTCCACGCTTGATTCGCCGGCGATCTCCGCGTCGCCGCAGCAAACTACTTCACCGGTTCAACTCGCTCCCCTACCGGTCATTCATCTCAGTTGGACGCCCAGTGAAAGTGCGGTGGCCGGCTATCGCGTGTACCGGAGCCTGACGCAGTGCGGTCCTTACGTGGACTACGACCCCGGCCCGCTGGATGCCGTGTCATTCGACGACAGCTCCGTTGTTCCGGGCGCTACCTATTTCTATGTCGTCACCGCGCTGGACTCCGAGGGCGACGTAAGTATCTATTCGAATCAAGTCATGACCGCGCCGCCAGCGCGCTAAAATTTGGAATTCCTGCGGCGTGTAAAAACGCAAGCAGGCCGCTGCTTTCGGGCGGCATCGAAAAATCACAGTCGTCCGCGGCAAACTCCGAGTTTTCCGTGTAGCTGCACTCCAGTACAGGTACGGGCAGTAGCACGCCTGTCCCACAACTGTACTGCGAGCAGGTTGTGTGTACCTTCGTACAAACCTTACCCTTGGCTTTCATAACTTTCTGGGGGATTTTTACTCGTGAACCATCGTACTCATCCGGTTTTTCCTTCGGGAATCCTTTCCCTGATTTTACTATTCACTCTGGGCTCGGTTTTAGCGGGATGCGCCGGTTATGTTCCCGCGGCCTCGACACCCACCTCGTCGCAAGGCAGCCTCACCATTTCGCCCTCCAACCTGAACTTCAGCAATGTGGTTGTGGGCCAGACGCTCACCAAAACCATCCACATCGCCAACACCGGCAAAGCACCCGTCCAGCTTTCCTCCCTCAAGCTTTCCAGCAAGGACTTCGTCATCAGCGGCCCTTCGGTTCCCCGTTCGATCTTGCCCGGCACGGGACTCGACTACACCTTGGCCTTCACGCCGACTACCGCCGGCAATCAGACCGCCTCCATCAGCATCGCAAACAGCGTCACCACGGCTCCAACCGTAGTGACCCTCGCGGGCACCGGCGAAAAGGCAACTGCGGCGGTGCAGCTAAATCCTAATTCGTTGAATTTCGGTTCGCTCGTGCTGCAAACCACCAGCACCAAAAGCGTCACGCTTCAAAATAGCGGAGACGTCAATGTAAAGATCAGTGGCGTCACCGTGGCCGGTGCCGGCTTCGGTTATGCAGACCTTTCTCCGGGTTTCTCGTTGTCACCCAATCAAACCGTCACGTTTCAAGTCTGGTTTAAGCCCACTGTGAAGGGCGTTGCCGCTGGCACCGTTTCTGTCATCAGCGCAAATCTCTCTTCTCCTGTAACTCTGAGCGTCGCGGGCACCGGTGTTACCTCTACCACCCCAACTCCAACCCCGACGCCGACACCCACGCCGACTCCTCACAGCGTCCATCTATCTTGGGCTCCAAGCTCCAGCTCAGTCGTCGGATATCGCATTTATCGTGGGCAAGTTTCCGGCGGACCTTATCCAAATAGCGTGGCTACTTCCGTGGATGCGCTTACGTACGATGACGCGACAGTAGTGGACGGCAATACCTACTACTACGTCGTCACTTCCGTGGATTCAACTGGTGCGGAAAGCTCCCTGTCAAACCAGGCCACCGCCCAAATCCCCAACAACTAAAAGAGGGCTGTTTCCTTCTCTTCAGGGGCTACGAAACTTTCGCAGCCCGTTTTTTGTTGCAGGTTCGATTCATGAGCGGGCCGCGCTCGGCGGTAGTCGGTCACTTTACGATTTGCCTCTTTCAGGCGTATGGGGACAAGTCTCCATCATTGCGTCACAGACTCTTCATCACGGAAGCCGGATACGCGTGCCGCCCGTAGAAGGTAACTGATTAGGAGCGATACAAGGGGATGCGATCGCTATCGGAAATGAGGGAGCGTATCCTTTACTTTTAAGTGCAGTCGATCATAGAGAATTCCACCTATTAACGGAGGCGAAGAGCGCCATGTCAGCCACACTAAAAATAGTGGGGGGGGTGCTCGCGGTTGGAATTGGGATAGCCTTGAGCGGGTGCGGAGGCGGCGGGTCGAGCTCGACCAAACCGCCGACCCAACCGGCGATCACAACGACATCCCTTCCCGTCGCGGTAGAAGGGTCTGCGTACAACCAGACGATTCAAGCAACGGGAACCGCGCCCCTGACGTTTAGCGTGAGTGCAGGAACGTTGCCGGCGGGGCTGAACCTGGCGAATGGTACGGGAGCGGTCACGGGAACGCCGACAGGACCAGCAGGAACAGCACAATTTACGGTCAAAGTGACGGACGGTAATTCACCGGCACTATCGACGACGCAGGCGTTGAGCATTACGGTGAACGCCGCAGCGACGCTGACGGTTACGACCGCTTCGCCCCTGCCGAGCGGAAACGTGAATGTAGCCTACAGCGCGACGCTGCAGAGCACCGGCGGAGTTGCCCCGATTACCTGGAGTGTGGTCGGAGCAGCGCTGCCAGCAGCGCTGACCTTGAGCAGCGCGGGAGTGATCACGGGAACACCCACGGCGTCGGGCGTATTCAGTGTGACGATTCAGGCGGCGGATTCCGGTTTGCCGCAACAGACGGTCACGACGACACTGGGCCTGACGATTGACGGGGGTACGCTGGCGATAGCGACGACCAGCTTGCTAAATCCGATGGTAGGCGAGAGCTATAGCCAGATGGTGCAATACACGGGAGGAACGTTACCAGTAACGTGGAGTCTGTCGGCGGGGACAACACTGCCGGGGGGATTGTCGCTGAACGCGAGCACAGGAGCGATCACAGGAATACCTACGACGCCAGGAACCAGCCCATTCACGGTGCAGGTGGTAGATTCAAGCGCACCCACGCCCCAAACGGTGATGCAAGCGCTGAGCCTTACGGTAACTTCGGCGACAGCCTGCGGAACGGGGAGCGAATCACTTCTGAATGGACAGTACGCTATGTCGCTGACGGGATTTGACGGGAGTGGCCCGGTAGGGATGCTGGGGTCCTTTACCGCAGATGGGACCGGGAAAATCACCGCAGGCGTGGAGGACATCAACGGCACCGGGCCGAGCGGTGTGCAAACGAATGTGTCAGTGACAACAGCAACGAGTTCCTACTCGATCGGAACGGACCATAGGGGATGCCTAACGCTGGTGGCCGGAGGAGTGACACGAGTGTTCCGCTTGTCGGTGGGACTTATCAGCGCGGGAGTGGCAGCAGCCGGACGGATTATTGAATTTGACTCCACAGGCACGAACACGACAGGCACGATTGGAATCCAAAACCCGTCCGACTTTTCAAATGCTGCGATGAGCGGCGACTACCATTTCACGGTGAAGTCGCCGTTAATCGCAGCGGCGGGAGGAGGGCTTTTCGGGGCAGTCGGAGTGCTGAACTTGAGCGGGACGACGGTGACAGGCTCGGGAGACATCAATATAAACGGAACTGTGGATCCCGGCAACGCTGGATATCCCGCAACGCCGATCACCTTTACGGCGGGCACGTACAATATCGGGTCGAACGGAAGAGGGACGTTGTCTTTCACTTTGCCCGGAGCATCAACGATCAACGTGATCGTGTACGTTACGGATCCCAAACAACTATTGTTTATGAGCAGCGACGCGCAGAGCGCGACGAACTCTATGTTCGATGGCTTTGCGGCACAGCTCGTGGGAGCCCCCTTCGGGACCTCCTCGCTGAGCTCCGCGAACTTGCTATTTGCAAGTGGGCAGACGGGGATAGGAGCGGGCAGCGCCAGCAGCGTAGAAGCCGGAGTATTCACGCCCGATGCTAATGGCAACTTCACGTTCTCCGGTGACCAGAACAGCGGGGGAACGACCAGCACGCTAATGGCGACCGGTACATACACTGTGGCGCCCAACGGACGGGTGCTGCTGACGAACACTGGAGGGACGACCCCGGCGCTGCTGCTGTATCTGGGGAGTCGGCAATACGCGTTTATTATGTCTACGGACACCCATGTAATGACAGGCGACGCAGAGCCGAATGTGGGCGGGCCGTTCACAAATGCATCGCTCACGGGCACTTACGCGTTTGGGACGATCACCCCGGTGATGGCCGCCAATGCGTTGACCGAAGGCGTAGCGACGTACGACGGAGCGGGAAATGTGACTGTCACGTTTGACATTAACGAGAGCGGGTTTCTATCCCTCGGAAATGTCGTCACGGGAACGTACGCGGTTTCCGCGAACGGGCGAGTCGTCTCTCCGGCTAGTGGAAACACGCAAACGCTGACCTACATCATCGACTCAGGAAAACTAGTCAGGTTTGACTACGCTGATGGTAACGCTAATCCGACGCTCGTGATCGTTCAGAAATAGAACCCTCGCCCCCTCGGCTTAAGCCGCGGGGTGGTCCCTAAATTACGACGCCGAAGCCCAGTTCGGTTGAAGCTTTTTCGTCGTCACCGCATAAACTTTCGCCTTGTCTTCGCTGAACCACCGCGACGACACCTGACAACAAACGCTATTCCGAGCGCCGCCTCTGCGCTAAGATTGCAAACTCCCGGGCGCTTATGGATTTACACCAGTTTTCAACAACCCGGGCTGTGGGCGAACTCATTTCACTGACGTCCGTAGGGAGATTTACCAATGGCGACTTCCGTTTGGAAAGGCTTCCTCAGCTTTGGTCTCCTGTCGATTCCTATTCGCCTGTTCTCGGCGGCGCGCAGCGAACGAATCTCGCTGAACCAGATCCACAGTGTGTGCAACTCCAGGATTAAAATGCCCCTCTTCTGCCCCGTCTGCGACCGCAAAGTGGAGCGCTCCGAAATCGTTAAGGGCTACGAGTACGACAAAGACCAGTACGTCCTGTTCCAGGAAGAAGAACTGGACAACATCGAGCCTGATTCCAGCCGCACCATGGAAATCATCGAATTTGTTAAGTTGGATGAGGTCGATCCGCTGTACTTCGACGCCTCCTACTACGTCACCCCGGAAGAGGAAGGCAGAAAAGCCTATTACCTGCTTCTGAAAGCCTTGGAAGAATCCGGCTATTCCGCTATTGCCAAGCTCACCATGCATCAGCGGGAACACACCGTGATCATTCGCCCACATACCAGTGGGCGCAGCTCCGGCTTGACCCTGCACACCATGTTCTACCAAAGCGAAGTTCGCGAAGTCGCCGAATATGGCCAGAACACCGGCATCGAGGTGAAAGACGCCGAAAAGAAGCTGGCCATGCAATTGATCGAAACTCTCGCGGCGAAATTCCAGCCGGAAAAGTATCGCGACGAGTATCAGGACAGCATGCGCGCGCTAATCGCTGCCAAGCAGGAAGGGAAAGAAGTCGCGCCCGTCGCTCACGCTACCCGGGCCCCGGTCATTGACCTGATGGCTGCCCTTAAGGCCAGTCTCGAAAAGAAACCTGCCAGCCCAGCAAAGAGGCCTCCCGTCCGCGCAGTTCAGGCGGTCGCAAAGGAAGCGAGAAAAATTTCCAAGAAGGCGTAAGCTGGTAGCTCATGGGAACGAGCGAACAATTTACCCGCGCCGATCTTCTGCGGATCCTGGACATCTCCGAAAAGCAACTGGGCCGTTGGGAAAAGCTGGAGTTTGTCGCATCGCTGCAACCCGGAAGCAAGGATCACTACGACTTCCGCGACCTGATCAGCCTCCGCACCGCTAAACAGCTTCTCGAAAAAGGAGTCTCGCCCGATCGTTTGCGGCGCTCCTTGCAGGCCCTTCAGCAGAAGCTCTCCGAAGTACAAGCTCCCCTGAACGAACTGCGCATCGTCTCCAATGGCAAGGACGTCCTCGTTGAAACTGCCGGCAACCAACTGGAACCGTTATCGGGCCAGTTCCTTCTCACTTTCAAAACGCGAGAAATTTTGGACAACATTGTCACCATGCCGGAGCGCAACGCGGATTCCCTTTTTGAAAGGGCGCTCGAATACGATGCCGACCCTTCCACCCGCGCGAAAGCAGCCGAGACCTATGATCGCGTCATCGCGCTGGATCCCGCGCACATCAAGGCGCTTCTGAATCGCGGCACGATCGATTACGAAAAAGGGGATTTCGAAAACGCTGTCAGATATTTCCGTTGCGCGGTGCAACTCGAACCGAACAACGCCCTGGCGCTCTTCAACCTCGGCACCACCCTGGACGATCTCGGCCAATCCACCGAAGCCCGGCAATACCTCCGCCTCGCGACTCGACTCGATCCCGACAATCCGGACGCACATTTCAATCTGGCCGCTATCTGCGACAAACTAAACGCCGAAGCGGAAGCCCACGACCATTGGACCGCTTACCTAAAATTCCAGCCAACCGGTGTCCACGCCGATTACGCGCGCAAGCGCCTAACGTCTAAAGCCATCGGCTAGAGTAGAACTGCTCGGATTGCTTCACGTTTTTCCTTGCCAAGCGCCCTATCTCAAATTTGCATGATTTTGCGTTCCCACACCTTTCGCGTATAATCAGCGATTGTCTCGTGACCTAGCGACGCGGCTGTAAGCCCCTCCCCAGGCTTTCCGTGCAGACCGGACACGACAGATTGGAGAAGTATGAAACCCGGAATTCACCCCGACTACCATGCAGTAACCGTTCACTGTGCGTGCGGGAGCACCTTTCCCACCCGTTCGACCATCAAGGGCGATATGCTCCGCGTGGAAATTTGCTCGAGTTGCCATCCGTTCTTTACCGGCAAACAGAAACTCGTGGACACCGCAGGCCGAGTGGAGCGTTTCAACAAGAAATACGCCAACGTGCCCGCCGCTGCAGCCGGCAAGAAATAAGCATCACACGGCAAAGAATTAGGCTTCGACCAAGGACCGGCAACTCACCGGTCCTTTTTCTTTTCTCTTCTTTTGTTCGCTTCTCCCTCTCCGTGTAGAATTCTCTTCCAGTGGCTACCCAATCCCGAATGTTCGATGGCGTTCCGGTCCCTGATTCGGTCGAGACCGCTGCGCCGAAAATAACTCTGCGCAACGCGTTTTCTCATCCCTTCGATTCGGCCATTGCCGCGGCGCGCACCTGCTATTCCTCCCGGCTGATCAGCTCCGACGAAATCACCGACAAGCAGCGCCTCAACATCGGCGCGGCCACCTACTACAGCGGTCATCACACCGTCTATCAGCACGCGCACTTCGAATTTGGCCTGGAAAACGTCAGCCGCCAGTTCGTCTGGTCCTTTCTTCACGCTCATCCTTTCTACAATTCTGAACAGCAAAGCCAGCGCTACGTTCGCCTGGACCGCGCGCAAGCGTACATCCCGCCTCTCTCGCTTTTCTTCGACGAAACTTCCCGCCAGATTTACGAAGCCGCTGTTACTCGCGCCTGGGCCTACTACCGCGAGCTCTCCGCCATCCTTGTCGCCAACGCCCGCGACATCCTCAACGACATCTGGCATATCGGCCCGATGTCCCATCCCAAGCGCCTCCAGAAAATCGAGCGCTCCGCCGAAAAACGCGCCATTGAAATTGCCCGCTACGTTTTGCCCGTGGCTGCCTTCACCACCATGGTCCACACTCTTTCGGGCATCGTCGTTCATCGCCTGTGGCGTATGTGCTCCGCTTCAGATACTCCCAGCGAAGCTCGGGCCGTCATCAGCGAGATGGTCGGGCAGGTTCGCCAACTCGACCCGCAATTCTTCGATCGCTTCGACACCGCACCGCTCGAAGAACTCCCCGAGTGGAAGGACGTCGCGCCGACCCGCCCCCTCGCAGACGCCTTCGCTCGCGAATTCGACCAACGCCTCGGCGGAAAAACGTCATGTCTTCTCGATTATTCCCCGAACGCCCCGCGCGTAATGGCCGAATCCTACCGCGCTGTAGTCGGCCTGCCTGAATCGTCCTGCTCCGACGCCGAAGCCATCGATCGCTTGCTGAACCCTGCACGCAATCTGTACCGACTGGAGACCTTGAACATCGGTGTCCACGCGCCGATGATGCGAGCGCTCCAGCACGCCAATTACACCTTCGCCAAAAAGATCAGCCACACTGCCGACAGCCAGGATCAGCGCCATCGCATGGTTCCCGGATCGCGTCCGCTTCTCACTCTCGCTGACACCCGCGAGCCGGACTACATCTCCCCGATGCTGCTGAAAGAGAATCCTCGCGCCCAGGAAGTTTACAATCGCGCCATGAACGACGCCTGGACCGCCAAGAATCAACTTCTCGATCGCGGTGTCCCTCCGGAAATCGCTCTGTATCTTTTGCCCAACGCCAAATCGATCCGCCTCGTCGAAACCGGCTCGCTCCTGCACTTGCTGCACAAATGGACCATGCGCACCTGCTTCAACGCCCAGGAAGAAATCTACCAATCTTCTATGGATGAAATTGCGCAACTCCGCGAAGTGCAGCCAGAACTGTCCCGCTATATCGGTCCGCCATGCCATCTTCGTGCCGGAATCACCACGCCTATCTGCACCGAAGGCTCGCACTTCTGCGGTGTAAAAGTCTGGCTCGACTTCCCCAACACCCCGCGCCGCATTTGAGCTCATTCCGTGTAGCCCGTTGCAAGCAATATCGACAAATCTTGCGCAGATTACTCGGGGTTATTCTTGATGTACGTATCTGTAACCGCCGGACCAGCGTGCCCGTCTTATATGGTAGAAATTCAGTACGAAGCAAATGTCCCTCAATTTACCGCAACGTATCGGCTCGGTTTCAACGCATATTGAGGAGCCTTCCATGGAAATGCTTCTAGCCATTCTCCTGCTCGCAATCACTTCCTCCGTGGCCTTCGCACAGAATCAACCCACAGATTTCTACATTTCAGTGAATCCGGGCGAACATCATCTCTGCGCCTCCTGGCCGTCCTCTGCAGGATTCACCGATGGTCACAAATCCGCCGCGCTGCAGTTTACCGCGGCTGCAGGCAACATATATTTCTTTCTGGTGCGAGACCACATTGTTGCTCAGGCCGGGATGGAGTTTCTGCCCTTGGACAGTGATGAAGCGCAACTCCTTATGAGCAAATTCGCCTTCAGCACTTCGCGTTCCAAAACCTGAGATGGACGAATCGATTTCCTTTTACGATAAAGAGCATATGCGCGACATCTTGAGTTACCCGATCTCCTTCACGCTAGCCGTTCTGTTAATCTGCCAACCTCTGTTAGCCTTTGAGACGCCTTTGTCCGACACTGCCGTCCGCGAAGCCTACTTCCTTGGCCAGCGCCGCGACGAAAAGATGGCTCAAGTCCTGGACAAATACAGCATTTACCTCGCCACCCCAAAATCCGGCCCGCATATTGCTTCCGTCACGATGTTTACGCCGTTCGCTCAGACCATTTTGCAGTCGCGCGACAATTCCTCCGGCTACAGCGCGCAGCAAGCAGCACTCGACCACGCCAAACACGCCGAATCCATAAAGGCGGTAATCGAAATCTCCTTCACGAATTCCTACGGTGCCCTGATTCCTCGCCCCGGCGGTTCGCGCAGCGATTCACCCACGGGCCTCATGCCACGTCCCTACGATTTCTGGAAAGATTTTCAGGTGAATTTCTTCCACAAAGAAGACCAGCTCAAACCCATCTCTTCCTCCGGCCAACCGAAACTCTCTTGTGGTGACAGCGGCTGCTCCTTGATCGGTGCCACGCTCGAGTTCGAATTTCTCGCTGAGGCCTGCCCCTCCGATTCCATCCTGGTCCAGGTCATTCCGCCCGAAGGCGAACAAGTCGTCCTTGACTACGACCTCAACTCGGTCCGCTAATGCCGCCTCTGTAGCGGCCGCCTTCCGAGGCGGGCGCCTCCGAGTACCGCAATTCGTTACTGAGCGTTTGCAGTGGGACAGCTACCTGCCGCTTTACCGTGGTTCGAGCGGGTACAATCGCTCTCGCATCAACTCCGCCAGTGCAGCGTCACCGGCCCATCCATCGGATGCACCATCGGCGTGCCCGTTCGTCGCGACTCGATCAAATTCTGCTTCAGCGCGAAATACCACTTTGCCGGCCTATCAGCATCGTCAATCAGCATCAACCGCGGATGGTGCTGCAATCCTTCCGCCTGCTGGATCATCGTTTCCTGGTCCTGCCGCAAAAAAACCTGGGCAAAGGCGCGAAAAATCGAAACTGGCAACGCCAGATTCCACGCCGCCACAAAATCGATCCTGCACAAATCCCGCCGCACCGGCGTCACCGTGGCACGGCTCGAAAACCACAGCGTCCCGCTGTGAATCTCTTCAAACCGCATATTCGGCAACACAAAATCAATCGTTGTCGTCACCGGTTCGCCGGTGATCTTCTTCAACAGTTGGTACGGCAAACTGTTCGACGAAGGCGAATGCTTGCTCATTCGAAATCCGTAAGGAATCGGCTCAAACTGCTTGGCCTTTTCGTGAATGCTCTTCTTGCTCCGCCAGAACCACGATTGGTGCACAAAAGGCCCGTGCGCCGGATCCATCAATCCGATAATGCCCTGGTCCACGTGTGACGGCAGATCGCACTCCAGCCGCGCGATCTTGAATTTCGCGCTGAACTTCGGCAACTCCGGCGCCGCAGGTAACGTTTCCGGCAACCGCGTTCCCGCCGAATTCATGGACACCCACACGTATCCGTCCCGCTCTTCGCAGGGATAGTGTCCCGCGAAAATCCGTTCCACCTTCAACTTGTCCTGGTTGGTCAGCGACGGAATCTCGACGCATCGCCCACTGCATGCATCGAATTCCCATCCGTGGTAGCTGCACTGCAAATTCTTACCGTCAAAATGCCCATACGAAAGCGGAATCCCGCGGTGCGGGCACGCATCACGCATCGCGAACGCTTTCCCCTCGCTCGTCCGCCCCAACACCAGCGGCACTTCCAGTAGCGTTGCCTTCGCCAGATTCTTCCCGTAAATCTCGTCGCTTTGCAGCGCCGGATACCAGAAATCCCACAAAAACCCCGCATCGGAGGCGTTTGGCTGTGCCTGATCCCACGTTGTATTCATTGCCATCTCAGCAGTATGTCCGAAATTAGTCATGTCGAACGAGCCAAATTTCCGTCCCCTCGGGAATGTTTTCAAGGTTCGTATCAGCAGGAAACGTGAGCGCACAGTTAAAGTCGGCGTTTCTCGACTTTATCGGCTTTAGGTGTGCGATTCCTCCAATCTTTATGTCCAAAACTCTCCCGTCCGGAATGCGCAGCTGAATCGGATTCCCAGCTCTGATTCGATCATCAACTTTGGGCAATTCCATGGTGATAACAACGCCACGATCAGCCACTTTGAATACGTCTTTGCCTTTGGTGAAGAATTTCATAAGGACACCCTTGACGTCTCTCGCTCGCATATTGCCACTGATTCGCGGTTTGTGGTCCAGCTGGTGCCGGATTTACAACCAGTAGGGTTTGGCGCTACTCTAATAGCTAGAGATTGTTGATGTTTTCTCCCTTCTATTAGCGGTCGCTGGCCTCGCGCCCACCCGGGCGCCACTTTCTTTTTCGCCGACCACTGTTCAGCACTCACCTGTCACTCCCCAGTGACGCACCCGCTCTAATGGAAAGGCACAAAAATGTCCGCTCTTACGCTGTCAGATAAGCTCGATCAGCTCGATACTCGCTACCAGGAAATGACTCGCGAGCTCTCCACTCCGGAGATCGTCAACGATTCCGCCAAGTTCCAGAAGCTGGCCAAGCAGCACGCCGAACTCGAGCGCATCGTCGAGAAGCATCGCGAATTCAAGCAAGTCGAAAAAGACCTAGCCGAAGCGCATCAAATGGTCGTCGAATCCGAAGAAGCCGAAATGCGACACATGGCTCAGGAAGAAGAGCGCCAGCTGCTCGTGCGCAAGGAACAAGTCGAGCGCGAGCTGAAACTCCTCTTCCTCCCCAAGGATCCCAACGACGACAAGAACATCATCCTGGAAATTCGCGCCGGCACCGGCGGCGACGAAGCCGCCATTTTCGCCGGCGATCTTTTCCGCATGTATTCGCGATACGCCGAATCGCAAGGCTGGAAAGTGGAAATCATGGAAAGCTCGCCGACTTCCAAGGGCGGCATGAAGGAAGTGGTCGCCGCAATCCAGGGCAAAAAGGTCTACTCAAAACTGAAATATGAAAGCGGCGTGCATCGCGTGCAGCGGGTTCCGGACACTGAGACTCAGGGCCGCACCCACACTTCCGCGGCTACCGTAGCGGTTCTGCCCGAAGCCGACGAAATCGATATCAAGATCGAAGCCAAGGATTTGCGCATCGACACGTTCTGCTCCTCGGGTCCTGGCGGCCAGTCCGTCAACACCACGTACTCCGCTGTACGCATCACCCACATTCCCAGCGGCCTGGTGGTTTCTCAGCAGGACGAAAAATCGCAAATCAAAAATCGTGCCAAAGCCATGCGCGTTCTCCGAGCCCGCCTGTATGAACTCGAACTCGACAAGCAGCAAGCCGCAATTCTCGCCGAGCGCCGTGGCCAGATCAAAACCGGTGATCGCTCCGAAAAAATCCGTACCTACAATTACCCGCAGAACCGCGTCAGCGATCATCGCATCGGCCTAACACTTCACCAACTCACCGAAATCATGGACGGCAAGCTCGCTCCACTGGTCGACGCCCTCGTCTCCCATTACGAAGCCGAACGTCTAAAACAAGAGCTCGCAGAAGTATGATGCCAAGTTCACTCGCGACAATCGCAAGAACGGACGAATGTGAGAATGGACGAAACATCCTTGCGTGCGCTTCAAATCAGCGCAGAAAGCGCGGCACAGGGTAGCCCCGCCCGTAAGGGTTGGGTAACCGCCAAATACGAAAATACCGACCCCCGTAGGTGCGGCACACTCCTTCTCAACGCTAGCGCGACTCTCAATCTCCACGAATAACCAATGAACGCAACCACTCCAACTCCAGATCGCACGGATGTTCGCACCGCCCTCAAACAAGGCATCCAGCTTCTGCGCACCGCTCACGTACCCTCGGACTCTCTGGCTGCGGAAGTTCTGCTCATTCATGCCACCAGCAAGAATCGTACTTGGCTCTACACGCACCCTGAGGAAACTCTCGCGCCGGAAGTCACCGCAAACTATTTCGCGCTAGTCCATCGCCGCGCGCAAGGCGAACCCACCCAGCACCTCACCGGCAAACAGGAATTCTGGGGCCTTGAGTTCGAAGTCACTCCCGAGGTCCTGATTCCGCGCCCCGAAACCGAGCACCTCATTGAAGTGGCACTCGATCATCTCGCAGTCCGCGAACTCCGCGCCGGTCACCCGCAACTTTTCACCGGCCAAGGCTTGCGCATTCTCGATGTTGGCACCGGTTCCGGCAACATCGCCATCGCGCTAGCCAAAGATCTTCCCGGCGCAGAAATCTTTGCCACCGACATTTCCTCCGCCGCGCTCAAGATAGCCAGACGCAACGCCGCCCGTCACTCCTTCGCCAACCGCATCCACTTCCTAGAATCTAATCTGCTCGACGCCTTTTCTGACGCAAGATCGTCTCAAGGCGCCTCCGATCTCGGCGACCAGCACCACTCACCACGCATCAGTCACCACCCATCGCCTTTCGACCTAATCATCAGCAACCCTCCCTACATCGGCCGCCGCGAGGCTCCTACCCTCGCCCGCGAAGTCCGTGATCACGAACCGCACGCCGCTCTGTTCGGCGGCGAAGAAGGCTACGAAATTTATGGTCCCCTGATTCTTCAGGCTGCAGCTCATCTCAAGCCAGGGAGCCTTTTGATCCTCGAACTCGGCCACGACTCCCTCGCCGCTGTTCAACCTCTCCTCGAGACCCCAACCTGGACCAACATCGCCATCACCAACGATCTCGCCGGCATTCCCCGTGTCCTCTCCGCCGAACGTCTCTAACATTCCAATCCGTTCTCCGCTTGATTTCCACACACAAAT
>Ga0210384_10000343_pt1 | contig 72956 bp, 59 predicted proteins | sample IncBWH2MmetaG_FD_160574 | JGI IMG/M metagenome (GOLD analysis project Ga0210384, IMG submission 160574) | Forest soil microbial communities from Barre Woods Harvard Forest LTER site, Petersham, Massachusetts, United States - Inc-BW-H-2-M | ecosystem: Environmental > Terrestrial > Soil >... | reverse complement strand
GAGTATTACGAGCGAAGAAATCGCCAACACCAACTCGAGTTCGTCAGAAGGAAGGCTGCACAACTCGGCCTACAAGTCACACCGATCCAGGCGTGAACCTATCAAACAAGAAGTTTCTGGAGAGTCGCGTTACCGGAATGTGGCTTTTTCTCGGTTTGGCCAGGCAGTTGGCATCTCCGGGCGGAATCGCCAACGAACTCGACGTCAGAACATTGCAAAGCTCGTGCACTTGGGGTATCGTCCAGCCTAATGAAGCCGCAAGCGCAGCAGCCACCCTCGAAAAAACCCTCGCCGAGCTCTCGAAAGAAGAACTACGAGAAAGCCCTCCGGAATCTTCTGGACATAGCGATCGAGCACGCGAAGCTGCTCGGCAAGCCGTCAAACTAGGCCCGCTGAAGATCATGCGCTACCCCACTCTAAACCGTCGTCACCAAGCAGGGCTGTTTCTGGTGGTAGTGGCAGCCGGAGTGAGCCTTTTTCTCGAAGCCAGCGTAAAACAAACGTCAGGCATTGCCCTGATTGGACTGGCAGCGACATGGCTCCTGGGCGGCCTGTCGATTCGCGCTCTCGGCCTCTTCTGCAGCATAACGGTGTGCACGGTGGGCTTTTCCATCGCAGCCATTCCGCTCTGGGAGGATTGGAAAGCCAACAGCGATTCTCTCGGGCACTACGGACTTGCCATCGTAGATCTTCGGTTAGCAATTGCGAACGCGCCGGGGAGTCAGGGGGAATGGGTGGATGTGCCAGTCCCGCCCGAATACTACAATGCTGAAACGGTAGATTACGACGCACTCGGGAAGCGGGGCAAAGATCGTCCTACGGACTGGGTGGGCGTAGACTGGTTCCAAGCCAACGCACCCGACGCAACGCGAGCTGCGCGCGCGGCTCCGCCACGCGGTTACTACGACATTGAATCTAACGCGGCTGTGCGGACGAAGACTGTCATGCTACCAGAGAGCACGCAGAAGTGGAAACGCCCTAACGTGAGGGAATCGTTCGCCAGATTCCCAAGCGAGACCAACGGCGAAACGATTCTACGATCTATCGAGAGGGATTTTCTCCTACCAACGCCCACATTTTCCCTGAGCGGATCATTCCGGCTACACATCGTCCCAGCCCTCGCGGGCTTCGCGCTTCTTGCCGCCGGATTGTCAGGCTGTGGCTGGTACATCCGAAGTTCAATACAAGCGAAGCGGAATCAGCCAGCAGCGGCTTAAGAATCCCTGGCTCATTTGAGTCCGACCGGGGCGCAAAACGGATGTTTCGCTCGTTCTGTTAGCTGCTGCTGCCGCTCAAGGCTCGTCGCTCTCGCCCTTGACGAAGAAGGGCTCCATCTCCTTGTACTCCAGGATCTTCACGGTCGCTTCCTTGGGAGCGTTGCCCTGCGCGATCGCGAGGAACGCCTGCTCCGACTGCGCCACCATCGCGCGCGCGAGGTCGTTCTTGTGGATCGAGTGGTACTTGGACGGCATGGCCCAGTGCAGCAGTGGCATGACGTAGCCAAGGACGCCCGGCGTGTTGGAGTTGCCGAGAATGACGGCGGGACGGTACGCTCCAAGGAAGTCGAACTTGACGGACTCGACAGCCTTCTCCTTCTCGCCGATGATCTTCGCGTACTTCGTCCCGGCCTCGGGGTCCGCGCCCGCTGCTGTCATGACCCCGCATACACGAGCGCCTCCAGCCTTGGCGGCGCGGCAAAAGGCCTGCGGGTAGGCGATTTCGATCTTGCGCACCTCCTCCTCGGGCATCTTCGCGCTGCCCTTGCCGACGCCGAACGCGGCGAGCGCGACGTCGACTCCCTGGGCGTGCGGCGCAACCTCCTCCTCGAGTCGGTCCATGTTGACAACCACCTCGGAGACCTTGGGGTCGGCGAAGGAGTCCGTCTTGCGGCGCGTCACCACCACCACCTTCTTGCACAGCGGGTTCTTGATCAGAAGCTGCACGATGTGTCCGCCCACGTTCCCCGTCGCGCCCAGCACGATCGCCGAGTACTGCGCCTTCGCCTCTGCCGCTGCGGCTGCCATCGTGTCGTCAGTCGTTTTTTCGTCTGGCATAGCGCTTCAAATCTACCGGCCGCCCCGGCAATAGGCCGTCCAATCTGTTGAGGTTCGCTTACTCAAATAGCATTCCACTCTTCGGGGCATTGCCGCGCGGCTTTATCGATTGAGGTTTATCCCCGACCGCGCGCCGCCAGAGTTCTCTAAACTGTTCGATGGTGCCAGGTCCGAACCCCGCGAAATGATTGTTGGCGAACGCGAGGATTTGAATCTTCCTCTTGTGGACGGTCTTCAGAACTTCGACCCATTCGCTTAACTCCGCATGGCGGTCCACGATGATCTTGTCCCAGGTTTTCGTCTGTTCCTCAATTCCTTTGCGATCTCCGAGCCAGCGCACATAAGTGAAGTCGGCAGTGATAGGGTCGAACTTCTCGAACCACTGGGCTGGTCGGGGCATCCACACTTGGTCCACCAGAGCCAGGGCGACTCCACGCGCACGCAATGCCTCAACAAATTGCGGCGCCAGCCAGTTCTTGTTGCGAATTTCGACAGCGAACCGATAGCCCTTGGGGAGTTTTTTCAGGAACGGCACCAGCCGGGCAAGGAAATCATTCACGCCGAGAAATGCTTTCTTGTTGAAGTACCCGAACTGAAATAGCAGAGGGCCTAGCTTCTCGCCGAGACTGTCCATTGTTTTCAGGAATTCACCGAACTCCGCCTCGCAGTCCTGCAGCACCTTTTCATGCGTGATCACTTGAGGAACCTTTGCGGCGAACAAGAACCCAGGCGGCGTTTTCGCATACCAGCCCTTCACCGTCGACAGCGCGGGAATACGATAAAACGTACTGTCCACCTCGACGGTATCGAATTGAGTGGCGTAGTAGCTCAAGAAGTCGGCAGGCTTCATTCCACGCGGGTAGAACGAGGTCTCCCATCCTGCCGCCGTGAAGGCGGATGTACCCATGCGCAGGTTCGCGTTGTCATCCATGGGGGTGCCGGCACGCTTGACGGGAAGGAACGGCTCTCGGTAGGATTCACAACAGACTGCCGGAGCCATCCGGTCCGATCAAAGCGAAATTTGTCAGGGGCGGCTGCCGCAAGCAATCGCCCCTCATTCGCGGCAGGGATTCTACCTGAAGTCCGACGACCTCAAGAAGAAAATGACGGATTGATCTGGAAGAAAGACGGACGATATGCCAGAGCCAACCTACAACGTCATCGTCCCCGAGAAGGGCGCACCCATCAAAGCCTGGACCAAAGGAGTTCCGCTCGAAGACCAAGCGCGCCAGCAACTTTTGAACGTGGCGCAATTGCCGTTCATCTTCAAGTGGGTCGCGGCGATGCCGGACGTTCACTGGGGCATTGGCGCAACCGTTGGCAGCGTCATCCCCACGAAGGGCGCGATCATTCCGGCCGCCGTCGGAGTGGACATTGGTTGCGGCATGATGGCGGTCCAGACCGACCTAAACGCTCGCGAGCTGCCGGACAATTTGAGAGGCATTCGCGGCGCCATCGAAAAAGCCGTGCCGCACGGCCGCACTAACAACGGAGGCCGCGGCGACGTTGGCGCGTGGCGGGAAATTCCCACGCGCAACAACGAAGCCTGGAACACACTCAAGCCGCGCTACGACGCCATTCTGGAAAAGCACCCGAAACTCGACCGTGGCAACCACTCGAATCACCTCGGCACTCTCGGCACTGGCAATCACTTCATCGAGGTGTGCCTGGATGAAGGGGAAAACGTGTGGTTCATGCTGCACAGTGGTTCGCGCGGTGTTGGCAACCGTATGGGCAGCTATTTCATCGAGGTCGCTCGTAAGGACATGCAGAAATTTTTCATCAGTCTGCCGGACAAGGACCTCGCATATTTTTCTGAGGGAACAGAGCATTTCGACGACTACGTCGAAGCGGTCGAATGGGCGCAAGATTTCGCACGTTTGAACCGTCACTTGATGATGGAACAGATCGTCGGAGCAGTCCGCGAGTCTGGTGAGTTGCGCCCCTTTGTCGCTGAGCTAAAAGCGATCAACTGCCACCACAATTACGTGGCCCGTGAACGTCACTACGGCCAGAACATCCTGGTCACGCGAAAAGGCGCAGTCCGTGCTCGAGAAGGTGATATGGGAATCATTCCCGGCAGCATGGGGGCGCGTTCGTACATCGTCCGGGGAAGGGGCAATCTGGAAAGCTTCATGAGCTGCAGCCATGGCGCTGGCCGCGCAATGTCTCGCACGGAGGCAAAGCGGCGATTCTCGGTAGCGGATCATGTGCGGATGACGGAAGGGGTGGAGTGCCGCAAAGATGCCGACGTGATCGACGAGACTCCAGCAGCATACAAATCAATCGAGGCCGTGATGGCGGCTCAGGCAGATTTGGTGGAAATCGTTCACTCGTTGCGCCAGATTGTCTGTGTGAAGGGTTAGGTTGAGCGTCTAAAGTAATTGGCCTTCAAGGGCCTCGAAGGCTCCCGTGAAAAACAGGCACCCTTGGCTGAAGAAAATATCCCTGAGCAGAGTATCCCTCGCTTCATCGGTAGAGGCTCGAATTCGAATGGCGGTTGGGTGAGCGAATTTGGACAACATTTTGTTGCTGACAATGAACTGCTGCCCGAAGCCGCATTGCTCCGCAGCCTCGCTTACTCGTTTGTAACCAGCTTCGAGGGAGTCGACGCCGTTCAGAAGGCGCGCTCGGTCAGACAGAGTCTGCTTCGCGGTAACAAGAGGATCGAGCCAATCGGCCGCCTGCGCGGTTGCAGTTCCCCATTTGATAAAGGCGTCAATGATGCCTCGAACGTCGCGGCTGGCGTCCTCGTGTACGCGCCGGGCGTTATCTCTACTTTTAGCGCAGTAGTTGCACCATGCGGACAGTTCGAGAAGGTTCCGTGCGCGCCAGGCTAGCAACGCCAGATCGTCGTCCTGCCTGTTTTCATAGGCACTCTTCAGAGACACGTACTCGGAAAAGTTTTGGTAGCACAAAGAAGCGAAGAGCTGCACCCACCAGGCATTATCCGGGTCGGGGTTAGCGAGTAGATCCTCGATCCTCGCGTTGACGGCGGCCCATCTGCCAGAGGTCGCGATGTCGGCCGCTCCACCGATCAGCCTAGAAAGTTCCGGGTCCATAGAGCTCCTTTGCATTTAAATTCTCTTCGCGCATTAAGGCCGGGGCCATAGGGCCCGGTGATAGGAAAGCGTTTGAGGGCAGTCTCCTCAAGCAGTCGCGCTTTTTGTTTTGTCGGTCGAATTCTATCGCGAGAATCGCAGCTGCGGAAAACAAGTGATTTCGGAACACTGCAACTCGAATTTAAGCGCGCCGTGAATTCAAGCAGTTGCGGACAGCCGTGAACCGAGGTTTTAGGAACAACGAAATGGGTTTGTCAGAACAGAAAGAATCGTCCACTGATGCGAGCACTAAGGTACCAACCAAGATCTCCCAATTCGACACAGGCGAGGATCGAAAACGACTAGGTTCACACCGCGTTGTCGTCGCGTGCTCGGATAGAGGATTCCCTGATAGCCAGCGCTGCGAACAGCCTCGCACAGCTTTTGAGTCACACGATATTCTTGGGGGTTGTCGCCTAGCTGTACCGGCTGTGATAGCTCATATCCGAATAGATTTAGAAGTTCCGCTACTTCGACTGTCCAACCGAGGTGCTCCTCTGACGTTGTGAATGGATTGATTCTTGGGAACCCTCGAACGATATCAACCACGTTCAGGTCTTCCCCGACGCGCACACGGCACATTGATAGAGGCCCCTCAGGAGTTCTTACGCGTAGTTCTGCGGCAGCTGTCTGCTCATTTCTTGCCATATAGAGCACAGAAACACCGGCTGGATTTGCTCGACCCGCGGATGCCAGTCCGGCTGGTGGGGCCCCGATGTCAACTCCGGCATGCGGCGTTCCCAGTATTTGGCATCCTGGTCGACCTCGATAGAAAACTGCACCCTTTTTTACCTGTCGATTCAACGCTCCCAGATGCTCTTCGAGCGCATCACCTAACTTGGCTGAAATCTCTGGATCGTTCGCGTCCTCGTTGAGGTCGCGGATTACGCCGTCAAGCACTTGTTCAAGGGTCTCATGAGACCAAGAGGTCCGACTGGTGTAAAGATCGACTGTATTGAACAGAGGCTCGCCGCTATCGTCATCCCAGTTGTAATTGGCCAGTCTCTTAAGGAGAGCTTCGGCCCTGCTCGAGTTGATCAGGCGTGTCGAGAATACGCCCCACTCTTGAACCAAATCCAAGAGAAGGCTACCGACCTTAAACGGGTCCTCATAATCGAGGATCGTATCGGCGTTGAGCTCCTTGTAGAGGCTCATCATTGGCTCGAACATAGGCGCGATTTGGCCAAGCGGAATGATAGGAACGGCGCGAGATCCGCAGTAAGGGCAATCGCCGTTCTGAGTTGAGTGGCTGAGGATGTATTCCTTGAGCCAGAGATGGCTAAAGCAGCGCAGGCAGCAATGCATATCGGGAATTGAGTGAATTCCTTGAAGGACAGTCTACCTTGTTCCTAAAGGGTTTTCCCGAGTTTTGGAACAGGGTACAGATGCACGATACAGCGTTGTAAGCCCGACCCCTAGCTGAGACGCGATCGCGCGCCAGGACCGCCCTTGCCTGCGCAGGCGCGCCACTGTAGCCGCATCCACGGCCTTTGGAGGTCGTCCCAACCGTTTTCCCTTTGCCCGGGCATTCCGCAGACCCGCTTTCACCCGCTCCACGATCAGACTTCGCTCGAGCTCGGCCACTGCGCCCAGGACAGTGAAGACCATCTTCCCGGTTGGCGTGGAGGTGTCCATCTGCTCGGACAGGCTGACAAACTCGATACCGAGGGCCTGAAACGTCTCTAAAGCCCTCAGCAAGTGCGACACTGATCGCGCAAACCGATCGAATCTCCAGACGACCACGACATCGAACTTGCGGCGATGGGCGTCTGCCATAAGCCTGTCCAGGGCCGGGCGTTTTTCCTTTGTCCCTGAGATTCCTACATCAACGTACTCAGGCACGAGCGTCCAGCCGCGGCGCTCGCAAAACTCGCCGAGGTCCCGAGTCTGGACGCGCGGATCCTGGCCGTTGTTTGCCGTGCTGACCCTCGCGTAAATGGCCGCCCTCATGTCTCACGCTCGCCTAGCAGCGCCTCAGCAGTGCGAGAGCGTGACGTGAGCCGGTCAATTTGCCGCTCGATCTCCGCTTCTGGATGGGCAGCTTCGTAGTCGCGTTTGATCCTTGCCAGCCGCTGCCCTATGCGAACGGTACAAGTAGAGCAATGGCCGGTACTCCCGTGGGCGACTGTTTTCTTTCCGCAAACCTGACAACCCCACTTCTCGAAGTACAAAGACCACTTGACCCGCTCGAACACGCTCTGTGCCTGGCGAGCCGCCCTATAGACTTCTGCGGGTCGGAAGTTAGGTTCAAATTCACCAATGCCGCTCGCGGACAGGATCTCGTCCACACGCTTTCTCACCATGCTCTCGATGACGGCTTTCAAGTTCGCGGCCGGAGTCGGGACAATTGGAACGAGCGCCGCTCCAGAGTCGGAAACGACTTCTTCGCTGGCGAGCGGCAGGTTATCCCGTGGGTGGGATTTACGGTGAACCTCAACGAGATGCTCCGTCGAGACGCTGCCCTTCTTTTTTCGTGGCATGTCTTCCTCCTATCCCCGCGGGTGAAATTTGGTGTGAATCTCTGCAAGTTTTTCCATCGAAACGTGCGTGTAAATTTGAGTGGTTGCGACACTGGTATGGCCGAGGAGTTCCTGAATGCACCTCAGATCAGTGCCGCGATCGAGCAGGTGGGTAGCGAACGCGTGCCGCAAGGAATGTACGTGTATGCCGTTTAGGCCCGCACGCAACACCGCGTGTTTCACGATGCGCTGAATCTGGCGCGAAGTCAGAGGCACATCCCTTTCCGGGGGCTTTGTATTTGCAGCACCAATTGCCTCTCGGAACTTCGCCTGAGCCTCATCCCGGGACATTGCTGACACGCGTCCAAGCCATTTCCAGCGGGTTACGCCCGTCCTGCTGTCCTCCGGATATTCGCTCCACGCCCCGCGCCACCAAACGCCGGATTCGTTTTTGTTTGGCTTGGCTTTCGTGACATGAAGCGTTTGCGCGGCGCGATCGTTCTGGAAGAGGTAGCCTTCACGCCGGGCGCCCAGGTAGGCGAGTAGCGCTTCTTTTGCCTTACTTCCGAATAGGACGATCCGCTCTTTGTCGCCCTTACCGGTCACTCGAATGACGCCATCGGCGAAGTCAACATCCTCGCACCGCATTCCCGCGACCTCCGCGAGACGGCAACCGGTCGCATAGAATGTTTCGAGAATTGCGCGATCTCGTCGCGTCTTGGTGGCCTCGATGATACTGGAAACCTCATCGACCGAAGGGAACTGTGGAAGATGTCTGTGCCGCCTGCGAGTTTTTATGAACCGGGCGGGATTGGAGTTGATGAGGTTCCCGAGACGCAAGAACCCAAAAAATCCTCGCAGGCCGTGAAGCTTCAAATCAAGGCTCGCCGTGTTGAGGCCTCTGCCCTGAAGAAATTGAAGGTAGACCCTGATGTCGTGATGGGTGACTTTGGTTAGGCTGCGCGATCCGATAAAGCGACAGAAGTCTACGGTCAGTACGACGTAGGTCAGTCGCGTATTTTCAGAATAATTCTGCATCGAGAGCCACTGAGAATATTTCGCAGCCAAGATCGCGTTGTCCTCAAGGTATGAGCGGACAGGCTTCGGCCCGGGTGGTTGAACGCTCAATTCCTTCGGTTCCCCAATCATTGGAGCCTCGACGGGACGGGAATCGATGTGTTTTTCCGAGTCTTCCGCCGGCGCCTAAACACAATGATCTTCGCAAGTGCGCCCCGCGCGGGTGTTTCAGTGTTCGCGGGAGATTTCGGGAAAAGTAGCAAAGCTGTCCCTGTTCGCGTGTTCATTGGCCCTCCGAGCGAATCGCCGTCCTCGTTCAGCAGTCGCGATGCAATGCGCGTTTGCAACTGGACGCGCGGGCAAACCTGGCGATCGGCCCGCGCGTTTCGGAGCTAGGCCGTAACGACGAGATGCGTGTACTTGTCGGGCTTCGTCGCGGACAGGACGCGCTTGGCATAGTCCTCACCAAGTTCGCGCTCGACGACAGACTTCCAAGACACGTTCGTGCGTTCGGTAATTTTCAGAGACGCACGAAACAGACCGGGCTCTACCGCAGCTCCGGCTTCGAGCGCCGACTTCACATCGGTCTGAGCTTCGCCGAGCTGCTTCTCGAGCTCTTCGATCTGCTGCCGAAGGGTGATGATTTCGGCGAGGCGATCCTGCGTGATCCGTTCAACTTTTTTCGGGGACGGTTGCGACGGGAACAACAGTGCAGGTACTCTTTGCGTAGCCATTTTCAGCCTCCAAACAGGTTGATTTGGTTAGGGGCGTCTCGCTGTTTGCGCAGCGCGGCGTCCCGCTTAATTCATTCCTTTTTCTTTTTCCTTCCGTTCTTGATCTTTGGCAACTGCTTGCGAACCCGCTCAACGTCGTGATCAGTCCACTCTCGGAATTGGCCGCCTCCGAGCGACTTCACCGCCGGAACCGAAATCAACTTCTTGGCGATGTATCGTTGGAGGGTCACACGATCAATTCCCAGCTTCTGGGCAGCCTCGCGAGTTGAGTAAGTTCGCATCTGCCACACCCTTGTAACAGAATGCAAGACACGCGTCAAGCAAAAACCAGTGCGCCGCAGTAATTTAAGAGGTTACTCGAAGCTGAATTTTATCCACTCTTCCTTGACTGTTCCGGCCCTTTTGATCGTCCCGTCCTTGTTGTACTCCGGCCTTCCCTGAACGTGGTAGAGAAGGTGAACTTCGTGCTTGTCGATCTTCGCCTGGTAAGAACCGACCTCGGGCTTGAAACAGCCGACGTAGATCGGATGGAGAAAAACGAGATCGACGGGAGAATGACACTGCATCTTCACTTCATTTCCGTCTGGCATTCTAACGACGATGGTCACGTATGTGTGATAGATCGGCGTGCTGGATGCCGGCGTGGCTCCTGTCGTCCTGCTTGTGCAATCGACGGTGCTGTCAGTCGTAGAGCAATTCGTGGAAGTCGTCGTACCCGATGATCCGGGATCATCCCGCGTCGATGTCCAGCGTGTTTCCTCTGCAGACAAAAGCTCGACCGTGAGTGCTTGCTGTGCAGACTTTTTATCGGCGCGGGCTGCACCATGGAAGAGTCCGAGTGCTAGCAGCAGCATCGAAAGATGTCGCATTACCCCTCCTAGCTTGCGCGCGCTGACTTCAGCGCGAATTCGACCCAATCTTCGGCTTTGCTTTTTTATAAAAAGCTTGCTATCCCGGCGAATAGCTGCACAGAGAATTGACAACTAATTCTACAGCCGGAACGTCTTGCAATAGTTGCTTGCAAGTTTTAAGGTGTCGCTATGAGAACTAGCAAAGCAGTGACGGTGAAAGAACTCGCTCGCCTTGGCGGTCTAGCCAGGGTGCGAAAGTACAGCAAGCGCCAGATTCGACGCTGGGGCAAGCTCGGCGGCCGGCCAAAGAAGGCGGCGAAACAATGAGTCAAACTGAAACCTCGGGATCACGAAGTTATCGAGATCCGTGGTACGCGAAGAACCGCGGAAGAGCGCTCGCTCAGTACCGCGAATACCGGCTTCGCAAGACTGAGCGTCTCACGCCAGACGAACTGGCCACATGCCTGAAAAATCCGACCCTGGCATGGACGATCAGAGGACCGCATTGGATTGCCTGCCTTGAGTGTGGCGCCCTCAAAGAGCAACTGGGGCATCATTTGCGCGTCGAGCATCACATGACGGCAGCGGAGTACAAACAAAAACCTGCGCCTGAAGGGTCGATACCTCGTCTGAGCAAAGGCGCTTCTCTCAGTTCGTTTGACGTCAGGCATAAGCATTCGCGTAGCACGAAGCGATTTCAGAGACATCACGGGGCACCCGAAGGCTTTCGTGCCGTCGCGGCCGATCCTCCAATAGAGAAGCTGCTTAAAGGTCGTCTCCGATCTGTAAGAAGTCTTCAGGCTCGAATCGAGATGAAGAAAACGGCTACGGGAAGAGCGAAACCGGCTCTGTGGGGAACTTTTCGCGGAACTAAGCTTCCAAAATCAACGCCAGATCAGCAGATCGCCGCAATGCGGCTGGAAGGTGCAATCACCTCAACTATCGCGGGACGCGTCAGCCTCACACGTCGAGTCGTCTTGGCTCGACTGAAGAGAATGAATTTCCCTTCTGGGGCTGCCTGTGCCTTTTCCCGCGGCGAGCCGCTTCTCGGGAAGCACTTTCTGAATGCTTGTGAGGACTTTAAAAAGACGCGGATTGAGATGGCTCGCTATATGGGACTGAAACCGAGGAATGTCTGCTATCACACTTCCCGAGCGTCGCTAGAAAAGCCTTTTCCGGCCGAAATGGGGCGGAAGTTCAAAGCAGGCCGCGAAAAACTCAGAGAGGAATTTCGTCACCAATCGACGAAAGGCAAAGATGGCGGCCACCCACGGCTCCTGACGCAAAGTGAGCGCACCGATTTGCCCCGCATATATCAGTCCTTGCTGGCCAGCGTAAAGGCGGTAACCAATTGGCTCTCGGAACGCACGCAACGTGATTCGCAGGCGAGCTTTGAAGAATTGCATCAATGGGTGTACGCGGAGGCCCGCAAAGGTAGGCTCCTTCGGATTGCGTTTTGGCCTGAATTTTTTGATTGGATTCAGCAGCGCAAGGATCTTCGCGACCTCCTGTCGAATACGCCGTATGTGCTCGCTCGGGACTTCTTGGCGCATTTCCACGGGGTGTCTGCTTGGACGGTCAAAGAGGCAATGGTTTCCAGGGACCGAGCCAAAGCTGAGATGAAGAGGGTATAGGGAGGTTTTTCCCCACTTATTTGACTCCCCCTCACCGTAGGTTTTTCCCCACTCTTTCCGCCAGTTTTGAGGTTTTTCCCCACTATTTTCGCGTGCTTCGAGGTTAATCCCCACCCATGGTTTGGTACGGTGGGGGAGTCGAAGCATGAAATCGCACATCCGACCGCAGCAACGGTCGGATGCAGGTTCTACTGGAATCTGGAATGGAGATTCGATGAACATAGCTGTCTTTGAGGCCGAGAGTCAATCCAACGAAACCAGCTCCCCCCAAGACGACACCATAACTCGCCCGCCGGCCGACCCCGCTTCTCAGCGCATTCTTCTCATTGGCCAGCTCCGACTGCTTTTGTTACGCGCTGAGCTCGGCTTGCGAATCGACCTCCGCAGTGTGCTCCGCTTGGCAGCCCTTGCTCGCCGAATCGATGGACGCGGCGATCCGACAACTGCAAAGCCAGCGCGTATGGAGAGATGCGCGTGAAGCTACAGGACTCGAACGGCAACCCAAATTACTTCGTGCCATTCAGCAACGGTCTACTACGACCGCCTCATGTGGAGCGAATAGGTCCGGCGCTCTTCCTGTTTGTTCTTTTTGAGGATCTCGTGACGGTCGGAGACGGAACAGACGGATTGGTGCAAGGTGGCAAACCGGTCTCAGATGTTTACCTGGCGGAGACTCTTGGCCTCCATCGAAGGACGGTTGCCGCCTACCGGAGGAGGCTGGAGACCCACGAATACATCCGTACGATCAGGACCGGATCAGGCTACATCGTCCGCGTGATGAAATCGAAAAAGTGGGCTTGGCGGCAGCAACTAGGCCCCAAAAACGGGCAGGAGAGATGGCTAAAATCACGACCAGAGATGTCGGTTTCTGAGACCGAGATGTCGGTTTCTACGACCGAGCGGTCGCAAAAAGTGCCATCTAGATCAGACAAAGCGGTGACGAAGCGTGACGAAGCGGACGAAGCGCCCGCTTCTGCAGAACGGGTCTGGAACCTCCTAGGCTTTAACGGACCGCGTGGAATCCCAGCTTTCCAGGAGATCTTGTGTTTCGAGTTCACCCATCGAAATGGCGAACCCGACTCCGAAGTTTTGGAACGAGCCCTCCAGAAGTGCCAATCCTCGAAAATTTCGATCCCCCGGCCGATCTTCGAGGCTAAGCGCCGGCTCGAGGAGTTGGAGCACGACCTGGTCGCGATCGCACCAAAAGTGCCAACGGTCCGGGACATCGTCCCAAGGGAGCGCTAGTGACAATCGACACTGCCAAACCGATGCCCGCGGACTTGAACGCCGAGCGTGCGCTGTTGGGTGCCGCGATACTGTATCCCGACTCTGCTTTAGAGCTTTTATCCCTTGCGCGAGAAACAGATTTCTCTACACGGGAAAACTGCCTCGTGTTTCGACGAATTCAGTCGCTACTCGCCCGCGGCTCTGCCGTTGATCTGGTGACGCTCATAGCTGACCTGAACCAATCAGGAGAACTGGAGGGAGTCGGCGGCGCCGGGTATATCTCAGGATTGTTGGACGGAATACCCTACATCTCGAACGTAAAGCACTACGCGCAGATCGTTCGCGACCGCGCAAAGCTGCGCGAGCTGATCCAATTCGGCGCGAAACTTCAGGACCGTGCGTGGGGCGGAAGCCTGGAAACTGACTCCTTGATCAGCTATGCCGTTGACTCAACACTACAGATCGCCACGGGTGCAGATGCGCCGGTTACTTCTCGCCCGTTTTCAGAAGTCGCCGAAAATGCAATGCGGGAGATCGAGCGCGCACAGACAGACCCTGGCAGCATCCGCCTTTTTAGATTCGGCCTTAGTGACCTGGACGACATGACGGGAGGCCTTCGCCCGAAGGAGCTTGTAGTCATCGTCGCGCCAACTTCCAACGGAAAAACGCTGCTCGCGTCGCAGTGCGCGATGCAAGCAGACCGCGATGGTTTCAAGGTGTTGTATTTCAGCGCGGAGATGCCAGCCGAGCAACTTGTTCAACGTGAAATCGCTTGGCAGGCCAGCGTCAAGTTCTACTATGTGCGGCGCCCTGACAAACTGTATCCAGAAGAACTTGAGCGGTTGCGCGTGGCGTCGAAGCGAAAGTGCGATGTTCAATTCGTCGACCGCGACATCACGCCGACGCGCGTGTGGGCAATGTCCGAGGCAGCAAAGAAAACGCGCGGCCTTGACCTCGTTTTCATCGACTACGACCAGCTCGTCATCGAGGCCGGAATCAATCCGGAGGGCGATGAAGACAATGTATTCCGTCACCAGCGCGCATTCATCCTCAACGCGAAAAAACTGACCGAGCGCCTGGACGTGTGCGTGGTGGTGCTTGCCCAGCTTCGCAAGATTTCCACGAAGGTCCTCAGTGGCGCGCATCCACACCTGGACGATATCTGGGGCGACAGTTCCATTCGAAATACCCCACACGTGATCCTCTGGCTCTCGCGCGAATTTTTCACGCACAACATGGACGCTGCATTCGAGCGAAAAGCAAATGTGTATGTGCTGAAAAGCCGGAATGATCGGACAGGTATCGTGCCACTGGAGTTCGATCCGGAACGTGTTCGATTCACGGACGCACCTCCAACCGAAAAGGATTCGATTCAGGAGAGCAGGAGAACGTCGCGTGGAATTTAGCTTCACTGTTTTTGGTGTCGCTCAACCCCAGGGCTCGACCCGTGCCTTCATACCGCGCGGCTGGACCAGGGCAGTAATCACCACCGACAACGCGAAGCTGAAACCGTGGCGCCAGGAGCTCACGCAAACCGCGATGGTTGCAATGCGCGAGTGCGGCGCGAAGATGGCCGCACGCGGTGTTCCAATCTCGATCAGTTTGAGCTTCTTCTTCGAGAAGCCAAAATCCGAGCGGAAGGCTGCGCTCCACAAAGTCACGAAACCGGACCTCGACAAATTGCTCCGTGCGGTCCTCGATGCCCTCACGGGGATCGCCTACGCCGACGATTCCCAAGTCACCGAATGCCGCGTGGCAAAGATTTTCGGCTCGCCGGCGCGGCTCGAAGTTCAGATCACAACCTTGGCCGAAGGTGTTCCAAAAACCCTAAGAACTCACACCCTGCAACTCTTTGAAACTGCGCAGCCGGCCGGCGGGGAAATTGGTGTTCCAAAAACACATGATTTCGGAAGGGCAGTCTGAAACGCCAGTGAGCGCGTTCACTCAAATCGCCACGACCAACAGACCTGGTGAGGAGACTCGCCCGACGCAGCCTTTCTACTCGATCGCGGACCTTGCCATGCGCTGGCGCTGCTCGCGCGGCAGCGTGTACAACCGCATCCGCGGGCAAAGAGTGGTAGACTTCGCGGCCAACGGTCGCAAGGGACACAAGCTCGTGCCGCTCGATGTCGTGTTGAAAATCGAGCGTACACATCTTCGGGTGCTGCGATGACGTTTTACGTAAGAAAGCGGGGCAAGACTTATCGTCTCGAAGGCCGTCATGGAGAGCGTCTCCGTCGCGGAACGGGCGAGCGCGAACGACTGCGGCTCGCTCTCGGAACGATGAACGGTGAGGCCGCGCAAAAACTTCACGGAAGAATTGAGCGTGCGCTGGCCGATGGCCCTAGTTCCCTTCTATGGCCCGAATTGCGAGGCGTCCTTCCGCCTGAGACATTCAACAAGCTCGCCGCGATCGCAGGATACGACGGCGAAAAAGCTCAGGAAGCTCCTCGCTACTCCTGGCAGGACCTCGAATCAAAAATCACGACTTGGATGACTCAACGGGTCGCTCTCGGGAAAATGCGCGATTCAACGAAGTCTCGATACGCGCAAACAGTAGCTTCATTTCGCGAGTTTCTCGCTACTCAGAAAATCTCGCTGCTCGCCGAAATCAATCGGGCAGTCGTCGAGGATTTCAAGGCGTGGCGCCTGAAGCGCGTACTGGAAAAGAAATTCTCTCGCGGCGGCCGTGGAGTTGTACTCGATGCGGCGATCCTGCACCGGGTTTTTGTGTTCGCAATTGATTGCGAGCTGGTCTCGCGAAATCCGGTACGGCTCGAAGGTCGGCCAGGTGACGATCCTGAACGAGGTGCGCAGCCGTTCAAGGCAGAGGAGCTCACGAAATTGCGCGCCGCAGCGGATCCGGACATGCTCGCATTCCTGGTACTGCGCTGGACGGGCATGCGCGGGTCTGACGTAGTCGGTTTGCTCTGGGGAGAAATCGACTGGGAATCGCGCGAGATCAATCGGCTCACACTCAAGCGAAGGAAGCGCGTCCTGCTGCCGATCCATCAAGAACTATTTTTCGCCTTGGAGACGGTGCGTGATCTTCGCAAACCTCAGCCCGAAGATCGCGTGCTCCTGAATCCGTCGACGGGCAAACCGCTCACTCGCCCTCGACTCTATGAGCGCATGCTGGCGCTTGGCCGGCGAGCGGGCGTGCTCGGCGCGCACCCTCACCGCTTCAGAGACACCTATGCGGTCGACCTGTTGGCGCGAGGCGCTTCGCCCTATGACGTCGCGAAATTGCTGGGCGATACCGTGGACACGATCGAAAAGCACTACTCGCCCTTCGTGAAGGAACTGCGCGAACGCGCACGGAGAATCATGGAAAGTGGCGAGGGACTCGAGATAACGGGCACGCCACGGGCACAGGAGAACTCACCGAAAGAGAGACTCCAGTGATTCGAAAATCTTTAATGGCGGGCAAGCCTGTAAGCCGGATTCTGTCCAGCGCGTGGGCGTTGCCGCCTGCGCGCCGTGGCGATCATTCCTCTAGGTCCAGGCTCGCGCCTGGACTCCAGCAGCCTACCCGAGGGTCCTAACGAGCTGGGCCAGCTCTCCCCTCCTATTTGGCCTTGCACCACGCGGGGTTTGCCGTGCCGTCCCGATTGCTCGGAACGCGGTGGGCTCTTACCCCACCGTTTCACCCTTACCAGGCGCTGTCACCTTCCGCAATCCGCTTGCGCGAATTGCTTTCAGGCCGTCCGAAGGTTTTCCTTCCGATGGCCACCGAGGCGCATTGCACCGGCGGTTTATTTTCTGTGGCACTTTCCGTAGCCAAATCCTCGCCTCGCTGGCGCGAACTGCGCGAAGAATCAGCCCCCTGGCGTTACCAGGCGCGTTGCCCTTTAGTCTGAGGCGTCCCACGCCGAAGACTTTCGTCCCAGGCGCCAAACGCGAAGACTACGGTGTCCGGACTTTCCTCCCGGCCGGCCTTCTTGCGAAGGCTGGCCCAGCGATCACCCGGCCTGCCCGCCATGCTCATTGTATCATCTTGGTTCAACCAACTGCGCGGCAGATGGCACGGAAAAATACACGGGAACTGTTGCCGGTCGGACCACTGAAATCTTTTTTGTGATCAGAATGCGTCCTAGCCGCGGCGAATTCTTTGGGATTATTTTGGATCGCAATTCAAGCGAGAATCGGCCGTGCCAACTAACGCGGTGCGGCGATGTGTATCGACGCTTCTCAACGCCGAGAATGCCGGACATCAAGGCCGGCATTCTCGGAACAAGCTAGCCCCTACGATCGAGCGGACCTAATTCCCCCCGGCTGCAGCTGTTGTCAGTGGCTTGGCGGTGTAAATGGTGATCTCGACGCGGCGGCTGGCCTCACGTGCTTTCTTACCCTTGCCTTCGTCGATCAATTTCTGATCCCCGAGTCCGACCATGTGGATCCGGTACACAGGAACATCGTGGCTGCCCACCAGGTAGGAAATCACTTGTTCGGCGCGCGCCCGGCTCAACCGGTCGTTGAAGGCCATGTCTCCGGTTTGATCCGTGAATCCCTCAACGGTGATGAAATAACGCGCCTGCGAGCCGAGTTGCGAGGCCACTTCGTCCAGCTTGGCCTTCTCGTCCTTGGTGAGCGTGTCCTTGGCAATGGCGAAGTGCACCACGGTCTGCCCGGCGGGTTTGTAGTCATCGATATTGGCAATGACGTTGCGCAAATCGTTTATGTCCTTGGTGTTTTGGTTGGACTTGGCCATCGCGCCCTTCGACGTACTGTCGGCAGTCTTGGCGATTTCGTCGGTGGCGGACAGCTTCTTCTCATCCTCATCGACCGTCTGATTCGTTTTGTTGATGTCGGCGACCTGCGAAGAGTCACGCGACTGCGAACTCTTGTCGACCTGATCGATTTTTTGATCCACCGGCTGGATACTCTGCTTGACGTAATTCTTGGTCGCGCAACCGGCGATGAACAGCGAACTCACAGCAAGCGTGATTGTCGCGGACAATATTGCCTTACTCATTTTGCGGTCTCCCCCCACGATTTTCAGTTCTGGGTGCCTTGACACGTAGTCAGGAACTTCCCCGTTTTCCCCCAAAACTCAAGCTCACTATCGCACGTCGTCAACCAATTTTGGAATAAAAAACACTGTATATTTAAGTCCCACGCCCACAAACAAATACAAAGAATTGCGGGTTTGGCAAGCGGAATGCATTAGGGTGCGGGGCCACGTAATCTTTACACGTTGTGTAAACAGGGACACTCACTATTCCTGCCGGGCTAATGGCTACTCGAAGCCTTTTTCGAACGCCCTTTACTCCTGGAATTCGCTGACGTCTGCGGCGTTGTGGCCCGGTCCGGCTCTGCTTTCCGCCGCCCGGCCAGCAAAGCTTCGAATTCATCTTCGTTCAGGATGGTGACTCCCAGCGCGCGCGCCTTGTCGTATTTTGAACCAGGATCGGCGCCGACTACGACGTAATCGGTGAGCTTGCTGACCGAATTGGTCACCTTTCCGCCGTGGCGAGCCACTTCCGCCCCGCCCTCCTCGCGCGAACGCCGCGCCAGCGCACCGGTAAAGACGAACGTCATGCCCGCGAAGCGCGTGTCTTCCGGCGCCACGTGTTTTTCCGTCATCGTCAGTCCTTCCTCTTTGAGGCGCTGAATTAATTTCCGGTTCGCGGCTTCGGAAAAAAAATCGGCGATGCTTTGCGCGACCTTGGGGCCGACTTCGGGCACTTCCTCCAGTTTTTCCATGCTGGCCTCGGCGAGTTTCGGCAGCGAACCGAAATGTTCGGCAAGGAGCTGGCCCGTGCGTTCTCCGACAAAGCGCATGCCCAAGGCATAGATCAGCCGCGCCAGGCTGTTGTTCTTGCTGGCCGCAATTTCATCGAGCAGATTCTGCGCCGATTTTTCGGCCATGCGCTCGAGCCCGGCCACATCCTCCAGTTTCAATTCATATAAGTCGGCGAAGTCTTCCACCAGACCCTTGTCCACGAGCTGGTCGACGATTTTTTCGCCGAGGCCGTCGATGTTCATGGCGTGGCGCCCGGCGAAGTGGATCAGCGATTCCTTGCGCTTGGCCGGGCAGCTGGCATTGACGCAGCGGTAGGCCACTTCTTCGGGGTCCTTGTGAATCCGGCTGTGGCACTCGGGGCATCGTTCCGGCACCACGATATCGCGGCGTGGCTTCCCTTCCTTGACCACTTTCATCACGTGCGGAATCACTTCCCCGGCGCGCTCGACGATCACGGTGTCGCCGATGTGCAAGCCCAGCCGCGCAATTTCATCCATGTTGTGCAGCGTTGAACGGCTGACGATGACGCCGCCGACCTGCACCGGCTCGAGCACCGCCACCGGCGTGAGCGTGCCGGTGCGGCCCACTTGAAAGATGACGTCGTTCACAACCGTCGTTTCCTGCCGCGCCGGATATTTGTAGGCCACGGCCCAGCGCGGGGCCTTGGCCGTGAAACCGAGTTCCTGCTGCAGCGCAATTTCATTCACTTTGATCACGATGCCGTCAATTTCGTACGGCAGTTTCTCGCGCTTGCCTTCCCAAGAATCGATAAATTTTTTCACCGCCTCGAGCGATGGACACATGCGCCAGTCGGGCGAAACTTTGAAGTGAAGCTTGTTCATCGCCTCCAGCGCTTCCGAGTGAAGCCGCGTAGGAACGCGCCCGCCCGCGAGCAAAAGATAGCCGTAAAAATCCAGCCGCCGGGACCGCGTGATTTCAGGGTCGAGCACGCGCACGGCGCCCGCGGCGGCGCTGCGCGGATTCGAGAAGCGCTTTCCGCCCTCCTCCTCTTGCTTCTCATTCAGCGCTTCAAAGGCCCGCAGCGGCATGATGATTTCGCCGCGCACTTCAAAATCCAGGGGCATGCGCAGCTTCTTGAGTTCCGCGGAATCCACGCGCAGCGGGATCGAGCGGATCGTGCGCACATTGGCGGTGACTTCCTCGCCGGTCGTGCCGTCTCCGCGCGTGACGCCTCGCGCCAGTACGCCGCCCTCGTAGATCAGCGAGATGCTCAAGCCGTCGAATTTGTGCTCTGTGACGTAGTCGACCTTTTCACGTCCGGAGAGTTCACGCACGCGACGGTCAAAATCTTCCAGCTCTTCCGTCGAATACGTGTTGTCCAGGCTCATCATCGCCGGGGAGTGCCGGCGCGTCTCAAATCCTTTGCGCGGCGCTCCGCCCACGCGCTGCGTCGGCGAATCCGCAGTCAGGAGTTCTGGATGTTCCGCTTCGAGCCGCTTCAGCTCCTCCATCATCCGGTCGAATTTGACGTCGGAAATTTCCGGATCGTCCTGAACGTAGTAGAGATATTCGTGCCGGCGCAGTTCCTCGCGCAACTTTTCGATCTGTTTGACAATCGTCGCGTTCTTCGCCATGCGACCTCGGGGCATCCAAAGAAATGGGGGTTCAGTATACAATGCGCCCCCGGCTCGGAAACAGGGTGTACGTTTTTCGCCCAGTCACGGTATCTTAGTTCTTTTCGATGGGTTTCCCTTGTGTTGATCGGAGTGAGCCAATTGTCTTTGAATGTTCGCGATGCGCTATTGATCGTAAATCCCGCGGCCGGCGGCGGCCGCCGTGTGCGGAAACTGGATGAGGCGCGCCGCATTTTTCGCGACGCTGGAATCGAAACGGAGCTTCAGAGCACAACCGCCGCGGGCGAGGCGACCGCCATGGCGCGCCGCGCCGTCGATGAATCTCGGCAACTGGTAATCGTGTGCGGAGGCGACGGCACGCTGAACGAAGTCGTGAACGGGTTGGCGTGCAGCCAGGTGCCGCTCGCTGTCTTGCCTGCTGGGACCGCCAATGTTCTGGCCAAGGAACTGCGCCTGCCGTGGAGCCTGCCGCGCGCTGCCGAACGCATCGTGCACGCGCCTTACCGGCGCATTGCGCTTGGCCTGGCCATTCCGGAAAAATCCAGTGGCGAGCCGCGCTATTTCCTGAGCGTCGCGGGCGCCGGAGCGGACGGCGCACTGGTTTCCGCCGTGCGCCCGGAAATCAAGCTCAAGGCGGGCATTCTGGCCTACTGGCAGGAAGGCCTTCGCCAGTTGACGCGCTACGATTTCCCCATGTTTCGAACGTCCATGGCGGGCAACGCGATGGGCATTGACGCCTCTCTCGTCATCGTGGGCCGCACGAAGCATTACGGCGGGCCGTTCAAAATCACCACTGAAGCCGACCTTCTGCAGCCGCAATTCGAACTTGCGTTCGTTACCACACGCAGCGCCTGGCGCTACCTCGCTTATATGCCGCTCATTTGGATGGGGAGACTGCGCAGCGCGCGTTACGTGCGCTTCTTCAAGACCAACTCCCTGCAGTGCGAATCCAACAGCGCGTCCCAGGTCCAGATTCAAGTGGATGGAGAGCCTGCCGGCCGCCTCCCCGTCGAGTTTCGGATTGTGCCCGACGCTCTCACCCTCGCCATCCCCGATCCGTTGTAGTATTCCCCCCGGCGTTCGACCAATCCGCGCGGGAAGCTTTTAGTAGGACAGCCACTCTTGGCTGTCCTCTTTTGCATCGCCGACACGGCGCGGACAGCCAAGAGTGGCTGCCCTACAAAGCGAACCAGCACACCATGGAACCCTTAACGCATGCGCTTATCTCCATCTCTCTTGGGCGCGCCGGGCTAAATAAAATCACGCGCGCCGCGACTCCGATGCTGCTCGTCTCCGGCCTAGTTGCGGACGTGGACTGGGTCACGCGGCTCGCCGGTGCCGACACATTCTTGCGCGGCCATCGGACGGTCACTCATTCGCTGGTTGGCACCGCGGCGATCGTCGCGGCGGTTGCGACAATTTCCTGGATCACCGGCCGCAAATATCCGAAGTTCGCGGTGGGAATTATTCCTGCGCTCGCGATATGCGCGATTGGCTCGGGCGCGCATTTATTGCTGGACATGCTGAATGGCTACGGCGTGAAGGTGTTCTGGCCCTTCAGTCCGAAGTGGTACGCATGGGACTTGGCCTACCCAGTGGACTCGTGGATTCTTTTCTTCCTGCTGGTTGGATTGCTCCTTCCGGAATTATTTCGCCTGGTACTTGAAGAGATTGGATCGAAGCCGAAGCGCCACGCCCGTCAGCGAGCAGCGATCGCCGGTCTGGTGTTCGTTGCGCTGGTCATCGCCGGCCGGGCGTTTGCGCACCAGCGGGCGATTGCGTTACTCGATTCGCGCGAGTACCGGGGACAAACTCCTCTGGTGGCAGCGGCGTTTCCCCTGCCGTCGAATCCGCTTCTGTGGTCGGGGGTCTTGGAGACAGACAACGCGGTCCTCAATCTGGAAGTGCCGCTGGGGCCCGTCCGCCAATTCGATCCTGAATCGGCGGACGTGCACTTCAAGCCGCAGCCTTCGTTCACGCTGAACAACGCGGTCAGCTGTCCAGTGGCCGTCGAATTCTTGAACTTCGCGCGATTTCCGCTGGCGAGCGTCCGGCCTGAAGGTGACGGTTTCCAGGTACGTATGCGCGACATGCGCTTCGCGTCCGAATTTGCGGGCCGCCGCGGCGTCATCGCCGTCATTGATCTGAACGCGCAGAGCCAGGTGATCGGCGAGCATCTCGAATTTGAGCCTGCGACTGGCAATTGAACACGGTCCACAGCGGTTTGAGTGGCGCATGCTTCAGCTTGCGGGGTTTGGTCCTTGCGAGGACTAACCCCCGCAAGCTGAAGCATGCGCCACATACCCCCGCCAGGACTCCGCAATTTGCATGTGAAATTTAGGCTGACCCGACAGTCATGACGCAGTGGGTTGCTTGAATGCAAGGCGTGAAAAAAAATAGAGTGCTAAAACAGCGAGTAGCGTAATTCCCGCGACTTCCAGTTTGTGAGTCACGAGAAACTGGCCAGCCCGATCTCCGTAACGAATGGCCAGAAAACCTTCGCCAAAAAAACGAATACCGCGCGCCGCCAGCAAGCCCAGCACAAATGCTTGCACAGGCATTTCCAGAGCGCCCGCTGCAATGACAAATACTTTGAAGGGAGTTGGAGGCGGAAGCAGAGCCGTCACTAAAATGCTGAGGAAGCCGTTGCGCTTGATCCAGGAGCGGATTTGCGCCGCGCGCGGCCCCGCCTGCTTTTGAAACATCGCCTCCCCTCCCTTCCGCGCAATGTAGTAGAGCAGCAGGCACCCGGCCACCGAGCCAAGCGTGGCCATTGCCGCGTAATACGGCATCCTTGCCGGAAAACGGACCGACAGATCAATCAGCAACAAGTCGTTGATTACCGGAAATGTCAGGACGGACGAATCGAGAAACGCGATGAGGAAAAGGCCCAGACCTCCCGCGGAGGCGACGACCGCCTGAAGCCAGGGGGGGAGATGAAATTTCGGCGCCGGCGAGTCCATAGGGAACGATCGAAGAAGGGAGATTGTATCAGAGTCATTCCGCTCGCGGGCTTGTACGAGTAGTTCGGTGGAGTTTCACTGTCCGTGGAGAGGGTCGCCCGGGACTTGGCTCCGGATTCGCAGATCGTCTTTTAATTTTCCACTTTCTCGCGCCGCCCCGCGATGCGGTGTCGCAGCTTCCCCAGGCTCCGGTTCAAGAAATGCTCGCGGTCGAGGAAGGGCAGTACCGGGGAGCACCGCTTGCCTAAATTGGCGCGCGCTCTCCTGATTCGAGCATCAGCCCGGAATTGAATCAAGCCTCGGTCAAGTACCTCAACGGCATCGTCGCGCCGTCCAGCGGCCACGTAGACTTCCGCCAGGTTCAAGTAGAGTTGCGCTTCGTTGCGCCTCAAACTCAGGGCCATCTCGCAAAGTTCCACTGCCGCGGCCCACTTCCGTTGGGCGCGGGCTACGGACAACCCCAGAAATGAAAGGTAAAACGGGTTTCTTTGTTCCGAATCGGCAGCGTTTCGAAAGTATTCAAACGCCTCGTTTGGGTGACCATCCCGCAATAGTTTGATTCCGACTTTGAACTCGGCAACTGCAGCATCTTCCCCCATGTTTCTTTTTCTGTCCTTTCTCCGGCAGGTCGCAAAACGGTGACGACGAAATTGAATATGCCTCAATTTACGTAATCCGTTACATCCAGTCTACTGGCCGGGAGAACAGTTCGGAGACAGGGACCTTCCTCCCGACGGTGCCTGGCGAATGCGTTTCCCAAGGATAGGCGCTCGCCGCATGGCCTACCTTCGGCTTGGGACCTGGATGAATCTTGCTTGACACGGTCCGAAGTCAATCGGATCATGGCGTTTCACAATCATTTCCACTCCATCTATTCCGGAAGATTCGAGGGTTACCATGCTGAATCGGAGAGAGTTCCTGGCCGTAACCGGGGTGAGCGCCGCGGGTGCGGCTTTGGCTTCCGTGCCGCGATTTTCCTCCCTGGCTGCGCTTCCACCTGCGAAGCCTGACCTTACGCTTCGCATCGCGCCGGTCAGCGTTGAAATCGCGCCGGGGGTTGTAATCAAAACGGCCGGTTACAACGGCAGAGTTCCGGGCCCCATCTTGCGGTTCCGCGAAGGCAAGCGCGTCACAGTGGACGTGCACAACGATACCGACATGCCGGAACTTGTGCACTGGCACGGGCAATTTGTTGCTTCCGAAGTGGATGGCTCGATGGAAGAAGGAACGCCGGTGGTGCCCGCGCACGGCAGCCGCCAATACACATTTGAGCCGGGGCCTGTCGGATCACGCTGGTACCACACGCATATGCCGTCCAAGGGAAATCTTGACATTGCAACGTTCAGCGGGCAATTCGGATTCTTCTACGTGGAGCCGAAGAGCGAGCCCGGAAATTACGATCAGGAATTTTTCCTGGCCGCGCATCACTGGGGGCCTTCCCTTGCGCACCTGGGGCCTGCGAACAACGGCTGGGAAATCGCCTACAAGAACAGTTCGTTCAACGACAAGGCGCTCGGGCACGGCGATCCCATCCGCGTGAAGCAAGGGCAGCGGGTGCTTCTGCGCATTCTGAATTCCAGCGCCACCGACGACATTTCGTTCGCCCTGCCGGGACACAAATTCAAAGTGATCGCCATGGACGGCAACCCCGTGCCCACGCAGGCTTCCGTGGATGTGCTAACCCTCGGCGTGGCCGAGCGCGTTGACGCCATTGTAGAAATGAACCAGCCGGGCGTCTGGGTCCTCGGCTCGATTGACGACGAAGAGCGAATGAACGGCATGGGCATCGTCATCGAATACGCCGGCCAGACCGGCGAACCGAAATGGGTGAAGACCGCTAAGGTGCCGTGGGACTACACTCCTTTCGGCACGCAGGACAAACTTCCGGAACCCGATGGAACCTTCGACCTTACCTTCAAGAAAATTCCCGGCAATCGTGTGGACTTCAACCGCTGGACGATCAACGAAAAATCCTGGCCGGACACAGACCCCATCCTGGTGCAAAAGGGCAAGCGCTACCGCATGGTCTTCCACAATCAGACAGGCGACACGCACCCGCTGCACCTGCACCGCCACGATTTTGAAATCGTCAAGATCGGCGGGAAATCCACGGCCGGCATAAAGAAAGACATCGTTAACATCCCGCGCTTCAGCGACGCGGAAGTCGATTTCGTCGCCAATCATCCCGGCCCATCCCTTTTCCATTGCCACATGCAGCTGCATATGGATTTCGGATTCATGGCGCTCGTGAAGTACACGTAATTTGATCTAAGCAGGTGTGGCGAGGGCAATCCGATAAGTTCAGTCCTGAAAGAAGAATGGCGGAAGACCTCCGGGAATGGCCCCGCAAAGGTAATCGTCGGAGAGAATTCTATGAGGTCGGCGCGGCGCACAGTTTCGAGCACGCTGCTGCTCGCAATCTCGATCTCCCTCCCGTTCTTTGCCGGATGCAACGGCGGCCTGTATGGCGGCAGCGTCCCGACGATACAACCGTTTTCAATCAACTGGCCCGTCGCCATTGGCGATCTAAACGGCGACGGAAAGCCGGATCTTGTCGTGGCTAACTTCGGAAATCTCGACTTTTCCGGGAGCAGCGTCACAGTACTTCTGCAGGATCCGTCACTTCCGGGGCAATTTAAGGCGGCAACAAACTACCCTGGCCCCAATGGAGTTAACGCTGTGACGATCGGGGATATGAACGGCGATGGTAAGCTCGATTTGGTCATCGCCGATGGCAGAGCGGTCACGATTCGATTCCAGGACCCAACTCACCCGGGCGCGTTCTTGTCTGAGACGACTGTTACGCAGCAAACGAAGCACTCATGCTTCACCATTCCGATCGATCGGCCGGGCATCGCTCCGGACATCCGCTTGAATGGGCCTACTATCCGTCGTATGCTGGCTTGACCGAGTGGTGCCAAAGGAGAATCCAGGGATGAAACGATTGATCTGCCTTATTGCAATTTGTCTGGTTGCGCCCATGGTTGCAAGGGCGCAAGGCGCGACGGCAAATCCGCTTACCGCCAGTGTTCGCGCAGTGTTCGACGATTATGCAAAGAACCTGGTCGCCACCGCCCAAATCATGCCGGAGGAAAAATACGGCTTCCGCCCGACCCCGGAAAATATGACCTTCGGAAAAACGATCGGCCACATTGCCGATGTGAATAACGCGGTGTGCTCGAAGCTTTTCACGCCGCCGGCGACGCCCTTCCCAAAGAGCTCCGAGACCGATCCCAAAGAGAAATTGGTCGCCGGGCTCAAAGCGTCCATGGATTATTGCGGCGAGCAATTCTCAAAAATGACGGACGCCAACATGGCGGAAATGGTCCCGTTTTTTGGCGGCAAGCAGATCACGCGCCTTGGCGCGGCCCTGGCGGTCATCACCGATTTCGCGGATCACTACGCCGGGCTTTCGATGCACCTGCGCATGAACGGTTTGCTCCCGCCCACCGCGCAGAAAAAATTGTAAACGCCCATCACGGTCTTGAAAAATTGAAAAGGGCAGCGGAAATGGATCGTCCCCGCTGCCCGTTTCACTTTTACCATGCTTTATCAATAGGAACGCCAATCTCCCGATTGGCGTCGTGTCAATCGCTAATCGGGAGATTGGCGTTCCCAGCAAACATCATCTGATAATTTTTCGCCCGCCCTGACCGAATAGACTCGCAGAGACAGCGGATTGTGTTTATGGTTCGCGTCAAGCGCCAACTGAGGTGGGGAATGAACCCTAAGCCCGGTTTGGTTTCTTCTCTAATTCCATGGCTTCACTCAATTTTTGGAGCAACGTGTCGCGGGTGAAGGGCTTGGAAATAATGGCCGCATCCAAACTGGCCGCCTCCTCCGCGCTGAATCCCGTGTACCCGGACATGTAGACCACAGCGATATCCGGATGCAATCGGCTCACTCTTTCGGCAACTGCCCGGCCATTCATTCCGGGCATCACCATATCCGTCAGGAGCAGGTGGATGGGCCCTTTGTGCTCCCTCGCGATATCCACCGCCTCCATTCCATCGCAGGCCTCCAGAACAGTATACCCGCTCTGTTCGAGAATGCTGCGCGCTAAGGTGCGCAGCATTTCTTCATCTTCCACCAGGAGGATGATTCCGGCGCCACGGCTCGGTGCAGCCGTCTCCGCGCTCGTGCCATTTTGTTCAACTGTTTCGGACACCTGCGGCAGGTAAATCGTGAACGTTGTGCCCATTCCCGGCTCGCTATTGACCCAAACATACCCGCCGCTTTGCTTCACAAAACCATAGACGGTGGCAAGTCCAAGGCCTGTCCCCTTCCCACGCTCCTTGGTCGTGAAAAATGGCTCAAAAATGTGGGCCTGCGTTTGAGCATCCATGCCCATGCCGGTATCTTTCACCAGAATCATGACGTACTCGCCGGGAACCATTGCCGGTTGCTTATAGGCGAATCCTTCTTGGAGCTGTGCATTCCTCGTCTGGATCAGCAACCGCCCGCCGCCAGGCATGGCGTCACGCGCGTTCACGGCCAAATTCATGATCACCTGTTCGATCTGTCCTTGATCGGCCTTCACTTGTCCCAGCGCCGGATCCAGGATCGTTTCCAGGTGAATATCCTCGCCCAGCAACCGCGGCAGCATGTTGGCCATTTCCGCCACCACTTCATTCAGATTGAGCACCTTCATTTCCAGCACTTGCTGCCGGCTAAAGGCCAGAAGTTGCCGCGTCAGCACCGACGCCCGGTCGGCCGCCTTCCTGATTTGCTCCACGGGCTTCAGCAGAGGGTTGTCCACGCCGGCCTGTTCCAACACCAGATCGCCATACCCGATGATCACTCCGAGTAAATTATTAAAATCGTGGGCGATTCCGCCGGCCAACCGGCCGATGGCTTCCATCTTTTGCCCCTGCCGCACCTGCTGCTCCAGGGCTCGCCGCTCCGAAATATCCTCGACAAAGCCCTCCAGGAATTCCACGTTCCCGTTGCTGTCCTTCACCACATGCGCGGCACAGCGGACGGTGAACGGCCGTCCACTCTTATGCTTCCATTCGACTTCGATTCCTCTCACCGAGTCCTGATTCCGCGACCAGCGGGTCGCCTCTTCATGTTCGCCGGGATTGCGATATACATCCGTGCCCATGCTCAGGCCCAGCACCTCTTGTTCAGAGTCGTAGCCGAGCATGTCCACGAGCGCTGGGTTGGCTTGGACAATTCGCCCCTCCGGAGTTGTTCTCAGAATTCCGAACGGAGCGTTCTCCACGAAGGATCGAAAGCTGGCCTCCGAGCGCCGTTGAACGTCCTCCATGAATTTCCGCTCGGTCATGTCCCGCATGATGGCGGAGCCCCCGACCATCCGGCCGCCTTGGTCCTTGAGGGGGGAAACGGCAATGGCCACAGGGATCAGATTCCCGTCTTTTCTTCTTCGCAAAGACTCTAGGCGCACCACACTCTCGCCTTTTAATAATCTCGCTTGGCACTCCAGAGGCTCGTTGCGAAGCTCCTGTGGGGTGATCAGGGAAATCGGGTTCCCGATGATTTCACTTCGGGAGAAGCCGAGCATACGCTCGGCGCCGGGGTTCCAATCCGTAATTGTGCCATCCAGGGAAGCGGCGATGATGGCGTCGTCTGAATATTCGACAATGGCCGCGAGCCGCCGAAGGTCCGCTTCCTGCGACGTCCGGCCGGTCACTTCTTCCTTCAACGTTTCCACGGTGCGAGCCAATTCCTCGGTCCGCTCCGCAACTTTCTTCTCCAGGCCTTCGTTGAGATTCCGGATGGCGAATTGGGCGCTCTCCCGAACTTCCATCTCACGGCTCAACCTGCGAGTTACAAACGCCGCGATAGCGACGGCAAGCCCAATCGCCAGGAAGATCAGCGTCACGGATAGCCGCCGGACCGCCACGTAACTCGTCCTGGTCTGCATCCTCGCCTGGTTCAACTGATTTTCCTCGTAATCGAGGTACGGGGCCCAGGTGTCGCGATATTTGTTCAGTAGGGGGAGAGTTTCGGCCACGATCATTTTTTTTGCGTCGCCCGCCTTCCCCTGATCGGCCAGCAAACTCACGGCCTTTGGAAGGCTCGCGTACGCCGGTCCTTCAGCCAAATTGATTTTGCCGATTAATTCTCTTTCCGCATCGTTGGCCGGTTCCGCCGCAATTTGTTTCAAGGCGGCAGAACCCTTCAAGGTGTTTCCATTCAATTGCGCCACCAGCGCAGCCGTCTCTTTCTTGTCGCTGGGTTCCATCAGGAATAAACGAATCACAATCCGGTAGTTGGAAGTGAAATAAGTGGATGCCTGGCGGGCGGCATCCAGCTTCTGCGAACGCTCATCGAAGAGGCGGTTCGCGGTGGCATTGATCTGCCCCATGCGGCTCAGGCCCAGCCAACCGACGCCGATGAGAAGCGCAATGAGACATCCAAATGCGATTCCCAGCTTGAGCCCTGTGGAATCCCTGCGCATAAACCGAGCCTCCCGGCGGCAACCCTCCCAATCGTAGTCCCGGCCCTCCGAGACACCGGATCGGCATTCTCTGAGCGAAACCGGGGGTACCAAATTAGAAATTACTTAATTGTGGCTCACTTTTGCGTTGTGAAAAATGGAGGAGAAAATCCCCGCGCCGGAAGAGTTACCCCGGCGCGATCATTCCAAGGGGTTTAGAGCCCCTCGCTGTCGCCAAGGTCCGGTTTCTCGGCCTGCAAGTGTTCCGAAATGGGTTTGCAGTCCTGGCAATACCCCGCAAAACGGTTTGACCCCCTTACCCCCTCATGTTATAAAAGTGAGCTTTGTGCCGCCCCGCGAGCCGGTTATGGGTGTTGTCCGCTACTGAATGTGCCGGTTTGCAGTTGAATACACGGGGCAAAGCGAGGCACTTCCGCCCCATCTTGAAGCGGCAACCTGTACCAAACCCGGTAAGCCATTCCATTAACGCCCTGAGTGAACAATACAGGGCGAAATGGTGTGCCGGAGCAGATAGCAAGATGGGACTTTCGCCTGATCGCATGATTTCAACGGAGGATCACTGATGCGTACCTGGCTCGCGGGCACTCGCTCGCTTAAAAGCCGATTCGCGAAAGCAGGCGTGGCAGGCGCTGTGCTGACTTTGCTGAGCGCTGCGTGCGCCTCGGCTCAAGAGAACCCCGGCGGCGAGGCAAGTCTGAAACTTCCCGACCTCTCGCAGGTCACTTTCCTTGGGACGGACGGGCATAAGTTGCTGACCATCGGGATCCTGTTTTGCGTATTCGGGCTGATCTTTGGGCTGGCCATTTATAGCCGTCTGAAGAACTTGCCCGTGCACCGCGCCATGCGGGAAGTGTCCGAGCTGATTTACGAGACCTGCAAAACGTACTTGATCACCCAGGGCAAATTCTTGCTTCTCCTGTGGGTTTTCATCGCCGTCGTCATCGTGCTGTACTTTGGCGTGTTGTCGCCTGTGCCCGATAAGCCCATCGCCATTACGCTTCCGATCATTCTGTTGTTCAGCCTTTTGGGAATGGCAGGAAGTTACGGAGTGGCTTGGTTTGGGATCCGTGTAAATACTTTTGCCAATTCGCGGACGGCGTTTGCGGGACTGCGCGGCAAGCCGTACCCCATTTATCAGATTCCGCTGCAGGCCGGCATGAGTATCGGCATGATGCTCATCAGCGTGGAATTGCTGATGATGCTCTTCATCCTGCTGTACGTTCCCGGCGATTACGCGGGGCCATGCTTTATCGGGTTTGCCATCGGGGAATCGCTGGGCGCCGCGGCGCTGCGCATCGCCGGCGGCATCTTCACCAAAATCGCCGACATCGGCTCGGACCTGATGAAGATCGTGTTCAAAATCAAGGAAGACGACGCGCGCAATCCCGGCGTGATCGCCGATTGCACGGGCGACAATGCGGGCGACTCGGTAGGGCCGAGCGCCGACGGATTCGAGACCTATGGCGTGACCGGCGTCGCGCTGATCACTTTCATCCTGCTGGGCGTGAAGGATCCGGTGGTGCAGGTTCAACTGCTGGTCTGGATTTTCGTGATGCGCATCGCCATGCTGGTCGCCAGCGCCGCGGCATACTTCATCAACGCCGCTTACGCCAAGGCTCGCTACGTCAATGCCGACAAAATGAACTTTGAGACGCCCCTTACCACCCTGGTTTGGCTCACTTCCTTTATTTCCATCGCGATGACCTACGCGATTTCCGCCGTCATCATTCCGGCGCTTGGCACCGACACAACGCAGTGGTGGAAGCTGGCTTCTATCATTTCCTGCGGCACGCTGGCGGGCGCGGTGATTCCGGAACTCGTGAAAGTGTTTACCTCCACCGATTCGCGGCATGTCAAGGAAGTGGTGACTTCGGCGGAAGAGGGCGGCGCGTCCCTCGGCATTCTGTCCGGCTTCGTGGCCGGAAATTTCTCCGCGTACTATTTGGGCATGGCCATGGTTTTCCTGATGTCCATCGCTTACCTCTTCGCCCGCATGGGCCTGGGCACGCTGATGATTGCCGCGCCGGTGTTTGCCTTCGGCCTCGTCGCCTTCGGCTTTTTGGGAATGGGACCGGTAACGATCGCCGTGGATTCTTACGGGCCGGTGACGGACAACGCGCAATCGGTCTACGAGTTATCGCTGATCGAACAGATTCCCAATATCCAGGGAGAATTGAAAAAGGATTTCAACTTCGACGCCAATTTTGAGCGCGCCAAGGATTTGCTCGAGGAGAACGACGGCGCCGGCAACACTTTCAAGGCGACCGCGAAACCCGTCCTGATCGGCACGGCCGTCGTGGGCGCAACGACCATGATTTTCTCGATCATCATGGCGCTGACCAACGGCCTCACGCAAAACGTCAACAAGCTTTCCATCCTGCATGCGCCCTTCGTGCTCGGCCTGATCACCGGCGGCGCCATGATCTACTGGTTCACCGGCGCGTCAACACAGGCCGTCACCACCGGCGCATACCGCGCCGTCGAGTTCATCAAGGCCAACATCAAGCTCGAGGGCGTGGAGAAAGCTTCCGTCGAGGACAGCAAGAAGGTCGTCGAAATCTGCACGAAGTATGCGCAGAAGGGCATGCTGAATATCTTTATCGCCGTGTTTTTCGCCACGCTGGCGTTTTCCTTCCTCGAACCCTTCTTTTTTATCGGCTACCTGATGTCAATCGCCATCTCCGGCCTGTACCAAGCCATCTTCATGGCCAATGCCGGCGGCGCCTGGGACAACGCCAAGAAAATCGTGGAAGTGGAAATGAAACAAAAAGGCACGCCGCTGCATGATGCCACCGTCGTAGGCGACACGGTCGGCGATCCGTTCAAGGACACTTCTTCCGTCGCTCTCAATCCCGTCATCAAGTTCACCACGCTCTTTGGCCTGCTCGCCGTGGAGCTTGCTGTGAAATTGACGGCGACCTCCGGCGGCGCGCTGACGCGCACGCTTGCGGCCGCGTTTTTCGCCGTGTCCTTTGTCTTCGTTTACCGGTCGTTCTACGGAATGCGCATCCGTCAATCGAATTAATATCGAAGGTTCGTATCTTCAGATGATGACTGGCAGCTTTCGATGAACGAGTCAAAGCCAAAGGCCCCACCTGTCGCGCGGCGCAACAGATGGGCAACCTCAAAACCTTCTCGCTTGTAAAGCCCGGGCCAACCGCGCATTGGCGCATACCTACTCTCTGAAAAATCATCAGTTCTTTCCGATCACAACTGTGTACGACGAAATAAGAGCCGTGCTCGTCCTGATAGGCTGGAAAGAATAATCAAATGAAACCAAGGATCTTCTTTGGCATCTCTGGCAAAGGTTCGGCGGCTAATACCGGATCTATGATCAGTATGCCGAGCGCGAGAAGTATTTCGTGCTGCATACCGAGTTGCTCTAAGGCGACTGCTGCGTGTAGTTGTTCGACGCTCGCCTTACCGTTACGATAAGCAAGAATCTTCTCGTTGGTCGTAGTTGCCGATTTCCCCACTTTGTTAATGATGTTTGCCAAATACTGCCTATCCTTCACTTGCATATCGTCTCCTTATACTCATTCCAAGTTCACACCCTGTCACGACGCAGTAGAATGTGCGTGATACTTGATTGGCCTCAACGCACCTCGGTTCGGATTTTCAAACCTGAACTCCCAACTCGCATCAACTCCGACACCCCGCAAACGAACGCGAGCCTTGATTTCGTTGCAGAGCGTCTTTTGCTTTTCATATCGCCAATCGGGTCTTCCGTAGGTGTCGTTTGACATCGCATAACATTCTTGTTCATCCGGATACTTATATGCGATGTCTAGCTCCCGTATTTGTCCAATGGCAAAGTCAACAGTTGCCAAGGCGTCTTCTGGTGTTAGGTGCTGAGGCAATCTAGAGGGTTCTAGTGTATCTCCCCATCTTCCTCGCACGCGACAAATCTCGCCTTCCGTCTTGGCATCGGTGAATACTATTTCCGCTAGAACTTGCCGTGCGATGGACATTCCGGTTGAACGCTTAGGGTCATTCATGAATTTGACATGTAGACAAGACAGTTCGCCTAAGGGTGTGAATCTTCCTCTGGCATCTTCGGATGATAGTGTTCGGACGTCTTTATAGAAACCGCCTTCCACAACGTGAAGACGCGGAATATCGGTTAATTGTTCTTTCAGCTTCCTCACGTCATCATCGCGCTTCGTCTGTTCAGCCACGGCACGGTGATAGCCACCAACAATCACAAGGGCGGCGGACCCGGCCATGAATATCGTCAGTGCCCAAGGGACAGGCAATCTCGGGATGCGAGAAAGGGGCGATGTATCAACATTGACGAGTGGAAGGACGTTTTGGATGAACCCAAAGGCTGCGATTGCCAATGAAATGTAGGCTATCACTCTTGAATTCTGCGCGTGGTCGGAGCACTCCTTGAGGTATTGTCTCCAGTTGTACATTGCCGCACAATATATCACAAGCTTTCAGCGCGAACGTAATGGAGAGCTGCCCCGTAAGTGTGATACCTGGGCGGGTGCCCCGCCCTTCGTTGTTTGAAGGACGGGGCTTTTGACTTGATTCACATTGGCAGGATCAACCCATCGGATCGATGCGGACCAAACCGTTGGGCCGTTTTATTTTTGAGTATCTGGTTAATTCCATTGCAGCAATTTCTTGCACCAATTCGTTGACTTTGCGCGGCGCCTTTGTTAAACCTCGGTCAAGCATTCCAGAGGAGAAATCCATGAAACCGAAAGATTCCGGACGCCGGAGCTTTCTGAAAAACGGCGCCGCGCTGGCCGGCTTGGCTGTCGGGATGGCGAAGACCGCCAGGGGCGATACTCCCGCCCCCGAAGGCTCCGCCGCGCCATCCAAGGACTTGCATAGCTATGGAGAGCGCTCCCGATACGAGACTTCCGCGCGACTCGGCGCCATGGGGCTGTACGACCCTGCGCCTGCCGGATATCATCGCGACTTTGGTTGGCGGAATCCGATTCAAGACTCGGTCGGGTATATCACTCCCGCCTCGCTGCACTTCGTGATCGCTCACGGTTACGAGCCGCCGGACATCGATCCCGCCGAGCACCACCTCTTGATTCACGGGTTAGTGGAAAAGCCTTTGATCTTTTCCCTCGACGACCTGAAGAGGTTTCCGTCCGTGACGCGCGCTCATTTTCTCGAGTGCAACGCGAACGGCACGCCCAGCGGTCCAACCGGGCAATATCGTGTCTCACCGAACGCGACGGCGCAGGATACGCATGGCTTCACGAGTTGCAGCCTGTGGACAGGCGTGCCTCTTTCCATCCTCCTGAAACATGTGGGAGTGAAACCGGAAGCGAAGTGGATCATCGGCGAGGGTTCGGAAAAGGGGAAGCACACCAAGAGCATCCCCATCGAAAAAGCCATGGACGACGTCCTGATCGCCTACGGCCAAAACGGCGAAGCGTTGCGTCCGCAGCAGGGCTATCCGATTCGCCTTCTCGTTCCCGGCTGGGAAGGAATCAACAACGTCAAATGGCTGCGCAAGATCAAGCTCGTCGAAGAGCCCTACATGGGAATGTGGGAGAGCACCAAGTACCCGAGCTTGCGGCCCGACGGGCTGTCGCGCTGGTTTCAATTTCAGATGGGTCCGCGAACCGTCATCACACGTCCCTCGGGCGGACAAAAATTGAATGGCCCGGGCTTCCACGAAATCAGCGGCCTGGCATGGTCCGGCGGAGGCGTTGTCAAATCCATCGAAGTTTCCACCGATAACGGTAAGACGTGGCGCGAGGCGGAAATTCAAAGCCCGGTTTATCCGAAAGCGCACGTGCGATTCGGATTTGGCTGGGATTGGAACGGCGAAGAAACCATCCTGCAGTCCCGCTGCACGGATGAAGCCGGCGAACGGCAACCCACAGTTATTGAGCTCGCGAAATTTTGGAAAGTCGAGCCCGACTTTTTCATCAAGACCGGAACGATTCCCGGCCACTTCAACGCCATTCAGCCGTGGAAAGTGAATCCCGACGGGAGCGTCCAAAATGCGATTTCATTTTAATTTTCTCGTTCCGGCCGTGGCTCTGGCTGCCTGTGTCGCCGCGGCGGCGCAAGCGCCCGACTACAAAAATGTGGGCCGCACTCCCACCGCGCAGGAAGTCCAGGCCATGGACATCGCTATCGGCACGGATGGAAAGGAACTGCCGCCCGGCAGCGGGAATGCCAAGACGGGTGGCGTCCTTTTCGCTCAGAAATGCGCGGCCTGCCACGGTGAAAATCAGGAAGGCAGCCCGCAGGCGCCCGCCCTCGTCGGCGGCAAGGACACGCTCATTACCCTGCACCCAAAAATGACGGTGGGGAGCTACTGGCCATTCGCGACCACCATCTTCGATTACATTCGCCGGGCCATGCCGCGGTTTCAGGAAGGGTCGCTGAAGGTTGACGAGATCTATTCCTTGACGGCGTTTCTCCTCTACCGCAATAACATCATCAAGGAAGACGACGTCATAGACGCCGCGACATTGCCCAAAATTAAAATGCCCAATCGCGATGGATTCGTTCCCCAGAATCTGAACGAAATCCACGATTGGAAAAAGCGCGGCTGCAAGCTCGGCCATTGCCCTTGATGGAATTCGCCCCGCTGGACACGTTCTGCGATCCGGGTAGGACGGGCTTCAGCCTGTCGCCCTGTACCTAATCAGCACAACAAACCAGACAGGCTGAAGCCCGTCCTACTTGCGCGTTCCGATGAGCGCGTCCTGTGATACCATTTCGATAAATCCGACAGGAGGGGCATATGAAACCGAAGCAAACCGACCGGAGAGGATTCCTGAAGAACGGCGCTGCGCTGGCCGGATTGGCCGTCGGCGCGTCGGCGGCCGCGCTTCCAGCCGCGGCCGAACCGGCCCTGGAGAAAGTTGACGAATTACACCTGTACGGCGAGCGCTCCCATTTTGTGACCGATGTGCGCAACGGCAGCATCAACAATCCGGAGCGCCGGTTGAAAGACGAAGCCGTGGCGTTCGGCCTCCGAACTCCTTTGCAGGATTCGGTGGGAATGATCACGCCGTCATCGCTTCACTTCACGATTTCTCATGGCTTCGAGCCGCCCGATATCAATCCCGCGGAACATCATCTGCTGATACACGGCATGGTCGATCGTCCCTTGATTTTTTCCGTGGACGAACTGAAACGCCTGCCCTTCGTCACGCGGTTTCATTTCGTCGAGTGCCATGGCAACAGCTCTCCGAGAGGTCCGGGCGGTGACGCCCGAATTTCCGTGAATGCGACCCCGCAGGAGACGCACGGATTCACCAGCTGCAGCCAGTGGACGGGAGTCCTGCTGTCCGCGCTTCTGAAAGAGGCCGGAGTGCAAAAGGGCGCGACCTGGATGATTGCGGAAGGCGCGGACGAGCCCAAACACTCCAAGAGCATCCCAATTGGAAAGGGTTTGGACGATGCGCTCGTGGCCTACGGTCAAAACGGCGAGCCTGTGCGCCCCGAACAGGGATTCCCTCTGCGCCTGATCGTTCCGGGCTGGCAAGGCATCAACAACGTCAAATGGCTGCGGCGCATCGACCTGGTGGATGAGCCATACATGGCGATGATGGAAACGAGCCGGTACCCCAGCATGAGACTGGACGGGAAATCGCGCTGGTTCGAATTCGAACTCGGACCGAAATCCGTGATTACGCGCCCCGCCGGCGGATATAAAATGCCCGGCCCGGGATTCCACGAGATCACCGGCCTGGCATGGTCCGGCGCGGGCGCCGTCAAGCGGGTCGAAGTCTCCACCGATGGCGGGAAGAATTGGAAAGACGCAGAACTCCACAATCCCATCGCGCGCAAGGCGCACACGCGATTCTCCGCTCCGTGGAATTGGGATGGGAAAGAGACCATCCTGCTTTCGCGCTGCACGGACGATCAGGGTACAGTCCAACCGACCATCGCCGAAGTTGCCAAGCTTTGGAACGCCGATATCGACTTTCTTCTGAAAACGCAACAAGTCGTGGGAGATTTCAACGCTATTCAGCCCTGGAAAGTAAGCGCGGATGGGAGCGTCCAAAATGCGCTGGTCTAATCTTTTCAGCGCCGGGATTTTCTTGCTGGCAGTGAACGTGGCGCTGGCGCAAACCCCATCCTATTCAAATATCGGCAGAACGCCAACGAAAGAGGAAATCCAAGCCTGGGACATTTCCGTGGGGCCTGACGGGAAAGGACTCCCTGTGGGGCAAGGAACCTCGAAGGACGGCGTGCCGATTTTTGCCGCCAAGTGCGCCGTGTGCCACGGCGCGAACGGAGAAGGCGGCAAGATCGGCCCGCGCGTAGTAGGAGGCATCGCCGACACGGAAACCCTCACCACGCTTCACCCTGTCAGGACCGTCGGAGGCTACTGGCCGTATGCCACTTCCGTGTGGGACTTCATTCGCCGCGCGATGCCGCGGGGCCAGAGCGGGACTCTCACCCCGAACGAAGTCTATGCGCTGACGGCGTTCATTCTCTTCAGGAGCAATATCATCAAGGAAGGCGACGTGCTCGATCAGAATACACTGCCCAAGGTGCAAATGCCCAATCGCAACGGATTTGTTCCCGCGCGGTTTGCGGACATCCCGGACGAACACAAGCGCGGCTGCACCCAGGGCATTTGCCCTTAGAACAGCGGAATTCAGCCACCCGGTTGAAATAATGAATGGAAGGGGACTCTTGTCGGTATCTTTGTGGGTCGCGGCTTCACAGGTTGCGGAAAAATTCCAAAAGCGTCATTCCGAGGGCGCAGTTTGCCCGAGGAATCTGCTTTTTTCTTGGGATTGCGAAAAAGCAGATCCCTCACTTCGCCCGGGATGACATTAAACTACTTTTTTCCGCAGCCTCTTTAGCCGCGACATCAGAACCATAACGAAGCCGGGTTTTAGCCCCTGTCGCCTACTGGCATCTACCGCTCAGATCGTCAGGGACTAAAGCCCAATCTTGCCGGCAGTCTTGTAGTCGCGGCTGAAGCCGCGACCCACAAGACGTTTTCACTCAGGCTACACACCCAAGTTACACAGCATCTACGCCAGGACTGCGTACGCATCCAGGGTGAGAAACTCATGAAATTCCGGGCTGGTCATGAGTTGCACCAGGATTTTGCCCGCCGCTGGAAACTTGCTGGCGTTGAACTTCTCCTCGCCCATCTTTGCTTTCATACCTTCGAGCACTGAGGCCATGGTGTCACGCGCCATTTGCGCCGTCACCGTTTCACCGGTGTCGAGCTTGGCGCCGTGCTTGACCCATTGCCAGACCTGTGTGCGTGAGATTTCGGCCGTGGCGGCGTCTTCCATCAAGTTGTAGATGGGAACGCATCCATTTCCCGCCAGCCACGAGGCGAGGTACTGCAATCCCACGTCGATGTTCCACCGCAGGCCGTGCGCCGTGATGGTCCCCTTTGGTATGGCCAGCAAATCCTTGGCGGTGACGTGCACGTCGCTGCGCTTCACATCGATCTGGTTCGGCCCCTTCATGTACTCATCAAAAATGTCCTTGGCCACGGAGACCAGGCCGGGATGCGCGACCCAGGTGCCGTCGTGCCCGGCCTTCACTTCGCGCACTTTGTCTTCGCGCACCTTGGCCATGGCGTTTTCGTTGGCCACAGGATCGTTTTTGATGGGTATCTGCGCCGCCATTCCTCCCATGGCGTGGGCGTTGCGGCGGTGGCACTGCTGGATCAACAGCGCCACATAGGAAGCCAGGAAGGGCTGCGTCATGGTGACTTCGGCGCGGTTCGGAAGAATGAAGTCCGGGCGCTTGTTGAATTTCTTGATGAAACTGAAAATGTAATCCCAGCGGCCGCAGTTGAGGCCGGAGGAGTGCTCGCGCAGTTCGTACATGATTTCGTCCATCTCGAACGCCGCGAGGATTGTTTCGATCAGCACCGTGGCGCGAACCGTGCCGCGAGGGATTCCCACGTAGTCCTGCGAAAAATTAAAAATGTCGTTCCACAAGCGCGCTTCCTGATGGCTCTCGATCTTCGGCAAATAGAAATAAGGCCCCGTTCCGTGCGCGATCAGATTTTTGGCGTTATGGAAAAAGAACAGCCCAAAATCGAACAGCGCGCCCGAGATCGGCTTGCCGTCCACGAGGAAATGCTTTTCGTCCAGGTGCCACCCGCGGGGGCGAAGGAGCAGCGTGGCAATCTTCTCGTTGAGCTTGTAGCTCTTCCCTTCCGGGCTGGCGTACGTAATCGTGCGATTGACGGCGTCGCGCAGATTGATGTGCCCGTCCAGGTTGTTGGTCCAGGTAGGCGAGTTGGAATCCTCGAAATCGGCCATGAACACGTTCGCGCCGGAATTGAGCGCGTTGATGATCATCTTGCGGTCCACGGGCCCGGTAATTTCCACGCGCCGGTCCATCAGGTCGGCGGGAATGGAGGCCACGGACCATTCCGCCTTGCGAATGTGCTCGGTCTCGGGGAGGAAGTCGGGCAATTCTCCGCGGTCGAGCCTCGCTTGCCGCTCGTGCCGCTGCGCGAGGCATTGCTTTCTGCGCGGCTCAAACTCAGAAGAGAGCTTCTTGAGAAAGGCAACCGCTTCCGTTGTCAGCACGGTTTTGTGAGCGTCGGAAACCGGCGCAGTAATCTGAATCTGAATCATTGGGCTTGCCATTTGAACTTAACCTCCCGGTAGATGGGGAACGCAACTGGGGTGCGGCATCCATGTTACCAGAAATGCGCCCAGATGAAAAAACCACCAGGTCCGGCGCGCTCCCGGCCAGATCAATAATCTTCAGTTCAATCCGCAGCGGCCGCAGTGAGAGCCTCCTCGCGGTGGATCGCGCGCACGCGGAGGGGACGCAACACCAACAGCATCAGCAACGCGGCTACTATATTGGCAACGGAAGCGATCACCAGAGTCAGGTGCCAGCTTCCGCTTCGCGCAGCGAGGATGCTCCCGATAGGCACGAAAAATGCCGCGCAGCCTTTAGCTGTGTAAAGCAACGCATAGTTCGTGGTGGCGTACTTGTTGCCGAAGTGATCGGAAGTCAGCGCAGGGAAAATACTGAAGATGTTGCCCCAGGCAAAGAAAACCAATCCGGCGAGAATCACAAACCAAACTGGATTGTTGCCCAGGCGATCGAGGTAAAGGATTCCGATGCCTTCGGCCAGGAAAGTAAGGAACATGGTCATTTCGCGGCCGAGCCAATCAGACACCCAGCCGAAGAGCGGCCGGCTCAATCCGTTCATCAGGTTATTGAGCGACAACGCAAAAACCAGCGCCGTCGCGGTGACGCCCAGCAGGCTCACCCGGGTATTGGCAATGCCAAAACCGGTGGCGATGGGGGCCAGTTGCGCGGTGGCCATCAGACCGCTCGCCGCCACCAGCACGAAATCAACGTACATGAGCCAGAAGATGCCGCTCGTCAGGGTCTGAAGCGGCGTGCGGTCCATATGCGTCTGGGGCAAGCGAGGATTCTTCTTGCGGGCCCCCGCCTTCCCTGACGGCTTTTTGAGCACCAGCGCGGCGAGTAAAACGATGACGCCTTGCAGCAGCCCGAAGCGGAAGAAAGTCGCTTCGTATCCGCTCGTCTTCACCATATTCGCCAGGGGAACAATGGTCAGCGCCGCGCCTGCTCCAAAGCCCGCAGCAGTCACGCCGGCTGCCAACCCCCGCCGCGCCTGAAACCATTTCAGCGCATTCCCGATGCAGGTCCCGTAGACAAGTCCGGTCCCGACTCCTCCGATCATCCCGCCGACGTAAAGGGCGGTGAGAGTGTTTGCCCAGGAAAACAACACCCAGGAAAACCCGATCATTACCCCTCCGATCATCACGAGCGGCCGTGGACCGAAGCGATCTGCAAGATAGGCTTCGAAGGGCACCAGCCAGGTCTCCAGGAGAATAAAGAGTGTGAAAGTCCCCTGGATGGCCGCTTTGCCCCAATGGTGTTTCGCGTCGATCGGTGTAACGAAGATGGTCCAACCATACTGAAGGTTGGCGATCATGGCCATGCAGATTACGCCGGCCACAAGCTGAATCCAGGGCGCCAGAGGCGACGCTGTGGACTGGGCGACGGAAGCCGCTCCGGCCCCGGCAGTTGCGGGAGAATCGCCGGTTGAGGAAGCGGAACGATCTGGTTGGCTGATCGAAGCCATGTTGTGATCTCCACTCTGAAAGATTTGTCTGCCCCGAGCCGCAAATATTTTCGGACCGAGCCCGCGCGGGTTCCCTGATCCCAATGTGCCGTCACCCTGGAAGCCCAATCGCCCGGACAGAAGTCCCCAAGATAATGCCTGAATCCGCGGGTTACGGGTCGGCCCGAAATAGTTGTCTACTCATCGGACCACAGGGGCGTGGGAGGAATAGTGTCGCGAATGCCAGCCGGAGTCAAGCGGCTTCTTGGCTTGGCCTCCCGCCCAACTTGCCTCTTATTTTTTTAGGTTACAGGCAGGAAGCGCATGGGTTCCGTCGTTGCACGGTAGAGCTTGCGAACACCAGAACGGCCAGGCGCACGCTGCGCCTGGCAGTGTCCCACCCGGGAGGGTGATTACGCCTTCAGGAGACGCGGAAATTTCGCCGGGCTATTGTCAAAGCCCGGGAAAACCGCGTGCAGATTGTTGCTGCCGAGGTGGCCGCCGATGACTTCTCCGAGCACGGAGCGGAAATCGGTGGTTAGGGCGAGGTCGCGGCCTTCGTTCAACTGGCCCGGACCGAGGCCCGGCCATTTGCCGTACACTTTTCCGCCCTTTACCGGCCCGCCCATTACGAACATGCAGTTGGCGTGGCCGTGATCGGTGCCGCGGTTTCCGTTTTCGTGCGCGGTGCGGCCGAATTCGGACATGGTGACCACGACAATGTCTTCCATGCGGTCGCCCAAATCCTGGTGAAACGCGGCCAGGCCTTGTCCCATGTCCCGCAGAAGATTGGACATCTGCCCTTGCGCGCCGCCCTCGTTGACGTGATTGTCCCAGCCTCCGGTATCGACGAAGCCCACTTCCATGCCGATGTCGGCCTTGAGAAGCTGCGCGACTTGTTGCAGCGTTTGGCCCACGCGGCTCTTCGGATAATCGGCGCCATTCTCCGGCTGGAAGCGCGAAGGGTCGGCCTTGCGCAACATGTCGATCGCTTCAAATGTTTCCGTGCCCGTGCCGCGCAAAACTTTATCAACTGTCTGCGCGTAGAGCGCCTCGAAGCCGCCTTGAACCGCGGTGGACTGGCTCATCACGCGAAATTGTTTGACGTCGGCGAGAGCGATTGCGGGTGCCGCACCGCGAAGTGTAAGCGGAAGGTTCGGACCCATTGCCACCGCGCGGAAGGGAGAAGCGTCCTGCTCGCTTATTCCGTTCACGGTGCGATTCAGCCAGCCATCGTCCGTCGACTTCACGCCGGGCGTTCCGGACTCCATGAAACCCTGGGCGTCGAAATGAGAGCGCGTTGTGTCGGGCGAACCGGCTGCATGAACGATGGCGAGCTTTCCATTGTGAAACAGAGGCCCGAGTGGCGCGAGACTTGGGTGCAGGCCGAAGAAACCGTCGAGGTCCACTGCGGCGCCTTCGGCGCCGTTTCGCGGCTGCGGAATCGCAATCGTCGGGCGAATGCGGTAATAATTTTCCTCGCCGAAGGGCACGACGATATTTAACCCGTCGGCGGCGCCGCGCTGGAAGACCACGATCATTTTTTTCTTGTTGGGCATGGGCGTCGCCGCCACCGCGCGTTGCAGGAATGCGGGGATGGTGCTCATGCCGATCATGGCCACGCCGCCGCTTTTCAGGAAAATGCGTCGTGAAACTTTCATGGTGGTTCTCCTCCATATCTACATCGTGTAGGACTCTTGCGGAAACCCACAGGCTGAAGCCTGTGCCACTCTAACGCCGCTGAAATTCGGGCGAACCTAGAACTAATCCCACGATGATTGCTGCGTTCACTTGCTTCACCTTGTCGTCGAGGGTTGCCTGCAAAATTTGCGGATCGTCGAGCTGCTTCTCCAGCGTGTCGCGCGTTTGCTGCGACGCCTGGCCCCCTAACAATAATTGAATCGCGCGGTCGAGCGTGGCATGCGGATTGGCGGCCATGTCGCACCCGAACAAGGAATCGATATCCACTTGCGCGCCGCGCAGACGATTCGAGGTGAGCGCCAGCGAAAAATTCATGCGGCTGAGCAATGCGCCGGTATTCACCCAGGCATCGGCTTTGTCCGAATACCCTGTCGGGGGCTCACACTGGTACAGCGGCTGGCCGATGCGGCTCGTCCATTGCACCAGCAGGAGCGGGATTTGCACTTCCGCGCCGACCGCCCGCGTGGCCGACGCCACAAGCTCAAACGGCGTCTTGATCTTCGCTCGATAGGCTTCGTTCGACCAGAACTCCTGCGAATAAATCATGGTGCGTAGAACTTCACGGATGTCGCCGTCGGATTTCAAGAACGTTTGCGCCATGCGATCCACCAGCGCCGCCGGCGGAGTATCGGAAACGAAGCGCTGCGCCAGCTCGTACGAAATATGGTGCGCGGTGTGCGGATCGCGCGCCAGAATGTCCAGGACCTTCTCGCCGTCCTTCATTCCTCCCTCGTGAATCTCGTGCACGAGCACGGTCTTCACGCTGGTGTCATGGAAGCGTTCCTCGAAGTAAAATTCCGGATCGCGCCGCGGCTGCCGGATGCTCCATCCGGTGAATGCTTTCGCGACATTGATCACGTCGTTCTGCGTGTACCCGCCATCCACGCCGAGCGTGTGCAATTCCATCAATTCGCGCCCGTAATTCTCATTCAGGCCGCGCTCCTGTTTCTGTTTTGCGCTTGCTGTCGGATTGTTCGGATTTCCGTTGGGCGCAGGCCCTCCTTTCGGAAACCGCGTCCCCCCAAATGGCCCGCCTCCAAACGGTCCCCCACGAGACTGCCGCCGCTCTTGCTGCTCCTGCTGCAGCTTCTGCCACGCGACCGGATCGGCGGAGAGCCAGTTATCCAGGAAAAACAGCATGGCGGGACTCTTGGCCGTGGCTTCGAGCAAGTCGCGAAACTTTCCCATGGCGTGCGGGCGAATCGCATCGCGTTCGTATTGGGTGATGAGCCAGCGGTCGGCGCCCTTGGCGGCGAAAACGTTAAAATGGTTGTACCAGAAATCCACCATCATTTCCTGGAGCTGGCGCTCGCTGTAGACGGCGCGCGTCATCTTGGCCATGGAAAGTTCGGCTACAATGCGCTGCGGCAGGCGAATCTGCTCGTAGTTGATCATGCGGTTGCTGAAAGCGCCCTGCCCCTTCCCTTGCCCTTTGCCTTTTGGCGGGTTTGGGTTCAGATCGTTGTCCATGGCCTCGAAATTCGGCATGTGCAACGCATCGGCTATCTGGAGGTCGCTCTGTGCGCTGCCCTGAGACACGCTTTGCGGATTGCTCTGCGTTTCGCCTTGCATGGACGACTGGATGGCCAAACGCATCTGTTCCTGCTGCTCTTTCCGGTACTCCTTGACGGTGATGCCTTGGCGGCGCGCAGCGAGCTGCGGCTCGGGAAATTCGTCCAGAAGTTTCGCGGAGGACATCTTCAAGGTGGGGAAACGTTCGAGCCGCGCATCCAGAGCGGAGTCATCTATCGATTCCGGACGCAGCTGCTGATCGATCCATTTTTGCAGGCCGATTTCCTTGACGCGCTCGAGATCGCCCGGGCGCGGCCCAAAGCCGAGGCGATTGAGCGCCTGCAAGACTGCTTGGTCTTCGCCGAGCCCCTCCGTGGGCAGCCCCTTCAGAGCCTTTGAAGATTCAGCCGTCTTCCCCTTACTGTCTTTTTTATCGGTTGATGCAAGAAGAAAGGGCGCGGCGAAGCTGGCGGCAGACAGAACAAAAATGAAAATCATCCAGGCAATGGATGCCGGTCGAGTCGTGCATGAATCTGCTTGGCGGGAACAAACTCTCTTCATTTTCCCTTCTCCCCATGCGGGAGTTCGCGCGGCTGGCGCGGCAGGGTCGCGGTCATCAACGCACGCAATCAGTTTAACCCTATGGAAAAAGAAAAGTTGCGATCGGAAAGGGAGCCGTGCCCAGACAGTACGTCAATGAGGCATTATGTCGCGGGTAGCAGGTTGCAGGTCTTAGGTTTAAGGTTCTCCACAATCCCCTGCCCCGTGCAACCTGTAACCTTCTCCCCCTCAGCTCAACCCGACCTGCCCGGCCTCGGGCAAATTCGACCGTTCCCGGGCAGAACGGAAAGCATCCACGCTCCAGACATCCTGGGGCTCATCGTGGCGCAGGACAAAATAATCGCCGTCCTCGGTGCGAACACGAAAATAAATTGCGCCGGGCGAATACCACCGGTCTTCCACTTCCGTGATTTCAAACGTGTGCCCGCGCAAGGTAAACCGGAGAGGACGCTCATCGGCTCGATAACCGGCATAGCACTCGACGCGCATTTCGCCCATCGCTGCCTCCCGTGACCGAACTCTGACCTGTATAGTGTACTCCGATTTTGTGGGACAGCCACTCCTGGCTGTCCCACAAGACAACCGCACTCACTGCCGGTCGAGCAGTTCGGCGTTGTACGCGGCGCCGATCAACAGAATCGTCGCCGTCAACTGCATCCACAGCATCAGCCCGATGGTGACAGCCAGCCCGCCGTAGATCAGGCTGTACGGCACTGTTCGCAGATAAAATCCCAGAGCGATGCTGACCGTCCACCACAATACGGTTGCTACTTGCGCCCCGGGCAAGTGTTCCTTCAACCCATGATGGCCAGGCCGCCCAACTCTGTAAATTACGGTCAGCACGGCCAAGGCAATCAACAAAGAGACCACGATGTACAAGCCGCTCCAGGTCAGCCGGATGAGCACGGGCATGGTGGAAGTGTGCAGCATGGTGTTGCGCACCTGCCTGCCAAAAACGACCAGGTTCACGATGAGGATCGAAGGGAAGATGGTGACGCTCAGCAGAAGCAACGCGCGCACATGCCGGCTAACTGCGTTCGGCCGGCTCTTATCCTTGTAAACCATGGAAAACCCTTCCATCAGCAGCTTCATCATTTGCGTGCCCGCTAAAAGCGTTCCGCCCAGTCCCAGCAAAATCCATTGCCAGGATTGCGCGCCGTGCCGGCCGAGAAAATTATTGAGAATGCTGACCGTCCCCGGCGGAAGGACAATGCGCAGCCGCACGATGATTCCCTGCAGCGCTTGCCGGAATGCGGCGGACCCGGCGACCGTGCCGAGCACCACAAGAATCATGGGCGAAAACGCCAGGAACATGTTGAAAGCGACCGCTTGCGACAACGTAATGCAACATGGAACGACACGGAGCAGGGCGCGGTAGAATCGGTCTAAAAACGCAGGCGTTGTGTGGGGCTTCAATGTTTTCTCAGTTCAAACGCCGTCAGAATAGCCTACTTTCGTTCGTTTGGGGACATGCACGGCCAATTTTACGGCGCGCTAAGCAGAACCGATTCCGTGATTGACAGGAGGGAGCCAACCGGTGTATCCGATGAGTTGCCAATCATTCTCAACAGTTGGTCGAGAGTTAGTCGAGATTTGGAAATGCTCCCTCTTCGGGTGAAGACGGAGGTTTCCGTTCAGGGCGATGCTGTCAAATCGATTTTCAAGGAGATTTCGATGGAATTAAATCATCTGCTCAAAGCCGGATTCGGCCGCCGCGGTTTCCTGTCCGGGTCCAGTCTCTTGCTGACGGGCGCGTTGTTCGGAGCGACGGAAGAAGCCAAGGCCAAGACCTCGCTAGTTGCTGAACCGGCGGAAGCCGTGCCGCAAGACAAGCAAGACAAGAATGCGCTCCTTGCGGACCTGGTCACCGCGAATCACATCCTGCAGGATCAGGGAGTGGTGGACGGCTACGGGCACGTGAGCGTGCGCAATCCCGCCAACCCCAATCACTTTTTCATTTCACGCTGGCTGGCTCCCGATTTGGTCACCGTGAACGACATCGTGGAACTCGACTACGACTGCGTTCCTGCCAACGGCGACACGCGCAAGCTGTACAGCGAGCGGTGGATTCACGCCGAAATTTACCGGGTGCGGCCGGACGTCAAGTCCATCGTCCACACACACGCGCCGACCGTCGTGCTGATGGGTACCATCAACGAGCCTCTTCTGCCGATCTACCATATGGGCGGATTCCTCGGCACAGGCTTGCCCACATTTGACATTCGCAAATCTTTCGGCATGACCAATATGCTCATCAACGACGCAGCCAAAGGCAAGGCCCTCGCCCAGACTCTGGGCGACAAGCCGGGCGCCCTCATGCGCGGGCACGGGGGCATCACCGTGGGAAACAGCATCATGCATTCCGTCGGCCGCAGCGTGTATCTGAAGATCAACGCGGAAATGCATCTCCAGGCGGGCAACAGAAAGATCGAAACCCTCTCCCCGGAAGAGGCGCATCAGGCGGAAGCCGGCAATCAGGAATTCCCGAAGGACTGGGACCTTTGGGCACGGAAAGTGACGAAGAGCTAAATAACGGTGCAGCGGGCGAGCTCGCCAATTTTCGATCGGCGGCCTGCGTGGAGTTGGTTTGAGTAGCAAAGCCACTCTTGGCTGTGCGGGGTTGTAAGCTGCGCAAGAGACTACCGAGTTGGCAATGATCGCAAAACCCGCACGGCCAAGAGTGGCTGTGCTACTTGAGTTCTGGTCGTCTACCGATCCCGCACGTAGAAGGAGAATTGCGATGGAAAATAAGCCAGGTCGCAGGCGATTCCTGAAAAACGGGGCCATGCTGGCTGGCATGGCAGTGGGAGCGGTGCGGGCCGCGGGCGGCGAAACTCTGGATGCCGAGACGACGGAAATTCGGCCGAAAGACTTGCACGCCTACGGCGAGCGTTCCCGGTTCGAGGCCGCCATACGCACCGGCAGCCTCGGCACCTGGCCGCAGCCCACAAGTCCCCCGGACTATCACAAGGATTTCGGATTCAGGACTCCCCTTCAAGATTCGGTGGGTTTCCTGACGCCCCCGGCTCTGCACTACATCGTCTCCCACGGTTACGAACCTCCGGACATCGATCCGAAGGAGCACCATCTGTTGATCCACGGCATGGTGGATCATCCATTGATTTTCTCGCTGGAGGATCTGAGGCGACTACCATCCGTGTCCCGCGTTCACTTTGTCGAATGCAACGGCAACAGCGCTCCGACCGGGCCCACCGGGGCGATACGTCGAGCAGCAAACGCAAACGCGCAGGACACGCATGGATTGACCAGTTGCAGCGTCTGGACCGGAATTCCAGCTTCCCTTCTCCTCAAGCAGGCAGGCGTCCAGGCAGGCGCGAAATGGATCATTGCAGAGGGCGCGGAAAAAGGAAAACATTCGAAGAGCATACCCATCGAGAAGGCCTGGGATGACATGCTGGTTGCCTACGGCCAAAACGGAGAGGCGATTCGCCCGGAACAGGGCTATCCGCTGCGCCTTCTCGTCCCCGGATGGGAAGGGATCAACAATGTGAAGTGGCTCCGGCGTATCAAAGTCGTGGCCGAGCCCGTGATGGCCATGCGCGAAACCACCAAATATCCCAGTTTGAGGATCGACGGAAAAGCCCGCTGGTTCCAATCCCAGCTGGGTCCGAAATCGCTCATCACGCGCCCCTCGGGTGGACAAAAACTCTCCGGCCCCGGTTTCTACGAAATCTCGGGTCTGGCGTGGTCGGGCGGCGGCGCCATCACCAAGATCGAAGTGTCCGTTGATGGCGGGCGCAACTGGCAGGCCGCGGAAATGCAGGGCCCGGCGTATTCAAAGGCTCACACCCGGTTCGGGTTTGCGTGGGATTGGGATGGACAGGAGACACAGCTGCAATCTCGCGCGACGGATGATCAGGGTGAGGTGCAGCCGACGGCGGCCGAAATCGCCGAGTTCTGGCGCGTTCAGCCGAACTTCTTTCAAACGACCGACACGGTCGTCGGTCACTTCAACGCCATTCAGCCGTGGAAAGTGAACCGCGACGGCAGCATTCAAAACGCGATTTCCTTTTAGCACTCGTCTCAAACCGTAATGTTTGAAACCCGGGAACGCCAATCTCCCGATGGGCGTTTTGTGCGCCGCCAATCGGGAGATTGGCGTTCCCGGGAAACCCTGGCCCGCAGGTCTTGTCGCGCGCCGCCGGCGCAGAGTACACTCGCAGTGGAAACTTCGCGGAGGTGCGGCATGGCTCGAATCGTGCGTTGCGGTCTCATCCAGGCGCATTGCGAATGGTCTCCGACGAAAACATCCCTTCCTCAAATCAAAGAGAACATGATCGCGAAGCATGAGAAGCTCATTGCCGCCGCGGCGAAACGCAAGGTGCAGATTCTCGGCTTGCAGGAACTTTTCTACGGTCCCTACTTCTGCGCGGAACAGCAGCAGAAATGGTACGACCTGACTGAGCCTGTGCCGAACGGCCCGACCGTGACGCGCATGCAAAAGCTGGCCAAGAAATACAGTATGGCGATGATCGTCCCCGTCTACGAAGTCGAAATGACCGGCGTATATTTCAACACCGCGGCGGTGTTCGACGCCGACGGAAAATATCTCGGAAAATATCGCAAGCACCACATTCCCCACTGCCACCCGGGATTCTGGGAAAAATTTTATTTCACGCCGGGAAATGCGGGCTACCCGGTCTTCGAGACGCGCTTCGGCAAAGTGGGCGTGTATATTTGCTACGATCGCCACTTTCCCGAAGGCGCGAGAATCCTCGGCCTGAACGGCGCGGAAATCGTTTTCAATCCGTCCGCGACCGTGGCGGGGCTCTCCGAATATCTGTGGGAACTCGAACAGCCGGCGCACGCGGCCGCCAACGGCTACTTCGTTGCCCCGTCCAACCGCGTCGGCGTCGAAAAACCCTGGCAGATCGGCGAATTTTACGGCAAAAGCTATTTCTGCAATCCGCGCGGCAAAATTATCGCGCAAGCCAGCCGCGACAAGGATGAATTGCTCGTGGCCGATCTTAACCTCGACGAGATCCAGGAAGTGCGCGACACCTGGCAGTTCTACCGCGATCGCCGCCCCGAAACCTACGGCGAAATCACGCGAACGCAGACGGCGCGCAGCACGCAAGCCGCGGATTGAAAAGAATTGAAACCACGGATGCACACAGATGAATACGGATGAAGAAGAGAGATTTGAGGCTCGCGAGTCATGGTTTGCTCCGAACTCGAATTACAGATCACGAATTACAAATCACGATTCACATCTTTTATCAGTATTTATCTGTGTTCATCTGTGGCTAAAGAGGGTTTCTAATGACGACGCAGCCTAAGCAGACAACGCGCAGCGAAGAAGTGGTTCGCAAGCACAAGGAGTATCTCTGGCCGGCGGTCACGAATTTCTACAAGGAACCGCTGGTGGCCGACCACGCTTCGATGCAGTACGTTTGGGACCTTGAGGGCCGCAAGTATCTCGATTTTTTCGGCGGCATTTTGACCGTCTCTGTAGGCCACGCGAATCCCAGGATTACGGGGCCGGTCAAGGCGCAGGTCGACCGGCTGCAGCATCTCTCCACGCTTTATCCGAACGAAGCCATCGTGGCGCTGGCCGAAAAAGTCGCGCAGATTACGCCGGGCGCGCTGCACTCCAGTTTTTTCACCAGTTCCGGCACGGAGGCGAACGAGGCCGCGATCCTTCTTGCACGCATGGCGACTGGCTCGTTTGACATCGTCGCACTGCGCCACGCCTATTCCGGCGGATCGTCGCTCACCAAGAGCCTGACGGCGCAGGCCCCGTGGCGCAAATCCGGCATCATCAGCGTGGGCATCGCGCATGCGATCAATCCTTACTGCTACCGCTGCCCGCTGGGTTTGAAATACCCAGATTGCGAAGTCGCCTGCGCGAAAGACGTTGAGAATTTGATTCAGACCGGCACCAGCGGCCAAATCGCCGCCTTCATGGCCGAACCGATTCAGGGAGTGGGCGGATTTATCACGCCGCCGCCGGAATATTTCAAAATTGTTTTCAAAGCGGTGAAAAAATACGGCGGCCTGTTCATCTCCGATGAGGTGCAGACCGGCTTTGGACGCACCGGAAAAAAGTGGTTCGGCATCGAGCATTGGGAAGTGACTCCGGACATCATGACCTGCGCGAAAGGAATGGCCAACGGCGCTCCCATCGGCGCGACGATTACCACGAAGGAACTAGCCGCATCGTTTCAAGGGCTGACGATTTCCACGTTCGGCGGCAATCCCGTAACGTCCGTGGCGGCGAAGGCGACGATCGAATTCATCGAAGAAGAAAAACTTCTTGAGAACTCGGAAACGGTGGGCAATTATTTCCGCGCTGAACTCGACGAACTCCAGCGAAAATATCCGGTGATCGGAGATGTGCGCGGCAAAGGCCTGATGCTGGCGCTCGAACTGGTGAAGGATCGCGAAACCAAGGAACCCGCTCCCGAGGCCACAACGCAACTGCTTGAACGCACCCGCGCGCACGGCTTACTTGTCGGCAAGGGCGGCCTGTACGGCAATGTCATCCGCCTCTCGCCCATGCTGAATATCGGCAAGACGGATGTGGATGAGGCCATTCGCCTCCTCGATAGGTCATTCGCAGAACTTCCAGTCTAGCGCCGCTAAACCGAATCCATGCTCCTTGCTCCCATGGTCTTGAGTGCGGACTCGTAGCTTCCTAGACTTTGGCAAACCTCCAGGCTGATCAGCTCAAGAGAATCCAGATAACCTCTCTAACAACATTGCCGTTAACTCTTTACATAACCCAGTTCCTGTTTGACACATTCCAGGTAAATAGTATGTCCCAGAATGGGAAGAGTACTGCTAGCGTAAATATAGGCCCTCTTATGGACGCGGTTTAACTGCTTGCAGCCTCCGCGAAATACCGTTTGGGGAATTGTGGGAAGCTTGTTGAGAATTTCAGGAACAAGAAAAACGTGGTGATCTACAACGTGATTGGAGAATGAATTCCGCTTTGGATCTCCAAGAGGTCATTGGGGGGAGCAGAGAAACGTGATCCACCCCGGTGAATGAATGCCGGAGCAGGGCCTTGTTGTCAAGGAAGACCCCGGGGCGTGTGAGCCCTAAGGAAAGTCATGTTGCTGCAAAAGTCTGAACTATCGAAGGAGCAAGCGCGGCAGCAGCAGCGGCGGTGTGGGCGGTTCGCCGCCGGGACCGCGGTTGCGATTGGAGCCGCCGGGGAATGCCTCTATTCCCTGCTTCCCTACCAGGAACGCGTCCGGCAAGCGGCGAGTTGGTATGAGGCTTGCGCGCAAGCCATGCTGCGCTGCAATTTCGCGCCGCTTGACGAATGGATCCGCCAGCAAGCGTGCCTGGCGGCGGAAGTACACTTTGAGCTGGAAGATCTTCAGCAATTGCTATGCATCTGCCGCCGCTGCGCCATTGAGATTGACGGGTGGGACGAAGATGTCTTTTCCGCCGTGGACGAGGTTATCAATGAAGGGCTGTATGCCATTCGCGAGAAAGTTTCGTGGGAAATTCCCGAACACATGAATTATCTGAAAGGGGCGAAAAACGACCGCGCATCGCTCCCGGAATTGATCGCATCCGATGCAACCGCGGGCGCGAAAGTCCGCAAAGGCGAACGCCGCGTAACCGGCCGCAATCGGCTGGCCCTGCCCATTCGCGTTCGCCGCACCACGCAAAAAAACCAAAGCGACGAGACCACCTTCACGCAAAATGTTTCCCTTAGCGGCTTCTATTTTAAGACTCAGAATGACTACCCGCTTGGATCGCACTTGAAGGTGATTTATCCCTACTGGACAGGCCCTGGCAGCATCAACAGGGAATATTCCGCTCGCGTCACCCGCCTCGATCGCTTGCCGAACCGCTCCTGGGGCGTGGCCGTGGAATTCCTGCAGAACCTGCGGGACAAGACCGAGTAGCATTTATCGCAGCCATCCGGCATTCGCGCCCTTCCACGCAGCCAATAGATTCGCCCAGACGCCGCTGCGCATAAAAATTAAATAATGCTGACCGGTTGATTTACAATCGGTACCGGAAAGCGGTCAACATTGCATAAATGGATTGACCGCTTGCCAAAACGAAATGGCGAACACACCCAGCCTTTTTCCGGACCCGACACGCGAGATTTTTTTCGATATCGAAACGCTCCGCCTGTCTCATGAAGTGGAGGGATGCTGGTCGAGCATCGCGCGATTCGGCCTGGCCGTCGCCGTCACCTGGGACGCGCAGAACCGCTTCCGGCGCTGGTTTGAGCCGGATGCCAAGGCGCTCATTTCCGAACTCGGCCGGTTCGATCGCATCGTTTCCTTCAATGGCGACCGCTTCGATTTTGAAGTGCTCAGCGCCTACCAGCCGGTGAAGCACCTGCTCGGCAAATCGTTCGATTTGCTGGTGGATTTGCATCGCCGGCTCGGACACCGAATTAAACTCGACGACCTCGCGCGGGAAACTTTAGGGAACAAGAAGACGGGCGACGGTGTGGAAGTCGTCCAGTGGTGGCGCCAGGGCCGCAAAGAAGAGGTTTGCAAGTACTGCGAGAACGACGTGAAATTGCTCGTGGACCTCATGGAATTTGCGCGCAGAAATAAATATGTGGTTGTCAATTCGCGCCAGTTGCGCGTCGACTGGCCCTGACCTGGCGCATTGTGGTTTCTGTAGCCCGCGTCTAAAGACGCGGGGATTTCCGCCGATTCGCAAGACACCCCCGCCTCTGAAGAGGCGGGTTACAGCGAAATGGCGCGATTCGAATCGCTGCGGCGGCATCGTCAAGGATGAAGTCACTATGTGCGGAATCTGTTTGAAACGTGCGGGAAGTGTCGCGGCCATATTGTTGATCCTGACGGCGAATTCGTATTCCGCCGATAAAGAGAAAATCGTCTGGAAATCAATTCCCGACGCGATCCTGCAAGTGGATTCGCGCGCGCCGAAAGTGTGGAATGTTTTTCAGGCCGGAAAAAAATCCGATCCTCTGCTCTTGCAGCTCGGCTCCCGCTACCTGGTGATTTACGTGCGCAACAAGGAAGTCTATGAAATCAAGCCGGAGCAGCTGGGCCACAAAGGAGAGGATCTTTTGTGGCGTGATACCGACAAGCCGGCGAAACCCGTCGCGACCTCGGATTGGAGCACCAAGGATGTCGGCTCGGCGTCGCGCATTCTGCTAAAACTTGCCGGCGAAGGCCGCGTCATCGATATCCAGATTCCTCAAGTGCCCGATCTGCGCCGCGGGATCTACTGATTGATGCCCCCCGAGGAACATCCCGGCCGCGGCGGCATCCACTCCGGCGTTCTTGACGCCGAAACCATCCGCTCCAGTTCTCTTTACAACGAAGACCTCGCGCCGATTCCCGCCGCTCGCCGCAGTTGGGGCACCTACAACTACGCGGCGCTGTGGATCGCAATGAGCGTGAATATCCCCACTTACTTGCTGGCGAGCGGCATGATCGCGGGCGGAATGGACTGGAAGCAGGCCATCTTCACCGTGTTTCTGGGAAACGTGCTGGTCCTCGTGCCCATGCTGCTCAACGCGCATGCCGGCGCCAGGTACGGAATTCCCTTCCCGGTTTTTGCGCGCGCATCGTTTGGGGTGAAAGGCGCGAATGTTCCGGCGGTTCTGCGCGCGCTCGTGGCCTGCGGCTGGTTTGGGATCAACACCTGGATTGGCGGCGAGGCGATCAATGTCATGGCGGCAGTGCTCGTTCCTTCGTGGAAAAATTTCGCGGACGGAGTGTGGATCTGCTTCGCCTTGTTTTGGCTGTTGCACGTGGTCGTTATCGTGATGGGAATCCGCACGATCCAATTTCTCCAGGGCGTCACCGCGCCGTTCCTGCTGGCGATTGGCGTGGTGCTGCTCGGATGGGCCAAGGTAAAGGCCGGCGGATTCGGGCCGATGCTCGCGGCGCCTTCCAAATTCAAAACGTTTGGGGAATTTTTCAAATTTTTTGTGCCGTCGTTGACAGGTGTAGTGGGATTTTGGGCCACGGTGGCGCTGAATATTCCCGATTTCACGCGCTATGCGCGCAGCCAGCGGGCGCAGGTGGTTGGACAGGCGCTCGGCCTTCCGGCGACGATGACGTTCTACTCATTTATCGGCGTCGCTGTCACGTCGGCCACGACGATTATTTTCGGGCAGGCGATCTGGGATCCTGTTCAGGTGCTCGCACGGCTCGGAAATCCAATCGCCGTGATCGTAGCAATGCTAGCGCTGCTGATGGCAACATTGAACGTGAACGTGGCGGCGAATCTCGTTTCGCCTTCCAACGATTTCTCGAATCTCTCGCCGCGGCTGATCAGCTTTCGCGCCGGCGGCCTGATCGCCTGCGTGGTCGGCGTGGTCGTGTTCCAGCCGTGGAAACTCCTCGCCAACTACAGCAATTATATTTTCAATTGGCTGGTGGGATATTCCGGATTTCTCGGCCCCATCGCGGGCGTGATGATCTGCGACTACTTCGTGGTCCGCAAAAAAATCATCCTGGTAGAAGACTTGTACCAGCGCCGCGGATTTTATGAATTCTCCAGCGGCATCAACTGGCGGGCCATGGCGGCGCTCGCGGCCGGAGCGGCCGTGGCGTTCATCGGCCTGATTGTGCCCGCATTGCGCGCTCTGTACGACTACGCGTGGTTTGTCGGATTCGCCGCGAGCTTCGTCGTGTATTGGGCCTTGATGCGCGCGCCCGCACCAGAAAAAATATCTTAGCCCGGCGTTTTCATTTCCATGCTCCGCGTCTCAGATTAAAGGAAGCAAATTTGATTAGAATCCGTACCGCAAATCCAGTGGCACAGGCTTTAGCCAGTGGGTTTTCGTTATGCCCGGACTCGCGGCCCTGGAAACAAAGCCCCACAGGCTGAAGCCTATGCCACTAAAAAGTCCCTGCATCCATCGCACGGGGCGCAGGTTCCTGCTTTGCCGTGCCGCATAGCTTGCACCCGCGCGGCCTGCGCACGATGGCTGCGTCGCGCGGAAAAATGAATCCGAGCAGCCAGTCTCCGGCTACCTGTACTTGTTTCTTTAGACCCATTAGTTTGTACAAGTGCACTGCGTTCCAGAAGAGCCACGCGAAGTAGCCGCTGATTTGAATTCCCGCGATTTTGACGACCGCGTAGTTCATCCCCAGAGAGACGAGCATGCCCTTCGATGCGTACTCATACGTCTCAAGCGGCTCGCCGCGCCATAAATGCGCGACGTTGCGCGCCGCGATGCGACCCTGCTCGATGGCCACGGGAGCGACTCGCGGCGCTTCCTGCGCATTCACGGCGGCAGCCGAGTCGCCGATCACGAATACCTCCGGGTGGCCTTCCAATTGAAGATGGGCGTTCACAACAGCGCGGCCAATGCGATCGTGCAATCCGGGAAGCGATTCAATCAGTTCGGATGCGCGCACTCCGGCCGTCCAGATAATGGTGTCGGCCGCGAGAGTCACGTTTCCATTTATTTCCACGGAGCCTTCGAGCACGCGCGTGACACGCGTCGAAGTTCGGACCTCAATCCCGCTAACATCCAGCCGCTTGCGCGCGTGCGCCGCCAGTTTCGGCCCGATCCCGCGCAGCAAATCCGGTGCTGCTTCGAGCACGATCAGGCGAATCTCGGCTGCGTCGATCCCGCGATACTTTCGCGCGGCATAGCCGAAAAGAAAGTCGCGCATCTCCATGACCAGTTCGATGCCCGTGTAGCCGCCACCGACTACCACAAACGTAAGCATGGAGCGGCGCGCTGCGGCGTCCGCGGTGTGATCCGCGTGCTCGCACAGGTCGATGATGCGCTCGCGCAGCTCCACCGCCTGCTGCAGCGTTTTGTAATCCCAGCAGTTCTCGCGCGCCCCCGGCGTATTGAAAAATTCCGTGCGCGAGCCGGATGCCAGGATGAGCGCGCCGTAGTCGATCGATCCGGAATCGACCATCACGCGCCGGTTCGCCGCGTCCACCGCGCGTACCGCTTCTCTGCGGAAGCGGAATCTTTTCCTGCCGCGAATTTCGCGAACAGCCTGGACGATATGGCGCGGATCGGTGTAACTCGATGCAATCTGAGGAAGGAGCGGCGTGAAGAGCAAATAATTCTGATCGCTGAGGAGAAGAATTTCGACGTCGCGATCCCGGCGAAACATGCCGTCGAGGTGCGTGACAGCCTGCAGCCCTCCAAACCCCGACCCGACCACCACGATGCGTTTCATGGCAACAACAAATCTAACACGGTTGAGTAGGACGGACTTCAGTCTGTCTGCTTTTGACCTTTGCAGTGATGGCAGAAGTCGAAAGAAGACAGCCTGAAGAGTTGGTGTGGCAAGTTCTAAGTCTTTGTAGGGCACGGCTTCAGCCGTGCCGCAAAGTACGCAATATCAAAGCGGCTTCAGCCGCTGGCCTGCTCAAGATAGAGTTGCCGCAAAGACTATTCCGTCTGGTTTTGATTTTTGCAACGGCGGCGGAAGTCAAAAGAAGACAGGCTGAAGCCCGTCCTACTAGGCGGACGCCCCCGGTGCCAGTCTCTTCACTCGCATCTTCCAACTCTCAAACGGAAGGCCCGTGTCAATCTGCCTCATCGTGATGCACTGGTCCACTGGACAAACGAGGGCGCAAAGGTTGCAGCCCACGCACTCCTCTTCGATGATGCGCGGAACGTGCACGCCCATCCCGTTGGGATTCTTCTTGCCGTTCCCCGCGACCTTGTAAGTCTCGATGCACTGGTGCGCGCCGTCCTCGCACGCCACGTAACACAGCTGGCACCCGATGCACAAATCATGGCGAATGTCGGCGACGATTTTGTAATTGAGGTCGAGGTCTCCCCAATCCTGCACGTTGGGGACGGCGCGCCCACGAAAATCCGCGATGTTGCGGAAGCCGTGATCGTCCATGTAGGCGGAGAGCCCGTCGATCATATCTTCGACGATGCGGAACCCGTAATGCATCGCCGCCGTGCAGACTTGCGTGATGGACGCGCCGAGCGCGATGTGCTCGGCCGCGTCGTTCCAGTATCCAATTCCTCCGATTCCCACAATCGGGATCTTCACCGTTTTCGCCACGCTGGAAACCAGGTGCAGCGCGATCGGCTTCAGCGCCGGCCCGCAATAGCCGCCGTGCGAGGATTTCCCGCCCACGTCGGGCTTCGGCGCAAACGTTTCGAGGTCCACGCCGATAATCGAATTGAGCGTGTTGATCAGGCTGACGGCGTCGGCGCCTCCTTTTTCCGCCGCCAGCGACACGCGCGTAATGTCCGTGACATTGGGCGTGAGCTTCACGATCACCGGCGTTTTCGCCGCTTCTTTCACCCACGAGGTGATCATCTCCGTGTATTCAGGCACTTGCCCCACGGACGAACCCATGCCGCGCTCGCTCATACCGTGCGGGCAGCCGAAATTCAGTTCGAGCGCGTCCGCGCCCGCGTCCTCGACGCGCCGCACCATTTCGTGCCAGCTCTCCCGTTTGGATTCCACCATGAGTGACGCGATCACCAGATTTTTCGCATACCGCTTCTTCACTTCCGCGATCTCGCGAATATTCACTTCGGTGGGCCGGTCGCTGATGAGCTCGATATTGGTAAAGCCCATCACCTTCGTGCCGTTGTAATCCACCGCGCCGTAACGCGACGACGTGTTGACGATCGGCTCGCCAATCGTCTTCCAAACCGCGCCGCCCCACCCCGCGTCAAACGCGCGCATCACTTGCCCCGCCGTATTCGTCGGCGGACCGGATGCAAGCCAGAACGGATTAGGCGATTCGATGCCGCAGAAATTTACGCGCAGGTCGGCCATAAGGCACCTCCGGTGCTGTGATTGGTGATTGGTGACTGGTGATTCGTAATTCGTGGCTTCGATCTATCATTTGTTGATTGATGCTTTCTGCCAGGACCGCCATACAAACCATGCAACTGTAGCAAACATTCCTAGCCAACCCAGCAGGCGGAAGATCGGGGCGATTTTGGTAGCGCCGGCGTCTCGCCGGCAGTTTTTCTAGCCGCCGTGACTCGCACAATCGCCGGCGAGACGCCGGCGCTACGACACATTGCCCGCTGCCGCTCCAAGCCACGCATCGATTCCCCGCCCCGCGGCCATGCCTTCCGCGACAGCGTCCACCACTTCCCGGCCGCCGTTCACGCAATCACCGCCCGCATAATATTTTGGATTGCCGGTGCGGTGCTGCGCTTCCGTCACCACCGTGCCGTTCTTGCGAACTTCGATTCCCTTCACGGCGCGCAAAAAATCCGTGGCCTGCTTCTGTCCGACGGCGCGCACGACCATATCCACATCTATCGTGATAGCGCTGTTCGGAATCGTTTCCGGCGAGCGCTTTCCCCGCTCATCGGGCTGGCCTAGCCGCGTGCGCACGCATTCGATTCCCGTTACCACGCCGCCCGAACCGACGATGCGCACCGGCTGCGTCTGCCAAAGAAAATTCACGCCGTCTCTCTTGGCCAGCTCATATTCGTAGCGGAACGCCGGCATTTCCTGTTCGCTCCTCCGGTAGATGAGGTACACGGCCTCCGCGCCCAGGCGCCGCGCGGCCGTGACCACGTCAATCGCGGTGTTTCCCGCGCCGATGCAAGCCACTCGCCGGCCAATGGCCACATGCGAAAATGGCTGCGACTTTGTGGCTTCGATAAATTCCAGCGCGCCGCACACGCCGTGCAGGTCCTCGCCGGGAATATTCATCGCCCAGGTTTCTCCGAGGCCCACTCCAATGAAGACGGCGTCGAAATCTTTTTCGAGTCGCTCGAAGCTGACGTCCTTTCCGATTTCCACATTCTGGCGGAATGCAACGCCCAGCGATTTCACCATTTCCACTTCCCGCAACGAATCGGCGACGCGCGTTTTGTACGCCGCGATGCCGTAGGTGTTCAATCCGCCGGAAAGTTCCCGCCGGTCGAATATGGTCACGGTGTAACCCTTTCGCGCAAGGTGCGCCGCGCACGCGAGCGATGCGGGCCCCGAACCAATGCAGGCCACGCGGCGCCCATTCGCCTTGCCCGCCTGGAACAGTTGAATCTTGCGGTCCAGCACATGGTCCACAGCGAACCTCTGCAACCGGCCAATCTCGATGGCCTTCTCGCCTTTCTCGACCATGACACAGGCGCCCTCGCACAAGACTTCGGTGGGACAGACTCGCCCGCAACTTTCACCCAGAATATTCGCTTCGAGGATCACGCGCGCCGCCCCGCGCACATTGCCTGTCATGATGCGCTTGATGAAACCGGGCACATCGATCCGTGTAGGACACGCCTGAATGCACGGAGCGTCGAAGCAATAGAGGCACCGCGCGGATTCAATCGCCGCCTGGCGCGTATTCATCGGCGGCGTGATGTCCGCAAAATTCTCTTCGTATTTTTCCGGAGACAACTTCGGCGCGGTCTCGCGAAGGGGCATGCGCTCACCTCGAGTTCGATGTCTCCCCTGAAACACGCAACCCGGTGGACCAATTTTTCCACCGGGCATCAGGGCTGAAATTCCAGCGCCATTCTAACATTGCGCAACAACAGCATTATCCCGCCAATTTGAGGGGAAAGTCGCTTCTGGTAACTAGCTCGGGGTCGAGTTCATCCTTGGTCAATTCACGCCTTCCACGGTGTAGAGCTGATCCAGACTCCGGTCGTATTGCACGGCAATTGATTTCCCATCCGGTGTGATAGACGAAGGAAGAACCTCCAATGCTCCCACTGAGTCGGCAGGGGCAAGCTGCTTCCAAAGCTGGCGATGTCCTGTCGCTAGCTCAATGCGATAAACTGCGGAAACCGGATGCTGCTGGCTCGCGTAAACGTACTTCCCATCCACGCTCCATTGAAGGGGGGTGTCGTCGTCCTCGATGCCGCTGAATGTAGCGCATTTGCCGTCGTCCACTTGGCACAAATTCCACCCGCCCGTCTGGTCGTTAACTGCGACAAATTGTTTTCCATTGGGCGAAACGGGAATTATTAATTTCGTGCTGAACCCCTCGGAAGTAATCGGACGGATCGCCCCGCCGCCGATTTTTTGGATATAGAAGCGGGAACCGTGGCCAGGCTCGTAGGCGGAGAAAATGACCTCCTGTGAATTTGGCATCCAGCCGACGCCGGAATACCCTTCTATAGCCGGATTTATCCACTGGCGAACCTCCCCGGGCCCAGTGGGAAGCACCTCAATTTCAGGCGGTGTTTTATCGAGCAGCGCCAGGGCCCACACGCCGTCCGGGGAAAAACCAAGCGCCGCTCCCTCCCCCAAACGAATGACGGGAGAGCCGTCGGTGTTTCGAAGACATAGCGTGTAATACCCGCCGGACTGGCTGGCGCCGTCGCTGAATAGGATTCGCTTCCCGTCACTCGACAGGAAGGGGCTAAAGGAATTGTCCAGCCAGGAAAGGTCGCGCTCCTGTGCGCCATCGACGCTGGCGGTCACGGAATACTTGAAATCGTTGTGCGAGACCAAGAATCGCCCATCTGGACCGATAACAAAAATCCGCGTGCCGCCTGGTCCAGCGAACACTTCGCGAGTTTTGCCGGACAGCGTCACCGCGTGCAACGTGAGGTCGCCACTGGCTTTTGATGCGGAGAACCAAACCTCGTCGCCTCCAGCTCCCCATGCCAGCCCCTGTTCCCCCTCCCACCCGTCCGATAAGAGTGCGGCTTTTCCGCCCGCGTCGACGACCATCACACCGCCGCGGTCATCCCCACGGACGGGATGGAACAAGAACGCCACCCTTTTTCCGTCCCGCGAAACGCGCGGCTGCGTGATCGATCCGGCAGTTTCGAACATTGTTTTGCCGCTCGGGTATTCCAATCGGTACTTTCCCGAAACAAGGCGAACGACGGCAAGCGACTGGCCATCCGGAGAATAATCGGCAGCCGTTACGCCCTGAAGCATCTCTCGGGGTGCGCCGCCGCCCATTGGCATGGTGGAAAGGGTGCCTTGATATTCGAAATGGTCGAGCGGGCGGACACCCGTCAAAACGGCAAGGTCGCCCGAGGAGCTGACGGAAAGCAGGACGCTTTCCTTAACGTCCAATGGGCGCGATTCGGGAAATTCTTTGCTGGCGATATAAATCTGTACTGGATTGCCATCCCAAGCGGCGGTGTATACGACCGTCTTTCCGTCGGACGACAGCCGGGCGGAATATACTGTGCCGCGACGATAGCTGATTTGATGGAAAGCCGGATTTTGGCGCGGCGGATTCATCTCGCTGCGAGCGACCCATCCTGCGAGTAGAGCCGCCAGAACCAGCGCGGCGCCCGCGGCGCGGCGCCATGTTAGAGCACGCGGCGCTTGGCTGGGCGCGATAGCAGTGCTGGTTGTACCCGATAGCGACTCAAGAGCAAAGCCCAGATCGGAGGCAGACTGGAACCGCTGCGCCGGTTCCTTTTCCAGGCAGCGGTGCACGATGCGCTCGAGCCCGGGAGAGATCGCCGGATTCGTTTCGGTCAGTTCCGGCGGCTCCTCCCGCAGTATTGCGGTCATGGTTTCGGCCGTGGTGTCGCGCTTAAATGCGCGCCGGCCGGAGAGCATTTCATACAGAATTGCGCCGAGCGCAAACAAGTCGGAACGGTGATCGGCCGGGGCGCCGCGAACCTGCTCGGGAGACATATATCCGACGGTGCCCATCACCATGCCCGGCTCGGTGTGAACATCGGGCATGGTCGCCCCGTTCATCGTTGCCTCCGCGTGGCTGCCCTTCGGCAAGCCCTGCTTTGCCAATCCGAAATCCAAAATTTTCACCCGGCCTTCCCGGGTGCAGAAGATGTTTTCGGGCTTTAGATCGCGGTGCACGATCCCGCGGCTGTGCGCCGCGGCGAGTCCATCGGAAATTTGCTTTACGTAATCGAGCGCTTTACGAAACGGGAGCGCGCCGTCGTTCAGTTGCTCGCGCAGCGACCGCCCTTCCAGCAATTCCGTTACGATGTAGCGAATTCCGTCCTGAACGCCGATGTCATGGACCGCGAGGATATTGGGATGGTTGAGGGCCGCAATCGCCCGCGCCTCCTGCTCGAACCGGCGAAGGCGATCCGCATCACTGGCGAACGATTCCGGCAGAACCTTGATTGCGACATCGCGTCCGAGACGTGTATCGCGGGCGCGATACACTTCACCCATGCCGCCCGCGCCAAGCGGCGACTGGATTTCAAACGGACCGAGCTTCGTTCCGGAGACCAATGCCATAGATGGCCGGGATTATAGCCCGATTTCGCGCCGCCGCGGCGATGGCCCACCATTTCGAAGTGACTCAATCTGAATGGAACCGTGCCCTCTCCGTCCCGAAATGCGCGGGACGGAGAGGGCTCTACAAAACCGTAATGCACCTATGGGGGTTGGTTTTGTAGGGGCCGCCCGCATTTAGGGCGGGCAGTTTTTCGCTACACCGACAATTCAAACGGATGCATTACCTACTTGCCAGTCTCGGCCTAAGATGCATCGTCGCTTTGAATCCTGTGCGGAGAGCTACGGAGTCACGTCGAACTTGAAATGCAGCGCGGGAATTTTATTGCCCGGGTGATCTTCGGCATAGGTTAGCTGCGGCATGCGATACAGCAGTTGGTTTTCTGTGGGCGGTCCTTGATAGATGCCGGGGAAAAGATCAATCAGATGAGTGCCGGGTTCACCAGCCGCCTTGAACGTGAAGGTTACATCGCCTTGCGAATTGAAGCCGCAGGCATATCCCATGTACGCGTTATCGTACGTCGCCGCATACATGTTGTCGTATTCGGTCCAGCCGACGCCCTTCAAATGAATCGTAACCGGAGTTCCAACAGGCCCGGAAGCCGGCTCCATGCTCACGATGGCCGTCTCAATGGCGTAGTAGGCGCGCCCGAGCGCCTTTTCTCCGTCGCGGAGTTCGAGGCCATGCTCCCCGCCCAGGTCCTCGGGAATCGTCAGCGGGAACTCGATCTTTCCATCCTTTCCCACTTTCACTTTCGCGATCGGCTTTTCCTGCGGCGCAAATCCGTTGCCGCTGACTCGGCTTCCGACGTACGTCTGCCAGAAGAGATCCAATGTCGAGCCGGCTGGAAAACCTTCACCGCGCAGCATGGCTACGGTGCCCACCGGCCCTTGGATTGGACGCAGGCTCAGCTTTCCATTCGCCACGAAGACTTCGGGCTCCGGGAGAGAATACGGCTGATATTCGTCCGCATAAGCGTGAGGCGTCGAGGACGGACTTGGTGTCGTGTGGAACGTGAACTCGGGACGCGGCAGGTACGCGTTCGGCGCCTGCTCGAAGTTGAGATAACTCTGCCCTTGCCATCCCGTGTAGACCTTTACGAAATGATCCCCGGCGGGACCCGCGGCACGAAAGCGCGCCACGGCCGAACCGCGCGTGCCGGCGGCAGTGACGAATCCGATCCCCCGGTTATCCCAGTTTACGACCCAGGTATTTTCCATGGTTCGCCAGCCGAGTCCTTTGACGCGCAATTCAATCGGCGTTCCGATCGAACCTGACGCAGGGGTCATTTCAAAGCTCTGAGTGACTTCCACTCCGTTTTGCGCCACGACTCTGCCGTCGATAGTCGCCATAACGTCGTGAACGCCGCCGTAATCTTCAGGAATTTCAAAGATGGCATCCAGACGCCCGCTCGCGCTCACCGGAAATTTTCCGAGCGATAGAGTCGTCTCGGAATATTTTCGTCCGCGAAAATAGTAATAATCCTGGATCACCCAACCGCCCGTCACCGTGCCCCACGTGAGGTCCACGTTTTCGCCGGCAGGCAAGCCCTCGGCCGTAGCCCGAACCTTGGCGCCGACAACGGCTTTATCGTATTTCAATTCCAGCTTACGGATGGATGCAGTATCCGATTTTGCCGCTTCTTGCAGTCTCGCAGCTCGGGTCGAGGAAAATTTCAGAGGCAAGCAAATGCAGAATACAACTGTCAGGAGAGTGGCAATACCGGGACGGAGAGAACTGCGGACCAAAAACTCCTCCGTCATTGAACGATGGTCACAAAGGACGGCTCGCCCCCCGGGGGCGTCCATTCCGCCTTTCGCCCATACTTATCGGTGGCCGTAGCTGAATACTTGACCGTCCCGGTCGGGGCATCCCCCGGCACCGGCCACTTTGCGGTCCACATGCCTGGACGGATCGGCATGTTCATTCCCTTTTCGTTCTTTTGTGGCAGGGCGCGATATAGCGCCTTCAGGTCGTACGTCTTGCCGCCGGAACTGATGTGCACCACGACCGTGGCCGATTCCTCGGGCTTATTCGTTCCACCGTCCACGGCATAGAGGCGGAATCCGACGTTGTCGCCCCTCTTGAATCGATTCCTCAGAGTGCAATTCTCGGGATTCGCCGGATCCGCGAAGACGGCGGTGTCCGCAAACAAGACCAACTGTCCCATGGGCTTGGCTGCGGATTCTTGTGCGGCCACAGGCAATGAGGCCGACATACCCAGTAAGGTGCCCAAGGCGGTCAGCACAACGAGAGAAGGTGTGACTTTCATACGCGCGAAGTTAATCCATTTCCGAGTTTCTGTCCAGAAATTTGAGCGGGCCGGTAGCTCAGGCACTCCTGCCTGTGCGGTTTTCTCAAACGTCGAGCATTTGAAGCGCGATCAATGAGGTCAAAACCACACAGGCAAGAGTGCCTGTGCTACTAAAACCTTCGCTGAATCGACTTTATCAGCAGCCTGTACAGCTGCGGAATTCTCTCGTGCCACGTAGTGATTCAGCTTCACTGCGAACGAACGCGTTCCATTCCGAAGAAGCCTGGTCAGAACAGCCGCCGCAAACCCGGCCTGCTTGGAATCACTATCACCTGCCAAGCCTGCTTGCCCATCATTCCCTGCATGGCCTAAGATGCTGCGCTGCCTTCAATCAGCTGCCATTGGGGGGAACGATGGGCTTCGACACCATAATTCGCAACGGCACAATCGTCACCGCCACGGATACATACGCGGCCGACATCGGCATCACCAGCGGACAGATTGCCGCCATCGGCAAGGATCTCCCTATCGACAACGCCGCCAAATTGATGGACGCCAAGGGCTGCATCGTCATCCCCGGCGGGATCGACGTGCACACGCACCTGGACATGCCCTTCGGCGGCACCACCAGCGCCGACGATTTCGAGACCGGCACGCGCGCCGCGGCCTTTGGCGGCACGACCACGCTGATCGATTTCGCGATTCAGTACAAAGGCCAGACGCTGCGCCACGCCTTTGACACCTGGATGAAAAAAGCCGAAGGCAAAGCCGTGGCCGACTATGCGTTCCACTGCATCATCACGGAACTGGGCGATACGCAACTCGAAGAAATGGGCGCGCTGGTCCGCGAGGGCGTTTCTTCCTTCAAACTATTTATGGCCTATCCCGGCATATTCATGCTCGATGACGCCACGATCTTCAAAGCGATGCTGCAAGCCGCCAAGCACGGCGGCATGATCTGCATGCACGCGGAAAATGGCGGCGCGATTGACGTGCTAGTGCAGCGCGCCCTGGCCGAGGGAAAAACCGCGCCGAAATATCACGCGCTCACCCGGCCCACGACGGCCGAAGGCGAAGCGACGTCGCGGGCCATCGCGCTTGCTGAAATGGCCGGCGCGCCCGTGTACATCGTGCACTTGTCCTGCAACGACGCGCTCGAAAAAGTGCGCGAGGCGCGCGATCGCGGCCTTCCAGCCTACGCCGAAACGTGCCCGCAATATCTTCACCTCTCGCTCGAAAATATGGACGTTCCCGGCTTTGAAGGCGCGAAATACGTGTTCACTCCGCCGCTGCGCGAAAAATGGAATCAGGAAAAACTCTGGCAGGGCCTCGCGCGCGACACGCTGCAAGTCGTCTCCACCGATCACTGCCCCTTCTGTTTCAAGGAGCAAAAGGAATTGGGCAAGAACGATTTCACGAAAATTCCCAACGGCGGCCCGGGAGTCGAGCACCGCCTCAGCCTGATTTATTCCGGCGGCGTGCACGGCGGAAAATTTTCCGCCAACCGGTTCGTGCAGCTTGTCTCCACAGCCCCGGCAAAGCTGTTCGGTTTGTACCCTCGCAAAGGAACGATCGCCGTGGGCTCGGACGCGGACATAGTAATTTTCGATCCGAGCGCCGAGCAAGTGATCAGCGCCAAGACGCACCACATGCGCGTAGACTACTCCATGTTCGAGGGCATGCGCGTGAAGGGCGTGACAAAGACCGTGCTCTCCCGCGGCCGCGTCATCATCGAGAACGGTAATTTCACCGGCCGCCCCGGCGCCGGCGAATTTCTTCGCCGCAAAACGTACGCGGGAGCCGGATAAACCGGCTGCACAATTCTTGAGCTGGCCGCAGGGCGGATTGTGTTTGCGCTTGCCCCCGCGACAACAACGCAAACCTGGCCCAACGATTCGATTCCCCCGCTTTTCCCAAATTATTTAAGAGTTCGACACTGGCTGAGCGCAAAGGGATATAATCCGGTTATTCGCCTTCTAAACTTGATCCCGGTGGCCGCCCGGCCCGGCCGGCATCAGAAGCACACGTGGTAATGCGCGCTTGGGAAAACGAACATGACTCAAAAAATGCTCACTGCAAATCTCATTTTGATGATCGCGGTTTTCGGAGCCGCGCGGGGACAAGCTCAATCAAACCAACCCGCTCAGGCCGCCGCTTCCGCGCCGTCACCAACCCCGGCCCCGAAAATCGTAACGAAGGATCCGGAATACGTGAAATTGCTGAATCCGCCCCAGGGAAATGTTTTTCTGCAAACCTACAGTAAATCCTATCGAGATAAAGCCGCGGAGATCGAGGCCAAGGTTGGCGGCATCAACGACGAGAATCTTCAAAACCAGGCTCGCAACGCGGAATGGGTCACCGCGCATGAATATGACGGGGACAAATTCACGTACGAAGCGGAAACGGCTCTCCGTGAGGCGAAGATTTCTTTTTCGCAGAAGCATCGAGACGGCTGGTTTGAGATTGGGCGCGTAGCTTACGACGAAAATAACAGCGTTCTGGTGGTGCTCTCAAATTCAGCTACGCCAATCGATGCCGCATTGCGGGCGCCCGTCAAAGTCGCGACGCTAAACCAGGTTTACGCGAAATTTCATGACCTTGCCGCCCAGGAAATCGATCAAAAAGCGCATGAGTACGTAGCTAAATCCGCAGCCGGCTCCACTTGTTCGAAAAATCCGGACTTGTGTTTCGGGTATGCGAAAAAAGATATTGAACAAACACTGCGATCCGAGCGAATGTTTGTTGTAGCGCAAGGCGACCTGCAAACCTGCAAAATTGACCGCCTGCTTCTGGTTGATTATGACACCGAGGCGGTTCTTCTCGAACTGGACGATCATGTTCAGGGGCTAAGTAGAGCGTCATGGCGATTTTCTATCGGACCGGCGCCCAGCGCGCCCGCGGAATCGGTAGCCGCCGAAGCGCAGGTCCAACCGGCAGCGGACGCCTCACCGGGTATTGGACCTTCTCCCGCCCAAAATACGCAAGACGCCAAGAACGGAAACAAAAGCGGGGCCGGAGCGGAGGGATCAACTTCTGCAAAAGCTTCCACGGCACGCGCAAATGTCCCTGCCAATGTGACTGCACTGTCGATCATCAGCCAGACGGCGCCGGAATATCCTCCGCAAGCACGCGCCGCCCGCATCCAGGGAGAAGTTATCCTTCATGCGCTTGTCGACAAAGAGGGCAAAATCTCGGAGCTTCATGTCTTGTCGGGAGACGACACGCTGGCGCAATCGGCGCTCCAAGCCGTTCGACAGTGGCGGTATAAGCCGATGCTAGTCGATGGCCAGCCCAAGGAAGCTGATGCCACAATTACCGTAACGTTTTCGCTGGATGAGTAACGCAAGGTTTTTAGAAAACCGCTTCTCGATAACGCCGTGAATTCATATCAACCCGCCTCCGGATTGTACGGTCCACCTTGATGAACAGCTTCCTGCCTTGTCTGCAAGGTGTCTCGCGTTGCAAATCGTAACTTATTCAGGGATTTTTCAGGTCGCAATGCGATAATGTCCCCGTCAGCGTAGCATATCGCATGCGCTATGTTGATGCGCCGTGTCGGCGTGTCGGAGCGCCGAACCCGACACGGCGCGCTCCTTTGGCGGGACGAACGGAATATGGCCCGTTACCGGAGTTCCTTACCACGCGGAAGCTATTACTGCCGGAAGACTCCATAAACCCAGGGAATACCAACCGCGCCCTTTTGCGCTTGAATGACGATGTCATCGCCCCTCTGGAAGCGATCGTAGTCATTCTGGTCCACGGCAATATGTTCAAAGCGCCGACCGTAGCGCCAGGAGGTAACAATCAGGCGGCGGCTGCGCGGGAACGCGCCCGTGGCTACTTTTCCCACGACGGTTGCGGGAACGCGAATGGGGCGCGAAGTATCCAGCTTTCCATTCAGAAAAAGCAAGCCGGCGAAAATCCACGGCACGGGAATCATGCCGAAATAAATCCGCTTCATGATCTCCACTTCGTCGTGCTTTCGGGCGCGATAATCGATCCAATAACCAAGCGCCAGTGAACAGAAAAATACAATGCCCCCAAAAATCTGAATGGAATCGAGCTCCAGAGCGGGAAAGAGCTGGCTGGCGGCCACAAAGACGATGATGCCCACCAGAAAAAAGGCCGTTCGTTTCACCAGGCGCCGCCGGACCACCAACTCAGCCGCGGCGGAAGTCAGCCCGCACGCGGGACACTGATCGGCATCGCGATCGGCGCCGCAATCCAGACACCGTGTCATAGAGAAGGCAAACTCAACAGGAGAGCCTCGAGCTGCGCCCTGCCACTTTCCTCCGCAATCTCGAAAACCACGGCAATCCCGACTCCCGGCTCAACGCGGGCGACCGTGCAATTCAACAACAAGACAGGATTCAAGACGAGTCGCGCGCGGAACGCCGCCCCCATCCAAAGCGGAGGGGTCAACTCAACAAATAGACCTCTAGGACCGATATCCCGGATATCTCCGGTCAATATGGCGGATCCCCATTCGATTTCCAGCTTCCCTCGAAATTTTCTGCGATGGAATTGGCGGCGCTCGGTCCTGGTGGTTACTGGATCTAAAGACTGAGTGTTCATCTCGGGCTCCCACGCAGGATGCTAAGTGCCGAGCGGCGGAGTGTCAAGTTTCGGATAGTACTGCTTGGAATATGCATGTCGGCGCGATTCATCATTGCGTAGCGCCGGCGTCTCGCTGGCAGTTTTGCCCTTTGGCGAGATCGGAAAAATTGTCGGCGAGACGCCGGCGCTACAAAATAACGCAAGAGGCGGTCATCGGTCGCGGTTTTTTCCGCATTCAAGTTCCTCGCGTAGGGGAGCGCGCACATATTCCGGAAGCCGCGATAGTTCGAGCAAATCCTCGATCACGCGGCGCGGCAAGCCCGGCACGAGCGCCGGCAAAAGCTCCGAAGGCGCGTGAGGATGGCGCAGCAAAGCCACGCGGATGTTGACCAGCTTGGACCATTTGTCGTGCCTCGCCACAGCCGCAACAATCCGGGCCGGAAGCGCTTCCTTGGCGAGCGTCTTCAGCAGTTGCGACTCGGTCAGGAACGAATTGTCGAGCGCCACGCGCGACACTTGTTCCGGCCCGTGCGCGACAAGTCCAGCCGCGATGCGCGTCGAACCGCGGCGCGCCAGCGTCAATTTCTGCCCCAGGGGCAATTGCGGCAATTGCGTCAGGACGCGCTCGTCCGCCAGGCGCCGAAGTTCCATCGACGTAGTGGGCAACAGGCTGATCCGCACCAGGTCCATCAAGTGCATTTCGCGCAGCAAGCGCATGGCGATGAGTCGCGGCGTGTGCGGATGCGCCGCGAGACCCAGCCGCACGCGATAGACCGCGCGCCACGTCTTGCGTTTGCTGATTTCCTCGAGCAGCAAACCCGACAGGTCTTTCCGCTCGAGCAAGAGGCACACATGCGTCTCATCGAACGCTGGGTTGTCTATCAACGAGCGAAGCACTTCCTCATTGCCCGCGGCGAGCAGTTCGGGGATGGTTTCCCTGGCCGCCACGCGCGCGGCCGGTACATCGGCACGGTCTTCAGGCGCCATGGGACGCGGCTTGCGGCGGCCAGTCGCAAAGCCGCGCGGCCATCCGCGCGGCCCCGATCGCCGGAGAAATTTCGAGACGCGATATTTTGGCGCGTAGAGCGCCGCTGGCAAGCACGGAGTCCAGGAGAGTATCCAGCAACGGGCTGTGGCCGAACACGCCGCCGCATTTCACCAGCGGAAATTCCTCGCCCTTGATACCCAACCGCCGGATCACGATCATGGCCAGGTTGCTCAGGCCGATCGCCGAGGTAAACAAGATTTCCTTGGCCGCGCTATCCTCGGAATTTGCGGCAGCCGCCACAACCGGAAATAATTTCGGAAAAACATCGTCCGGATTCTTCATGATCCGCGACATCAAATCGTCCCAGTCCGGACAATCCAGAGCGGCGGGAATCATCTTCGTCAGCATGGTGACGGGCGCATCCATATCGCGAGTGCGCATCACCGCAGAGACGCCTCGCCGCCCGATCTCAAAGGCGCTGCCTTCGTCGCCAACCCACGGTCCGTAGCCGCCCGCGCGCGCGGTTTCGCCCGCGGCGTTGCGCCCAAACGCCACCGATCCAGTGCCTGCTATCAAGACGACGCCGGGCCGGGATCCGGCGGCGGATTCCAGCGCAATTTCATAATCGGGTACCACCTGCGTCAGGGCGGCCGGAAATTCTTCCGTGAGAAATACCATAACGCGCCGCACGACGCTGCGGCGGCCGGCGCCCGCGATGCCTGCGCAGACGCCGGTGACGTCGGCAGGGCGAATTCTTGCGGCCGCGATGGCTTCCGCGGAGGCTTCGCGAAGCGAAGAAAACGCGGCGTCGTAGCCGGATCGCAAGGGATTCGCCGGCCCACCGCGTCCTTCGCCGATGACGGCTCCACGCGCGTCGAGCAAAACGCAGTCGGTCTTCGTCCCGCCACTGTCAAAACCCAGGGAGTAACCCATGGCACCTCTTTGCCAGCGTGCAGATTGCGGAAAGGGTCGAGTAGCACAGCCATTCCCGGCTGTGCGGGTTTTGCAATCATCGTTGCGTCAGCTAGCTTGCACTCGCGACGTACAAAACCGCACAGGCAAGAGTGCCTTTGCTACTTACGCCCGGCCCTCGCTTGACGCCGCCCACGTGCGCACCTATCATCGCGACGCTTGCAACATGCGCCTGACCGCTCTGGACCTTGCCGTCATCGTCGCCTACCTGGCCGGAATCACTCTGTTTGGCATCGCGTTCCGGCGAGGGCAGATCACCGTCCGCGATTATTTTCTGGGCGGACGCACGGCGCCGTGGTGGGCGCTGGCCCTCTCGATTGTCGCCACGGAAACATCGACGCTCACGATTGTTGGCACGCCGGCCCTGGCCTTTGCTGGAAACCTCACGTTCTTGCAATTCGTGTTTGGATATTTGGCCGGCCGCGTGGTGATCGTCCTGTTGTTTCTGCCCCACTACTTTCGTGGAGAATATTATACGGCTTACCAACTGATGGAAAGGC
>Ga0210384_10000341_pt1 | contig 73263 bp, 68 predicted proteins | sample IncBWH2MmetaG_FD_160574 | JGI IMG/M metagenome (GOLD analysis project Ga0210384, IMG submission 160574) | Forest soil microbial communities from Barre Woods Harvard Forest LTER site, Petersham, Massachusetts, United States - Inc-BW-H-2-M | ecosystem: Environmental > Terrestrial > Soil >... | reverse complement strand
CCGACAGGTTGCGCGCGTAAGCTTGCAGCGCCTCAAATGCTTCGGTTTCCAAAGACTCCACGTAGCTGTCGTACACCGAAGTTGCTTCCGCGAAGATCTCTTCCTTGGTCATCGCGGTTAGCAGGCGCGTCTCGGTGATGCGCACCACCCATTCCTCGCGCAACTGTGTGCGGTTCTGACGCAAGTGCGCTACCAGTTCACGAAGAAGCTCTGACGGTGCTTCACTCCTTACTAATTCCACCCCTGGAGTGCTCCGCGTCACTGAGTCTTTCGAAGTGACTTCTCGTTTGGCCATGAATCCATTCTCCTTGCCCCGAACGGCATGGACCTTAACCGCCGAACAGGCTGGGCCCCCTGCAGTTTGGAAACAAATACCATCCGTTACCCGTTGCCTCAAGCAAGTGAACTCCTGCGATTGGCCTCAGGTAAATACCCTATGCTGCGGCCTAAATGATTGGCAGAGCTGAAAGGCCGAAGTCGTCTCGGACCTCAAGAAGGCATCGTCTCTCAGAACCGCTACTGAAATTACCTGCGCCAACACTACGGTCTTTACCTGCTTGTCGTCCGTTCGGATCGATGGAACCATGTGCTTGCTAGTGAGAAGCTCTTCGTTCTTGCTAACAGGAGGGGTGATGCCCATACCAGAATTGCAGGCCGATAGGGGTTCGCAGACCACTCGCTTGACGACGGGGGCCCCGAAGCAGATCTCCAGTCGCAAGATTATCGCCATGGGTCGCAAGAACGGCCCCGCGGAGAACGGCCTCGCGGAGAATCTTTCCTCTGCTTTACAGGCTGCCGATTCCGAGTTCGGCCAGATACTGCAGGAAGTGGACGAGATTTCCAAACTTCTGAAGTCAGACCACCCCGACACGCAAACTGTAAGGGTTGCAACTCACCCGGCAGTCTGGGGCGCCGTTAAGCAGGCTCTTCTGGACAGAGAACTGCGCTACCTCGCCCTCACAGATGACCTAACCTGTCTCTTCAATCGGCGCGGTTTTTTTGCTGCGGCGACCCAGCAACTCAAACTCGCCCAGCGCAATGGCCAGAGTCTTCTTCTATTGTTTTGTGACGTCGACAACCTGAAGAAGATAAATGACACCTATGGTCACCGGGAAGGGGATCTGGCGCTCATTCGGACGGCCGACGCTCTCGAGCAATCCTTCCGAGGTTCCGACATTCTTTCTCGCTTAGGTGGTGATGAGTTTGTCGTACTGGCATCGGAGACCTCGAATCAAACTCAGGAAATCATTCTCCGTCGCTTAGAGAAGAATCTCAAGAAGTCGAGTGCACCAGAACCGCGCTACGCACTATCCCTTTGTGTTGGAGTGGCGCGCTTCGATCCCAAGTGCGCCATTACGCTCGGCGAACTCATGGTGCAGGCGGACAAAGCCATGTACGAGAAAAAGCGGAGGTCTCAGAAAGTCGTGTGAGGACAATCTGTGAGCAACTCTGACTGCCCATGCCACCTGCAAGGGGCGGTCTTTGAGGAACCCTGGTTAAATGTGCTTGGATGGAAGAAATGAAAAGCGCGTCACGATGGCAATCCCAGTATGCCTTGTAACCGCGGAAAAGCTGCTCGTTGCCGATCAGGCGATGACCGTGAACGTGAGTTCCCGTGGGGCTCGCGTCGTAACGAGACGCCGATGGCAGCTCGAAGAGCTGCCACGACTTGCTTCGAGCTCAGGCGAGCTTCAGACACAAGCGAAAGTAGTTTACTGCGAGCCGCTAACGAACGGACACTTCTGCATAGGATTGCAGTTTCTCTCGGCCATCACAGATTGGAAAACGACATGAAGTGTCCCGAGCAAAGTATCGATACCTGAAATTCGCTACTGAGCACGGGACTTCCACCAGCAATCAAGATAGCGGTCCGGAAACGGCGTTCTGGGATGTACAGCTGGATTTGGGAAGCGAATGTCGGCAAAGCCGAGACTGCACTACCACCGGAATGCGGAAGTTGCGGGCGCCAGGAGCGGGTGCAACATCGGCACGCCTTTTAATGGGCTTGCGGCGTAGGCGCCTTCATCAATTCCACAAACATCTTATTGAATCGTGCCAGATCCAAATCCATTTGGATTTCGACAAGTTGCGCGCCAAGCTTCGGATTATCCTTCTCGACCCACGTCAGCGTGTTTCCATACGCCGCGCCGTGGTCGATGTCCACGCTCATGTAACGGCTTTCTTTTTTGGTGATAAGCGTCGGGTCAATCCACGCGGCGGCTGCCAGTTCATCCCACATATAGGAACCGCCCTGGTCTGCCAGAAAGTACTTAACCACGTACTGCGCAGCGGCATTGTTGCTCTTCTTGATTTCGGCGACCATTTCGTCGGTGATTCTAGTTTTGACCGAGATGTCCACCGGCGTGCAAGTGATTTTCTTCCACGGCGCCTCTAGTACGCTCTTCGCGGCCTCTGGATCGAACCAGAAATTAAATTCGTGGCGTGGACTGCTGATGAACTCCGGATCGTCCGTCCGCGGGCTCAAGCTTCCGCCCATAAAGACCAGTCCTTCGGCCAGTTCGACAAAGTGTGGATCGATGGCGTTGGCGAGCGCCAAGTTCGTCATGGGGCCGCCTTCGTAGATCGTCACTTCATGCGGATATTTGTGGACCATGCGGATGAGGAAGTGAGCGGCGTCTTCATCGGCCGGCTTCGTGGTGGGCTGGCCTTCGGGGAGCGGAGGAATGACGTCATGTTCGTGCCACCAGCGGTCATCCCAGGCGCCGGCAAAGGCGACTTTTCCATACCTTGCCTGCCACAAAAGCGCTTCGTTGCGCCGATGCACGAGCGGAAATACGGCTCCGGGCACGACGGGAATATCGGTGCGGCCAATGAGCTCGAGTAGTCGCAGAGTATGCGCAACCTCTTCGTCGCGCCATTGGTTTCCGCTGACAACCGTTATACCCAGCACTTGCACCTTGGGAGATTGAATTAAGGTCAGCAGTGTTTGCATATTGCTGCCGCCGGGCCCTGAACAGTCCTGATTGATGATCACTTTCCGAGGTTGCTGAGCGAATCCCGAGCCGTTGCCAAACAGCAAGCACAAAACCAATAACGGTAGTCTTAGATTCCTCATTACAGTCCTCTTCGGGTGATCGTAGTCTCCAAACAACCTATCTATTTGCCTTACGAAGATTCGCTGCATTTCAAGGCACGGGTTACCGGCTGACTCGAAACGATTCTACACACATCGCCGTCACGAAGCCGCAGCGGTTATGCGCGCCAATATCTGCGGTCCGCAGCGTACATTACTTGACTTGCGGAAGCGCGAAGCGTAGTAAAGCAGCGCAGAAGCCCAAGGAGCAACTCGCAAGCCGTTGCGCTTTGCCTTAGAAGAAGAATTTCGCACCCAACTGCACGAGGCGAGGCGGAGCGGCGCTGACGACACTCCCAAAGGTTGAACTGTCGATGTTTCCGTCAACGGCTTGTGAGCCGAAGAACTGAGCGTGGTTGAAAGCGTTGAAGGCTTCGACTCGAAATTGCAGGGATTTCGCTTCCGTCAACCGCACATTTTTGAGAATAGCGATGTCGTAGTTGTCCATTCCCGGACCATAGAAGAAGCGACGGCGCGCGGTGCCCGGAGTCCCCAAAGCGTTCTGGGGAAACTGGGCAGCGTCGAAGTACGCGCGGCCATTGCGGGGATTGCCATTAAGCTTGAGCGGTCCTCCCAGGTAGTCAGGTTCATCTACACCAAAGTTGTTGACGCCATTCGGCTCTGCGCCAAGCAGGGAGTTGTCTCCGAAGTTGACCAGCGTCACGGGAAGCCCCGAGCCGAATCGCGTGATCCCTGATAGTTCCCAGCCCTGCGTCCAACGATTCGAGATATGCAACAGGCGTTCCAAAGGGAGCTGATAGGAGTAGCTCACGACAAAATTATGTTTCACGTCAAAAGAGGACAGCGCTTTGCTGAGCGAAGGATTCAGTGGATTGACGGCTTCACCCAAGTTGGAGGACTGATCCTGGGATTTGCTAAACGTATATCCGGCCAGCACCGTCAAATCCTTGCTGGCGTGCCGCAGCGTGACCTGCAACGCGTTGTAATTGGAATTCCCGATGGTGGTCTGGTTTGCGTTGCTGCCGAAATTCGGTCCCAGCGGACCACGCGTACCCTGCTGGATCATGCCTGTAGCGGTTTTGTAAGTGGTGTCCTCGCCGAAGGGTCCGCATGGGACTTGTCCTGCTGCAAGATTGGCCGGACTGCCCAAGAACAAGCACAGCGCCGGATCACCCGGATTTGATTCCTCCAGCACCAGAAGCCGATGTCCCTGATTGCCCACGTAGTTCAAGCTGAGCACTGTACTCGCTCCCAATCCGCGCTCGATCGACAGCATGTATTCCTCGGTGTACGGAATACGATTGCCCGGGGGGTAGTTGGGAAGCCCGGATATCGGCTCAAACTGTGAAAAGTCCGTGGTCGTATCAGGACGCTTCGCACTGGCCCCCAACGGCGCGAGCTGGAGCGGGAACGCCTGACCAAGATCCTGGCCGGTAGCTAACGTAACGAAGGGGTTGGCAAACTGCGGCGGAGCAGGGCTTGTGTACGTCGAACCGTAAGGCGCATTCGCGCTCATGACGCCGATCGAGAGCGCTTCAATCGCGGTATAAAAGATTCCGTAACTGGCGCGGATACTTGTCTTTCCCGGACCGCCGAGAATTTTGGCAAGCATACCATCGCCTGAAGGGTTGGGCGAGTAAGCCAGGCCGATGCGCGGAGCAAAATCGCGATTTCCCGGAGGCGCCAATGTGCGCAAGACTCCCGGGTCGCCAGGATAAACAATTCCCGCCGGCGCATTCGGGAAAACGACCGACTGCTCATTCGGTATGAACGATGCGATCTGGTTGTACTTCTCGTACCAGGGTTCAATGCGATCCCATCGCAGACCGTAGTTGAGCGTGAGATTGTGTGTCAGGCGCCAACTGTCTTGCGCGAAGAGACCGAGGTATTTGTTACGGCCGTAAAAAGCTCTTAGCTGGCTTTGGTTGTACTGGCTGGGTGCCCCCAAAAGAAAGTCCGCGAAATCGGAGCCGGTTTCCGTTCCAAAGAAAAGAAAGCTGCCGTTGAATTGCGCGATGGCATTGACGTTGACCTGATCGTAGTGAAATTCACCGCCAGCTTTGATGGTGTGCCTTCCAATCACTTTGGAAAAGTTGTCGAGCCATTGATAGGTATTTCCAATCTGGTTCAGTTCATTGGTGTTCGTACCAATCGTGAAGCTGTTGAAGGCGACGCTTTCGACGCCTTCGGTTTTTGGAGACAAGGGCAGGATTCCGGTAAAGCCTTGGGAAGCAAGGCTCACGCCGAGGCCGCCTATTGGCTTGCCCAAGTCAACCGCGTTGCGCAAATAGCTGAAGTGGAATTCGTTCACGGCCGTCGAGCTGACCGTTTTTGTGTCGCCCAGGCTGATTAGCTGAGTGCGGCCCGCATAGTTTGCGTTGAAGCCGGGAACGTTCGCTCCGCCTTGCGCGACGGGATACGGGTTGTTTTGCGACCAATCGTCGAGAAAATAGTAGGCGGAGAGCAATCCCCATCTGGTTTCGGCATCCGCCCGATATGCACCTTTGTCGTCGCGCAAGGTTTGGTTGAATGCTGATGTGGAAAATGTGCCGTTCGAGCTCGTCGGTGAGGGAATATATTTCAGGAGATTTTGTGCAGGAGTGGACCATGCGCTTTGCGGAATCACGGCTCCCGGAAAAACGCATGGACTGAGGCCGCTGCTTGCGCATCCTGGCGTGAAATAATTTTCGCCGGCCGTGACCGTGTAGCCGAGTTTCTGCGAAAGCGTGCTGGCAAAGCCCGCTCCGCTTATCGTGGTGGGTATCGTGTTCCCGTTCGCATCCTTGGTTACAAATGAGCTGGCTAGATCGGATAGATTTCCTGTCCGGTCCAGCACCGAGGGCACGGGAATTTGGCCGGAGTCGACGCCCTGGATCGAACGAGTCCCCTGATAGTCGCCAAAGAAGAAAATCTTGTCCTTGCGAATCGGGCCGCCAAATGTGCCGCCGAACTGGTTTTGCTCGAAGGTCCCTCGCGTGGGCGAAAAGTAATTGCGCGCATCGAGATTCGTGTTGCGGAGGAATTCAAAACCGTCGCCGTGAAAGGCGTTGGCGCCGGATTTTGTGACGACGTTAATCTGTCCGCCGCTGAATTCGCCATACTCAGCGTCAAAGTTGTTCGTCAGAATGCGAAACTCGGCGATAGAATCGAGATTGGGAATCACCGATGCGCCATTGTTCACGTCCTCCTCGACGTCGCTTCCATTGACGATGAAGCTGTTGGCAAATTCGCGCTGCCCGTTGATCGAAATTGTGCCGGGATTCAAATCGCCCGAAGGAGAGAGTACGCTTGCGCCAACATCCTGAACGGTATCGCCCGTGATCGAGGTGACGGGAACAACTCCGGGCTGAAGGGCGAGCAAATCGGTAAAGCTGCGGCCGTTCAGGGGCACGCTCGTCATTTGAGCGCCAGAAATCACCTCGCCATTTTGTGTGCTCGATGTGTCGACGAGGATTGGGGGATCGACAATCAAGATGGTGTCCGTCCTCTCGCCCACGATCAAGACCGTGTCGATTCTTAATGCGCTGTTGGCATCAATCACGATTCCGGTCTTGCGGTACGACCGGAACCCCGAGCTTGCGACTTCGAGTTCGTAATTCCCGATCGGAAGGTTCGGAAACGAGTAAAAACCCTTGCCGTCGGTAGCTGTTGTTTGACGGATGCCGGTGTCGGCGTTTGTTGCCGTGACGGTGGCTTTGATCACGACCGCGCCGCTCGAATCCGTCACCGTACCCGAGATGCTTCCTCCTACGCCTGCCCATGAATCGATGGCCAAGAGCAGGACAGAGCAAAGAGAGAGACAAAAGGCGAGACGTCCGGAGTACCTCAAGTTGGGAGAAGTAAAAGATCTATTGTAATTTCGCTTGGTGGTAAACATCCTAACAATCCCCCGGTGAACCATAACTGGCTCCCCCTCAGTTGCCACGCTGGTCGCCTAACGGATTGGTTTCTGAACCCAGTTCGCAGCCCTTCCAGAGCTACTTGCCTTTCAATCAATCTGGAAAATCGCAAGACCTTATTTCGGGCTGATGACCGTAGGGCTGTTGTTGCAAAGCATTTGCAACTAAAATATACGACAAGATTAGTCCTATATCAACTCAAAGTCATTCAATGGCGGAAATCGGCGGTCGAACTGTCGTCAAAAGGGAGCGAAGTGTAAAAACGAGCAGTGCTTAAACGGGGAATCGGCTCAAAATCCGGGGGCGCCAGTGGCCGCGGGGCGCATTTCCGGGGCGTTGACGCCGAAGCGGAGGTGGGCAAAATAGGTTTGGCCGAGAGACATTAGCCCGGTGTAGAGATAACCCCAAACGAAGAGAAGCAGGAAAGGGATGGTCGCGTAGTTTTCGTTGGTGATGGCGTATACGATGGTGGCCGCAAAGTATAGACCCAGCAGGACTTCGGCGTAGGGCATCCAGCCGGCCTTGTTTTTGTATTTTTTCGCGACGAACGTGCCCTTTTTGCCTTCGATATTGAATTTGGGCGTACGCGCGAACTCGCTTTTCTTGCCGACGATCGCTTCCAGAACGGCTTGGGCGTTGCGCACCGAAATGCCTATCCCGGTGGCCATGACGAACGGCATGTAGAGAAATGTGCGCCACCAGTTTTTCGGGCGCAGCTCCCTTTGCGCGACGATGTAGAAACTGGAGATGGAGCACGTTGACGCGAGGAAAAGCGGCAGGTCGACGACGAGCATCTGGAACCAGCCCTGATAGAAGCGGACGATCATGGCGGGGAGGAGCATGACGGAGAAGAGAACCATGAGCGGGTAGCTGATATTGGCGGTGAGATGGAAGAAAGCCTCGGCTTTGACGTGCCAGGGCGCGTCGGATTTCATGACGCGCGGAAGGATTTTCTTCGCGGTTTGCATCAAGCCCTTAGCCCAGCGGGCCTGTTGCGCTTTGAAGCCGTTCATATCGACGGGTAGCTCGGATGCGCATTCGATTTGCGGAAGATAGAGAAACTTCCAGCCCTTGAGCTGCGCGCGATAGGAAAGATCGGTGTCTTCAGTGAGCGTGTCGTGCTCCCACCCGCCGGCTTCTTCGATGGCTGCACGGCGCCAGACGCCAGCGGTGCCGTTGAAATTGAAAAAGGTTCCGCGACGCGAGCGCGCGCCATGTTCGACGACGAAGTGGCCGTCGAGAAGGATCGTTTCAACCTGCGTCAGGAGCGAGTAATCGCGGTTGAGGTAGGTCCAGCGGGTCTGCACCATGCCGATTTTGGGACCGTTAGCGGGATCGACGAAATAAGGAATGGTGCGGCGCAGGAAATCAGGCTCGGGGATAAAGTCCGCGTCGAAGATAGCGACATATTCGCCTTGAGAAGTCTTGAGACCGTTTTCAAGGGCACCGGCTTTGTAGCCTTCGCGATTGGTGCGATGGATGTAAACGATGGGCATGCCTTGCGCGGCGTGGCGTTCCACGCAGGCGCTGGCAACCTGGCAAGTTTCGTCAGTGGAATCGTCAAGGACTTGCACGTCGAGCAATTCGCGCGGGTAGTCGAACCGCGAGACGGCTTCCACGAGGCGCTCGATCACATAGCGTTCGTTGAAAATCGGAAGCTGCACGGTGACGCGTGGCAAATTTTTGACTTCGGGCGGCGGGCCAGGAACATTCTTCGAGTAGACGTAATAATCATAGACAAGCCAATAGCGGTGCAGGCCGTAAGCAGCGAGGACAAAAAGCACCAGGAAGTAGGGAATCATCATCGCGAGGTCGAAAGCATCAGCATGATAGACGCCGGAGAAAGTGCGGTCCGTCAACTTGTGCCAGTAATGGCTGAGGGAGGTCTGTGCGGCGAGAACGGTTGCGATGGGGATCAGGGTTTGCACGGTGAAAACAGTTTTTGTTGTTCGTTAACGAAGTGTTATGGCTCGAACGCCGACGGATGATTATAAGGCGTAAGACGGTGCGGCGAAAGGCCGACGGTTGGTTCCGTCGGGCCTATTTCGATTGTGAATGGTCTGACGTTTCACATCGGCTCTGTGGCTGTCGCTAGGGGACCAGGACGATTTTTCCCGCAGCGCCGGGTTGGAGAATTTCCACGTGGGCGCGGGCGGCTTCGGCCAGAGGCAGCTCTTTGCCGACGACGGGGCGCAGCGTGCCGTTTTCGAGGCCAGCGATAACGCCGGCGTGAATATCGGCCTCTTCGGAAGCAGTGATAGCCCAAAGCGTAAAGCCTCGAATCGAGGCGCGACGCGCCATTGCGTCGCGGGGGTTGATCGTGATTTCTCCGCGATTTCCGATGACGATCACCCTGCCGTTGGTGGCGAGGAGTTTCAAATCATGTGCGAGATTCACGTTCGCCAGCATTTCGAGAATGATATCCACGCCTCGGCCGCCTGTGGCTTTCATGATTTCGTCGAGATAGCCGGGTTTGCCGTGATCGAAAACCTGATGAGCGCCTTCGCGTGTGGCGAGATCGAGGCCTTTCTGGCTGCTTGCGGTGCCGAAGACAGCCAGCCCGAGAGCCCGAGCAAGCTGGACTCCTGCAATGCCTACACCACCGCTGGCACCGTGAACCAAGACTGTTTCCGATGCGTGAGCTTGCGCTGAGTGGTAGAGCGCGTGATACGCGGTTCCGTAGGGAACCCAGACCCCGGCGCCTTGGCTGAAGCTGGCTTTTTCAGGAAGCCGGTGTACTTGGCTTTCCAGAGCGAGCGCATATTCGGCGTATGCGCCGGTGACGGTCTTCGCCATGTACACGCGGTCGCCGGGCTTTACTTTGGCAATGCCGGGGCTCACCGCTTCAACGGTGCCAGCGCCATCGGAGCCTGGTGTATATGGCAGCGGAGGCTTGACGGCGTAGGTACCGTTGCGCATGTAAGTGTCATACGGATTTACACCTGCGGCGTGAACGCGGACCAGGACTTGTCCGGCGGCGGGTTTCGGTGTGGGGATTTCTTCCAGCTTTAGGACTTCGGGACCGCCGAATTCGTGAACGACTATGGCTTTCATTTTATGTTATGGCCTCCGGTTCTTAGGAAACTTGATTCAACGCTATTTTCGATTCTTCTCTCGCTTTGGATTTCCAGATTTTAGCTGAAGAGGGGCACGGCGTGCCGTGCCCCTACGAAGAAAACTTGTTGTCGCGGTGTTTTGGCGTTTTGAGTTTTCTAGAAGTGATCGTCTGCGTGCACATGGGGCGATTCCTTCTCCTTTTCGACTAGGCCAGTCGACTGGCCCCAGGCGGTCGTCTGCCAGTTGTCTTTGCCTTTTTTCTCGGGAATCCATGGTGGCAGCGTTTGATTCAAATAGGCCGCTAGGGCGTAAATATATGGTTCGTACATGCGGCGCAGCTCTGTGAGGCGTCGGTCGGCTTCCTCGCCGTCACGGAGTTTTAAGCCGTGCTGCGCGAGGATGTCGCGGATGTGCCGCAAACGTTCGGCAGGCAGCCGGTCATAGGGCAATGAAGCTGGTGCTGTGCCGAAAACTTGGGAAAGATCGGCGACGGCGTGGCGCGCAATAGCGAAGGTCAACTCTGCCTGCTTTTCGCAAGCGCCTTCGATGCCGACCATGAGCAGTGCGGAAGTATCGAGGATGGCCGTAAGCGAGGCGACCCAGGACTGGTTGTCATGCTGCGAGCGAAAGTAGGCCAGGACGGGATAAGAGAGGTGGCTCTCCATGAGCTCGGCGGACCAGTGCTCCCAATCTTTGAGGAGTTCGCGCAAAGCTTCCTGTCCGTGGGGATAACTGTGGCGGCGGAGAAGTTCTCCAGCGGTAGGGGGCGTGCCAGCGCGCGAATCGAGCAGGGAAATGTCCACTTCGCGTTTTGAAAACGAACCGTAAATAAAAGGGAGATAGCCAATCACCGCGGCGAGGAAACCGAAACCGAAACCCGCTTCGGTGACGACCAAAGCTCGTGCCAACCCTGAGCGGGGGATGACGTCGCCCAGGCCAAGAGTGAAAAATGTTGTTCCGCTGAGATAAATGTCGGTAAGAAAGCTGGGTTCGCCGCCCGTCATGACGACCGCTGATCCTGCACCGTATTGCATGAGGCCGAAACCCAAGACCAGGCCGACAGCCCAAACGCCAACAAGAACGAGGAGAGACAGTGGACCATAAAAACCCAGGAACGCCTCGCGGCTTTTGCGAGACGAGACAAGGCTAGTCGTGAATCTCCACAATTTCCAGGTGGATCGATAAAAGAGACGCGCGAGGCGAAACTTACGCGTCACGCGCCGCGGCAAGATGATGGCTTCGAACGCGTCCCACAGAACGATCAGAAAAATCGCGACACCTGCGATGAAGGCGCCTGGAGCTGGAATCATGTGCGGCATTGTACTCGTTTGGTCTGTAGTCGAGCGGCGATGCGTTCAGGACTTGAGCGTCGCGCTGACGCTGATCTCCGCTTTGAAAAGCTTGGAAACGGGGCAGCCGGTCTCGGCGGCTTTGACGGCGGCGTCAAACTTGGCTTTGTCTGCTCCGGGGATGGTGGCAACGAGGTCTAGGTGGCTCTTGGTGATGGAGAAGCCGTCGCCGACTTTGTCGAGCGTGACTGTGGCGGTTGTTTCCAGTTTTTGCGCGGTCATTCCTGCCCCGCCGAGTTGTGCAGAAAGCGCCATGGTGAAACATCCCGCGTGGGCTGCGGCAAGCAGCTCTTCTGGATTGGTGCCAACGCCGTTTTCAAAGCGCGTGCTGAACGAATACTGCGTTTGTTTCAGAACGCTGCTGTCCGTGGAAATCGCGCCTTTGCCGTCTTTCAAGCCGCCTTGCCAGACTGCCGATGCTTTGCGTTGCATAATGCCACTCCTTTTGCACTGTTCGATTGATTTGAATGCTGAGAATTCGATTCGCCAGCGATAGAGAAGGGTATATTGGCGCAATGACGATGTCGAGTGACGCGAGCGAATTCCCATGAGCGCAAATTTAGACCAAGTTGCCCACCGGCCATGGCCGCTACCTCCGGGCCCCTGGATCATGGCACAGAGATGGCATGATCTACTCTTTGCACATTGGCGCGTGGAAGAGGCGGCACTGCGACGACATATCCCGGTGGAATTGCAGATCGATACTTATGAAGGGCAGGCATGGCTTGGAGTTGTGCCATTTCGGATGTCTGGTGTGCGCCTGCGTGGCACACCAGCGGTGCCGTGGCTCTCGGCGTTCCCGGAATTGAATGTTCGAACGTACGTACTCGCTGACGGCAAACCTGGAGTGTGGTTCTTCAGCCTCGACGCGGGAAACAGGATTGCTGTGGCGATAGCGCGGACATGGTTTCACTTGCCATATTTTCGCGCGCGAATGTCCTGCGAGGAACGGAATGGATGGATCGAGTACAGATGCGGACGGTCGCATCGAGGTGCGGCTTGCGGAGTGCTGAACGGCCGGTATCGAGCGATCGGCGAAGTATTCTCTGCGGTCCCGGGGTCGCTCGAGCATTTTCTGACGGAGCGTTATTGTCTTTACACAACAGACGGAGAGGGGGAAGTCATCTCCGGCGAAATCCATCACGCGCCGTGGCCGTTGCAACCTGCGGAAGCGGAACTTGTCAGCAATACGATGCCGGAGGCTGCGGGAATTTATTTAGACCCTGCAAAACCGCTACTTCATTTTGCGAAGCGCCAGGACGTGGTTGTGTGGCGGCCTCAGCGAATGGCACGCTGATTCGCTTCCGGTGCGCTCACCACTTGTGGAAAACGAAAAACACAGCCATCGCGATGCAGCCAAAGCCCGCGGCGTGATTCCATTTTATTTTCTCGCCGAGATAGAGCACTGAGAAAACGGAGAAGACCGAGAGAGTGATCACCTCCTGCATGGTCTTGAGTTGCGCTGTGCTGAATTCATACGAGCCGATGCGATTGGCCGGGACCTGAAAGCAGTACTCGAAAAAAGCGATCCCCCAGCTCACCAGAATGACTTTCCAAAGCGCGGAAGCGCGGTACTTTAGGTGGCCATACCAAGCAAAGGTCATGAAGACATTCGAAATAGTGAGCAGGATGATAGTTCTCATGTTTCTCTCGTTCTCGCTTTGTCTAAATAACTGCTTTTGATGAGACGCAGAATCGCGGACTGAAGATACAAAGCCGAAGATCGACGAAGCAAATCCGGCAAAAGTCTTGAAGTTGAAATGGCGAAAGCTACACCGCGACGCTGAGGGCGTGCCAAGGGTCCTAAACGTTCAAGGTTAGAGAGACGAGGTCGGGCCGCGGAGTTGGCGGAAGCGGCGGCATCTTGGAACGGTCAATCGGGCGATAGAGCGTGTCGCGTTCGACCGGCACGCGGCCTGCGGCGCGGATGAGGCGCTCAAGTTCGGCGCGAGGCGTGAACTCCGATGTCTTGGCGCCCGCATCGTGGTAAATCTTTTCTTCGATAACCGTGCCATCCAAGTCATTGGCGCCAAAGCGCAGCGCGATTTGCGCGATGCTCGGCGAAAGCATGATCCAGTAAGCCTTGATGTGATCGAAATTATCGAGAAGCAGTCTGGCGACCGCGATATTGCGAAGGTCAGCGTAGCCCGTGGGCTTCGGAATGTGCGAAAGCGCGGTGTTTTCTGGATGAAACGCGAGCGGTATGAAGGCGACAAAGCCGTGCGTTTCATCTTGCAGCTCGCGCAGCTTGACGAGGTGGTCGACGCGTTCCTCTTCGGTTTCGACGTGGCCGTAAAGCATTGTAGCGTTGGAGCGAAGGCCCGCTTCATGCGTTTTCTTCGCGGTACTCAGCCACATTTGGCCGCTGGTTTTGTGGTCGCAGATGATTTTTCGCACGCGCGGATGAAATATTTCCGCGCCTCCGCCAGGGCAGGAATCGACTCCCGCCGCCTTCATTTTTTGCAAGACTTCCTCAATGGAAAGCTTGGCGATGCGCGAGAAGTAATGAACTTCCACCATCGTAAAGGCTTTGATATGCACGGTCGGGCAGCGTTGTTTGAGGCCGCGAACCATCTCCAAGTAATGCTCGAAGCTCAAATCCGGATGCAGGCCGCCGACGATGTGAAACTCCGTAGCGCCTTCGCGAACGCCCTGTTCCGCGCGTTGGTAGATTTCTTCGAGCGCAAACGTGTACGCGCCGGGCGCGTCGGGATCGCGGCCGAACGCGCAGAGTCTGCAATGCGCAACGCAGACGTTTGTCGGATTGATGTGACGGTTGACGTTGTAATAGGTGATGTTTCCGTGGCGCTTTTCGCGAACGTGGTTCGCGAGCCAGCCTACAGCGAGCAGATCAGGCGATCGATACAGCGCGATGCCATCGTCCATCGTTAGGCGTTCGCCGGCGAGGACTTTGTCCGCGATGGGCTTCAACCGCTGATCCGTGATTGTTAGTTCGCTCATTTTGAGTCCGCTGAAATCTTCAAACGCGCCAAACCGCTGCCGCAGCGCCCCAGAACAACAGGAACAATAAACTAATATAACCGTTCACGGCGAAAAACGCAGCGTCCAGCTTGCTAAGGTCGCCGGGTTTGACAAGAGAATGTTCGTAAGCGAGCAGCGCGGCGACGACCACGATACCGGCCCAGGCAGGCCATGGGAGCGCAAAACTGTAAGCAAGCAACGAAAGAAACGCAACAACACCGATGTGCATGACGCGTGCGATGAGCAGGGCGTTGGCGATGCCGAACTGCTTGGGTATGGAATAGAGGCCGGCGTGACGGTCGTAGTCGACGTCCTGGCAGGCGTAGAGCACATCAAATCCGCCAACCCAGAGAGTGACCGCAGCGCAAAGAATGAGCATGCGAACGTCGAGGCTCCCAGTAATTGCGATCCACGCGGCGGCTGGCGAAATGCCGAGAGCGAAGCCAAGAAAAATGTGCGACCAATTCGTGAAGCGTTTGGTGAACGAATAGAAAAACAGTATGGCGATGGCGAGAGGTGCGAGTGTGAGAGCGAGAGAATTGAGCCGCCAAGCCGCGACGAAAAACAAAGCCACCGCAGCAAAAGTGAAAAACCACGCAAACGAAAGTGAAAGAGCGCCAGTTGCGAGTGCACGCTGCTTCGTTCGAGGATTTTCTTTGTCGAAGCGAAGATCGGCGATGCGGTTCATGGTCATGGCGGCGGAGCGCGCCGCGACCATGGCGACGACGATCCATAAAAGTTGGCGGAACGTTGGCCAGCCCTTCGGAGGTTGATGCGTCGCGCGCGCGGCGAGAAGAGCCCCCGTCAGCGCAAACGGCAGCGCAAACACCGAGTGCTCGAACTTGATCATCTCCAGCACGGTGTGGATGCGGCCAGCCATTGCGAAATTACGCCTCCGCCTTTTTCACGCTCGTCTGGCCCGTCCAACGATACATATTTTCTTGTGGAAGATTTATTTGCGCGAGCACGCGGCAGACATATTGCGCGACCAGATCGTCGATCGTCTGTGGGTGATGATAGAACGCCGGGATCGCCGGCATAATCACCGCACCCGCTTGTTGTGCGCGCAACATGTTTTCCAGATGGATACGATTGAAGGGCGTGTCGCGGACGCAAAGAACAAGTTTGCGATTCTCTTTGAGCATGACGTCCGCCGCACGGGAAACGAGGTCGTCACTCACGCCGCTGGCAATCGCAGCGAGCGTGCCCATGGAGCACGGAATGACTATCATCGAATCCACCGCGTAGCTGCCAGAGGCGATCGCAGCACCAACGTCCTTGTTCGGTAGAACTTCGATTTTTGGCGCGGCTCGGTTCAGTAGGCGGCTGGGAAGTTGCTTCAAATCACCCGAAGTGATTCCCAGTTCTTCGGAGAAGAGCCGCTGGCCTGCTTCAGTTACCACGAGGTGGATGCGCACTACACTGGGATCCTTTTCCAGCAAATCGAGGGCTTTCTGCGCGAGAACGGCGCCGCTTGCCCCGGTCACACCTACGGTTACGACTTGTTTTTGCATGTCAGGCATGGTTTCTTGCGGATAGAATCAGTCTCGCAGCCGGCTTGGGGCAAGTCAAGTTGGGCGGCACGCCCGCGCAATGATAGAATTTGCGACGGTCAAACAATATGAACGAGCAGGAATTGGTGAAAATTCTGGAATTGGTGAAGCTTGGCGCTTTTTCTCCGGAGAAAGCAGCTGAGCGATTGAAGCATTTGCCATTCGAGGACCTGGGATTTGCGAAAGTCGATCACCATCGTGCGCTCCGCCAGGGGTTTGCAGAAGTCATCCTTGGCAAAGGCAAAACGCCCTCGCAGGTCGCGCAGATTGTCCGCGCCATGCTCGGGAAAAAGGATTCGCTTCACAATATTCTGGTGACCCGGGCGGACGCGAAGGTTTTTGCTGCCGTCAAGCGCGCCAACGGAAAACTGGCGCGCGCCGCCAAATTCCACGAAAATTCCGGTGTGATCACCATCGAACGGAATCGCGAGATTACCGGCAAAGGAAACATCTTGGTCGTTTCGGCGGGGACCAGCGACATGCCCGTGGCCGAAGAGGCGATGCTCACGGCGCAAATGATGGGCAACCGCGCCGAACACTTGTACGACGTGGGCGTCGCGGGCATTCACCGGCTTCTAGAGCATCGAGAGAATTTGACGAAGGCGCGTGTGATTATCTGCGTCGCAGGAATGGAAGGCGCTCTGCCGAGCGTAGTCGGTGGATTGGTTGCGGTTCCGGTGATTGCAGTGCCAACTAGCGTTGGTTACGGAGCGAGTTTCGGCGGCGTGGCCGCGCTGCTCGGCATGCTCAATTCTTGTTCATCCAATGTGACCGTCGTGAACATCGATAACGGATTCGGCGCGGCCTGTGTGGCGTCGTGTATAAACCGTTTGTAGTTTCAGCGGAATTCTCAAGCTTTCAACAGAACTTTCATCACTCCTGGTTTTTGAGCGAATCGAATCGCCTTGGGCGCTTCGTTCATAGGAAACGTGTGTGTGACGAGCGCACGCGGGTCCACTTCTTCGGAATGCAGCAGGGCGAGTGCTCTGGCAAAGGGTCCGCAACGCGACCCAACGACGGTGAGTTCCTTGACGACGATGGGCCAAGTCTCGACCGGGGCCGCGCCGTGAAACGTGGATTTTAGAACGAGCGTGCCGCGCGGCTCGGTCATTTGTTGGGCAAGTGCGAATCCCGTTGACGAGCCGGTTGCCTCCACTAACAAGCCATAACTCTCCTTCACTTTTCTCAGGTCTGACGCATCGCCGCGTACTTTTTTCGTTTTGATTCCCGCGCGGCGGGCGAGAGCGAGTTTCGTCTCGTGCTTGCCGTACATAACGACGCAAGGCACAGCGGTGCGCAGAACCAGCGCGATTAATTGAGCGAGCTTGCCGTCGCCTAGCAGTGCCACTTCCCGGAATTGTTTGGCGTCGACCTGTTCCAGAATCTCGCAGGCCGCGGCAAGAGGTTCGACAAACACAGCCTCCTCGTCGCTGATGGAATCAGGGATAAGATGCAGATTCTCAAGCGGCAGCGTCACGAACTCGGCGAACGCGCCATCGTGCGCCACGATGCCAAGAACGGTCCGCCGAGCGCAGTGCGTCTTCAGGCCACGTTTGCAAAAATCGCAAGCGGAGCGGTCACCGTAAGCAGAGCAGGAAACGTTGATTTCGCCGCAGACTCGCTGGCCGAGCCACTTGTTCTTTTGCGCCGCGGAAACGTCGTGCACCTCAGTTACTTCACCGACGAATTCATGGCCGGGAATACCGCGAAAGCCGTGATAGCCGCGAAGCAACTCGATGTCCGTGTTGCAGATTCCGGCGAGCCGAACGCGAATCAGCGCCCACCCGCGCCGGAGCCAGGGCAGCGGCTTCTCAATTCGTCTTAGCTTTCCTTTGGCAATTGTGAAGGCAAGCACGACGCACTATGTTCGCGTACTTCCCCCAATCGAGTCCAGTTGCACATTGCTTAGAGTGAGAGCCGGCCGCCGTTCTTAGTGCGGGTATCCCGCGTTGATGAAGTCATCGATGTCTTTGTGCAGCTTGTGATGCTGCTGTTCATCGATGTACATCATGTGGCCGCCTTCGTAGTACGCAAAACTCACGTTTTTGCGAACGGGCGGCTCGAGATTCATGTGCGCAAACGTGTTTTCGATCCCATTGAACGGCGTTGCCACGTCGTAGTAACCGCAGAGAACCAACACTTTCAGATACGTCTGCTGGGTCATCGCCGCCCGCAATACTTCCGCGACTTCCGTGTTTCCCGTCTGGTCCCACGGCCGAACGTTCGCGCTAACCGTGTAGTACGCGTCGCTGTCCCACTTCAACTCGCGCCGCGTGTAGTCATGAAATGTCGCGACGAACGCGCCTTCATACGAAGCCTCGCTCGGATCGTACTCGTTGCGCTCCCCGGCAGCGTCAACGTCCATGCCCTCAAACCGCGAATCGAGCCGGCCAATAGTTCGGCGTTTGTCGCGCTCCAACTCCTTAAACCAGCGGAATGGGCTCACACGAAGATTCGCCTCCTCGATAAATTTGGTGGAAAGCCCCGTGTAATGCGCGAGATCCTCGACCACTTTCTGGTGCTCTGCTGCGGAGAGTTGGTCGCCTTTTTCCAATGCCTGTGCATATTCGCCATGCGCGAATTCACGCGCTTTTTGCGCCACTTGGTCGACAGTCAGACTCTGCAAATCGGCAGGCAACAAATGGTGATACCAGGCCGTGGTTACGTACGTCGGCAAAAAGAAAATCGTTCGATTGTCGGCGCCCCAATTCGAGAAAGCCACCGACGAAAGCAGCGCGATACCGTTCAAATAAATCTGGTGGCGCTCCTGAATTACTCCCGCAAGTTCCGCGGAGCGCGTCGTTCCGTAGCTTTCGCCAATCAAGAATTTCGGCGAAGCCCAGCGCTCATTCCGCGTGATGTATTGGTAGATGAAATCGGCAAACCAGTTGGCGTCCTCGATGATGCCGTGGAACTGCGCCGGCGCTTCGCCCGGAGCGGGACGACTGTAACCGGTGGAAATCGCATCAATGAAAACGAGGTCCGTGGCGTCAAGAAATGAATCTCCGTTGTCCACGACGCTATACGGCGCCGGCATCCCGTGGCCATCGGGCGTCAGAACTACCCGCTTTGGTCCCATGCCCATGTGCGTGAAAAGAGAAGCTGAACCCGGGCCGCCGTTGTAAACGAAACTCACCGGACGCTTCGCGGGATCGGCTACGCCCTCCTTTACATAAGCAACGTAAAACATCGTGGCCTTCACAGTCCCGTCATCCGCCTTGATGTTGTACGTCGCGGCTGTCGCGGTGTAGTTGATCACCTGCCCGCCGATTCGCGCGGAATGATGAGTGACAGACGACTTCTCCTCAGGAACAGCAGGTCGCGGCGCTTGTTTGCCCTGAGCGCCTTCGCCTTGCGCCGCCGCCGGTTCCGCCGGAGGGCGGGTCCGCTGCTGCTGTTGCGGCGGCTGTTGGCCTGCAGGGACCGTCGGCTGTTGAGCCGCTTCCGTTCCTAAGCCAAATGACAAAACAATTCCTGCGAGGACGCACCAATCTCTCCGCATTTCGCAATTCTCCTTTTTTCTACAAAACGTTAGTCGGGCAACAGGGGTGTAACGAAATTCGGGAGAATCCGTCCACTCTCCCGAAACATGTCGTAGGACGCGCGAAGCGCCATTCCAGTTTCATTCAACAAGAATACGGTGCGTAGACATTCTCCATGAGGGAAGTCAGACGAGACGCAAAACGAAAGCAGCAATCAAGGGTTTGGCGCGGAATCAGTGAAGCACGGCGCCAAGTGTTTTGATAAGCAGGGGCTCCTGCTCGGGGAAGACCGTCCTGAGATCGAGAATCAGACGGTCATTCTCCACGCGCGCGATCACAGAAATGCCGGCGGGCGCACGGCGAAGCCGCTGCTCGAGTTGCGCCGCCGAATAACGCGCACTAGCGATGCGAATGATCTTCGTGGGCAGTGCTTGCGTCGGGGTCGAGCCGCCGCCGGCGAGCGACGCCCCATCCACAATCTCCATCTCCACTTCGTCGAGCGGAAGCTCGGGCCGAAGCTCGCGCAGAAAATTCTCGGAGCGGCGCTTGAGCTCTGCCGCACTCGCTCGAATCATGCGCAACGCGGGAATTTCGTCCCAAGCGGCCCTCAGGTATGCGCCGAGAGTCACTTCCAGCGCTGCGGTCGTGAGCTTATCCACGCGCAGCGCGCGGAACAGCGGGTGCCGCCGCACTCGCGTTACAAGCTCCTTCTTCCCAGCGATGATGCCCGCCTGCGGCCCGCCCATAAGTTTGTCGCCGCTAAACATCACGATGGAAATTCCCGCATCAATGCTTTGCCGAACAAGAGGTTCGGAGATTCCGCTCGCGGACAGATCGACAAGACAACCCGAGCCAAGGTCTTCGACAAGCGGCAGCCCGCTCCGCCGACTAAGTGCCGCCAATTCTTCAAGCGCCGGTTTCTCTGCAAATCCGGTGATGCGAAAATTGGAGGGATGCACCCGCAAGAGCAAACGCGTCTTCTCGTTGATGGCGTTTTCGTAGTCGGCAAGCCGCGTGCGGTTCGTGGTACCGACTTCCCGCAGGACCGCCCCGCTTTCTGCCATGATCTCCGGAATGCGGAAACCGTCGCCAATCTCAATCAGCTCACCCCGTGAAACGATAACTTCGCCGCCCTTGGCCAAAGCGGCGAGGACAAGCAGGACAGCTGCGGCACAATTGTTCACGACGACGGCGGCTTCAGCCCCCGTCAGCCGTTCAAGTAAAGATGAAGTGTGCACGTCGCGTTTCCCGCGCGCCCCCGCCTCCAAATCATATTCAAGATTCGAATACTGAGTCGCCGTCCGCCGGAATTCTTCGACGACCGCCGCAGACAGCGGAGCGCGTCCTAAGTTGGTGTGCAGAATTACGCCCGTAGCGTTGATCACCGGCTGCAGCGAGTGCGCAAGGATACGCTCGACAATGGAGCTGATGTACTCTTCGAGAGAGGCTGGGTCGGCAGCCTGCAGCGCGAGTTCTCCCAGCGCCGCAAATCTCATCTGATCCGTGATGCGCGAGCGCAATTCCGCGAGTACCGTGCGGGTAACCTCCACGAGCACAGCGCGGTCGACGCGGCTCGCAAGTGTCGCGAGACGCGGCTGTGCAAGAAGTTCGTCCACGGACGGAATCTGTCGCAACAGCTCCGCCTGCTCGGCGGAAAGAGTCTGTTTTGCCCGTGCTTCCATGCCCTTATTTCAGCACACCACCCTTCCGCGAGCAATGAAGCTTTCCGCCGCCAGACTGCTTACCGATGCGCCCGGACGGCTCGTGCCAGGTGGGATACACAATCCGCAGCGTTTCCAACTCCTTTGGTTGACGGCCTCCTCCTGTCCTCCTAGCATGATACCCAGGGGCTTCTCCACCCATGGCGACCATCGACGAAGAGCTGGCACAGCTCGAGCGGGACATCCGTCAGCTCAAAATTGAATACGACCAGTACTTCGGCGGTGGCAGGAAGCGCCCGCCGACCGAAATCGAATGGCGCATCGAATTAATGGTGAAGCGCTATGCCGAGCGCGGCGGCGACCTCAAATACGGCCAGCGGTTCCGCCTGAACAACCTCACGCAAACCTACGCCAAGTACAAAGACATCTTCCGCAAGAAAACCCAGAATAAGGAAGAAGGAAAAATTCAACGCCACTTCGGTGCGGCTGCAAAAGCGATCGAGGCGGAGCGCGCGCATAAGAATCCCGAGAAGCCTGTGGAGGTTCCTTCGGCTGCCGCAGCCATCGCGCCGACGACGCAGGGCGCATTTCGTGTGACCTGCTCCGAGCCCGAGCGCGAATCCGAAAAGGTCGACCAGCTTTACCAGGCATTTCTGCAAGCCAAACAACAAGCAGGGGAACAGACCGGAAAACTCTCGCGCTCCAGCTTTAATGAGTTTGTCCTCAAAAAGACGAAAGATCTGCAGAAGCAAAAGAATTGCCGCGATGTCGAGTACGTCGTCGAAGTCATCAATGGCCAGGTGAAGCTCAAAGCTCTCGTCAAAGCCTAAACGCACCTGTCCACAAGACCGCGTCAGGATTTGAAATCCCGCGAGAATTCTCTCCGTCTTTCCGATTCCCGTCTCAAACAACCCGTTTTCAACAGCTAATTTTGAACGGCGCCGCCTTTCCACTTCCCGAATCTTCACCCGCCGCTTACACTATTGTGCTTTTCTTTCTCGGGAGGAATGCATGGCAGTGGAACGCGCGCTCATCAGCGTGTTTGATAAGACGGGAATCGTGGGGTTTGCGAAGCGGCTCGCCGCTCTGCATATCGAGATTCTTTCGACCGGCGGCACTTCGAAGCTCCTGCGCGATGCAGGCGTCTCCGTTCGCGACGTTGCCGATTTTACGGGATGGCCCGAAATGCTCGGCGGCCGCGTAAAGACGCTGCATCCCAAAGTTCACGGTGGTCTGCTGTACCGCCGTAAGCATGCGGAGGATCAGAAGCAAGCCGCGGAACACGGCATCGCCCCGATCGACCTCGTCGTCGTGAATCTGTATCCCTTCGAAGCCACTGCAGCAAAGCAGGGCCTGACCCCGGAGGATTTGATCGAAAACATCGACATCGGCGGACCTACCATGCTGCGCTCCGCCGCAAAAAATCTCGAAAGCGTCACGGTTGTGACTGATCCCGCCGATTATGAACGTGTGGCGCAAGAACTGGAATCGGCGCGCGAGACTTCATTGGCAACGCGGCTCGAGCTGGCCCGGAAAGTATTTGCCACGACCTCCTGCTACGACGGGATGATCGCTACGGAACTGGAACGGCTTCATGCCGGGGCGAGCCACGTGGAGTTGGGCGAGAAGCCCGTTCTGCCTGAACGGCTGCACATTGCGTTGCAAATGCAACAACCTCTGCGCTATGGCGAAAACCCTCATCAATCCGCGGCGCTCTACGCCCCTGCAGGAAGCGCTCCAACTGGCCTCGCTGCCGCCAAACAGCTCCAGGGAAAGGAGCTTTCTTATAACAATTACGTCGATCTGGAGGCCGCGCGAAGCCTCGCGGCGGAATTCAGCCATCCCGCCGCCGTCATCATCAAGCACAACACCCCCTGCGGAACTGCGGAGCGCGAGACCCTCCTCGATGCCTACTTGAAAGCGCTTGCGACCGACCCGGTTTCAGCCTTCGGAGGCGTACTGGCATTCAATCGCGCGGTCGACGCCGCAACCGCGGAAGAAGTGGCGAAGCTCTTCGTCGAATGCATCGCCGCTCCCGGCTTCGACGAAAAAGCCAAGGCAATTTTCGCCGCAAAAAAGAACCTACGATTGCTGGAACTCCCGCCCAACGGCCTCCAGCCCGACCGCGAACTCCAACTTAAGCGCATCCTCGGCGGCGTGCTAGTCCAGCAGCCGGACCTGGGCGAAATCGTGGAAGATCAGCTAAAAATAGTGACCAAGCGCGCCCCCACAGCCGCCGAATTGCAAACCCTGCTTTTTGCCTGGAAAGTCTGCAAGCATGTCAAATCCAACGCCATCGTCTTTGCAAAAGATGGTGCGACGCTCGGCGTGGGCGCGGGCCAGATGAGCCGCGTCGATTCCGTAAAGATCGCCGTAATGAAGGCGCAGTCTCCGCTCTCTGGGAGCGTCGTTGCCTCGGATGCGTTTTTCCCCTTCCCCGATGGCGTCGAAGAGGCCGCCAAAGCCGGCGCGGTCGCCGTCATTCAGCCGGGGGGCTCTGTCCGCGATAACGAGGTGATTGCCGCCGCCGAGCGCCTTGGCATGGCCATGGTCTTCACAGGCATGCGGCACTTCCTGCACTAGAAGGCAGGCCGCTTAATTCGCGCGATGATGCATCCAAAGATTCCATTTCAACTCTTTTGAATTTTCTTGCATCCTAGTTAGGGGCGCCTTTGGGCCTTGGAAACGACGTGCTTTTGACTTTTGACCGCGTTTCGGCTGCATGGGATACTTTTTGTTTCTGGGGCTACGATGAACCTAAGAAGAATCCGTCTCACCACACTCTTCACCTGCCTTCTCGGCGCGGTGGCCGCCGCCCAAACTTCTCCGGACTCGCAAGTCCAGAAGAATGCCCAGACCCAACCTAAGGCCGACCTGGCTCCCGCCGAATCGTCAACCGCTCCTTCCCCGCGTGCCGAGGCTTACTACAACTACGCGATGGGACATCTCTTCGAGCAGCAATACGAGACGACCAATCAGCCGGAATTCGCCACCCAGGCCATAGATGCCTACAAAAAGGCTTATGCGCTCGATCCGAAATCACCCGTCATCGGCGAACGCCTGGCTGAAATGTACTGGAAAGCGCAGCGCGTCCACGAAGCGGTAACGGAAGCGCAGGAACTCCTCAAGCGTGACCCGAATGACCTGCAAACGCGGCGTCTTCTCGGCCGCATCTATTTGCGCAGCCTGGGCGATCTGACTTCGAGCGCGCAATCGGAAATGGCGGCGCGTGCCATCGAACAATACCGCGAAGTCTACCGCCTGGATCCCACGGACTCTGAATCGGCGCTCTGGCTGGCGCGGCTTTACCGCTTGCGCAATGAGCACGACAAGGCCGAAGAAGTTCTCCGCGGTCTCTTAAAACAGGACCCCGAGAACGAGCCTGCCGTCGAACAGCTCACGCAGCTTCTCCTTGATGAAGGCAAATCCGCGGACGCCGTTTTGTTGCTCGAAAGCATCACCAGCCGCACGCCTTCCCCAGGCCTGCTCGATCTTCTCGGCGATGCGTACACGCAGACCCACGACCTCGCGAAGGCGGAAGGTGCCTACCGCAAAGCCGTAGACCTGGATCCCTCCGAGCTGAGCCACTTGCGCGGCCTGGGCCAGACACTGCTCGCGGAAGAAAAATTCGCGGAAGCTCTCTCCGTTTATCAGAAGCTCGCCGATTTGATGCCCGATGATTCCGACGTCTATCTGCGTCTGGCGCAGATTTACAGGGAACTGCACCAGCTCGATCACGCCGAAGAGAATCTATTGAAAGCCCGCCAGTACGCGCCTGGCAGCCTCGAAGTCATGTACAACGAGGCCATGCTTTACGAAGCCCAGGGCCGCTACGAAGATGCCATTCGCGTGCTGTCCGATGCCGTCACCGGCCTCAAGTCGCAATCCAGCGCACTCCCGTCGCGACGGCGTTCGCTGGCCATTTTGTACCAGCAACTCGGCCAGCTTTACAGCGACACGCAGAATTTTCAAGCCGCCATTTACACTTTTGAAGAACTCGGCCGCCTTGGCGAAGAAGAAGATCGCCGTTCGCGCATGCTCCTCATGGACACCTACCGCGCGGCGAAAGATTTGCCGAAAGCGCTGCAGGCCGGCAAGGACGCCCTGGCAAAATATCCCAGCGACCCGGGGCTGCGCAGGTCCGACGCGCTTCTGCTGGGTGAGAACGGCCAGACGGACGAAGCCGTAAAGGTTCTTCGTTCGCAGCTCACCAAGACCGAAGCCGACCGCGATATTTATCTGAATATTGCGCAGGTCTACGAGCGCGGCCGCCACTACAAAGAGGCCGAAGAAGCCGCCCGGACCGCGGAGGCCATCCCCGGCGAACCTCACGACAACGAAATGGTGTGGTTTCTGCTGGGCGCCATCTATGAACGGCAGAAATTCTACGACCGCGCGGAAACGGAGTTCAAAAAGACGCTCGAAGTGAATCCGCGAAACGCCCCGGTGCTCAACTACTACGGCTATATGCTCGGTGATCTTGGCATACGGCTCGATGAAGCGGAGGCGCTCGTGCAGCGCGCGCTGAAAGAAGAGCCGCATAGCGGAGCGTATCTCGATAGCCTCGGCTGGATCTATTTCCGCGAGAACAAACTCGCCGAAGCCGAAGCGACGCTTCGCAAAGCCGTCGAACGCGAGAGCCACGACGCCACCATTCGCTCTCACCTCGCCGACGTTTATGCCAAGTCCGGCCGCACCGACCTCGCGGCGATAGAATGGGAAAAGTCGCTGGCCGAATGGCACCGTTCGTTGCCGGCGGATGTGGAAAACGAAAAAATAGCTGAAATCGAAAAGAAACTTTCCCAGGTAAAACATCGCGTGGCGCAAAAATCTTCGCCGCAAGACGCGAAACCGCAATAATCTGCATGCGCGAAGTCCGCATCCCCGCGTTTGCCAAAATCAATCTGCGCCTCGATATTCTTGGAAAACGTCCCGACGGCTACCACGAACTTCGCACAATTTTCCAAAGCGTTTTATTACACGATGAGTTGCGCCTACGTGCTTCAAAGCAGACGGGAATTTCGCTCTCGATCCAGGGTAATGCCATCCTTTCCCAGGAACCCTTTCAGAAAAATCTCGTCTACCGCGCCGTCGATTCGCTTCGCCATGAACTCAAGATTCGTTCCGGCGTGCAGATCGAGCTCAAGAAAACAATCCCGGCCGGGCGAGGCATGGGAGGCGGTTCCAGCGACGCCGCAGCTGCCTTGCTAGGTTTTCTGCGGCTGACCGGACGCAAGCTGCCGCTGCCCCGCCTGCTCGAAATTGCCTCATCGCTTGGCGCCGACGTCCCTTTTTTCCTCTTCGGAGGCCGCGCCCTGGGCATCAGCCGTGGCGACGAGATTTATCCCCTTCCGGACATTCCCAAGCTCTCTATCCTCATCGTTTCCCCGCGCGACATTCACGTCCCCACGCTGGACGCTTACCGCTGGCTCAAAGCCCGCCCGCTGACATTGACAAAAAGCGCCGCAGACCCTAAACTTTGGAAGTTCTGTGCTCTGTGTTGGAGCACGCAGGGAAGCGGCCTTTCCAACGATTTCGAGCGGCCCGTTTTCCGGCGTCACCCCCGTCTTGATCAAATCAAGCGGGCTTTGCTTCAAAGAGGAGCTGCAGAAGCCTCGCTGGCGGGTAGCGGTTCGGCGGTGTTTGGAGTTTTCCCGAGCCCAGCGCAGGCGCGCCGAGCCGCTGTTGGGTTTCCGGACGATCAGACCTTTGTTTGCGAGACTCTCTCGCGTGACGGGTACGTTCGTAAAATGCAGGGCACTCGTTGACGTAGATTTGTGTCCTCTGTTTTGCCTCGGTTGATCCGCAGCGTTTCCGCAGAAGCAAATGCCTTGAAACCAGGTTTGGGCCAAGAAGTGTGCGGACCAAAGACTGAGCTGACGGAGCACGAGTGTCGTGAACGACGACCGATTCAAAATTTTCTCCGGGACCGCGAATCTGCCTCTGGCAGAGAGCATCTGTCGCCATTTGGAAGTGCCGCTGGGCAAGGCCAAGCTCGGACGCTTTAGTGATGGTGAAATCTATTTCCAGATCCTCGAGAACGTGCGTGGCGCCGACGTGTTCGTCGTGCAGCCCTGCTGCTACCCCGTAGATAACCATTTGTTAGAGCTGCTCCTGATGATCGACGCATTCAAGCGCGCATCGGCCTGGCGCATTACCGCGGTGCTGCCGTATTACTGCTACGCGCGCCAGGACCGCAAAGACAAGCCCCGCGTTCCGATATCAGCAAAGCTCGTCGCCGACTTGCTGGAAACAGCCGGCGCAAGCCGCGCGTTGACGCTCGATTTGCACGCGCCGCAGATTCAAGGCTACTTCGACGTCCCTGTCGACCATTTGTACGGATCGCCTGTACTTGTCGAGCATTTCCGTCATTTGAATCTGCCGAATCTGACGGTCGTTTCGCCGGATGCGGGCGGCGTGGAGCGCGCCAGGTTCTTTGCAAAAAAGCTCGACGCCCCGCTGGCCATCGTTGACAAACGCCGCGTCGATGTCGACGTCAGCGAAGTCATGAACTTGATCGGCGACGTCCGCGGCCGCAGCGCCCTGATCGTCGACGACATCATCGACACCGCAGGCACGCTGGTGAAAACCGCCGAAGCGCTGATTCGCGAAGGCGCCACGCAAGTTTACGCCGCATGCACGCACGCCGTGCTTTCCGGCCCAGCCATCGAGCGCATCGCGAACTCTCAGATCAAAGAAGTGGTCGCCACGGATTCTGTCCCCCTAGGCGAAGCGGCAAAAGGTATGGGCAAGATAAAAATTTTGAGCGTCGCGGACTTGCTGGCACGCGGCATTCGTTCAATTCACGAGGAAACATCGATCAGCGAGCTGTTTATTTAGTAGGACAGACATTCTTGTCTGTCCTCTTGATGAAGTTAGAGATTTCACGGAAGGAATGAAAGTATGGCTCAACCACAAATTATCGTAGAAGGAGCGCCCCGCTCCGATCGGGGCAAGAACGAGGCCCGGCGTCTGCGCCTGACCGGCAAGGTTCCAGCCGTCCTCTATGGCGGCAAAGGCAATGCCATCGCGCTGGCACTAAACACCAAGCAGATCGGCGCGATTCTCCGCTCCGAAAGCGGCCACAACACGCTCTTCCAGGTGGATCTCGCCGGCAAACACGAGCCCGCCATCTTGAAAGATTGGCAAGTGGATCCCGTGACCGGAAACCTGCTGCACGTCGACCTCGTGCGCGTAGCCATGGACGTTCGCATGCGCGTGAAAGTCCCCGTGCACACCTTCGGCGAACCTGCCGGTGTAAAACAGCAAGGCGGAGTCTTCGAAGTCGTCACGCGCGAAGTCGAAATCGAATGCTTGCCCGCCGAGATTCCGACCGAATTCAGGGTGGAGGTCACCGGTTTGATGCTTGGCCAGCAGCTCCGTGCCAAAGAACTGCCGATTGACACCGCCAAAATGAAGCTGATCACCGATCCGGAACGCGTCTTGGCCCACGTCGTCGCTCTCAAGGTCGAAGAAGAGAAGCCCGTCGAAGCCGTTGCCGCGGATGCTGCGACGCCTGCCGAGCCTGAAGTCATCAAGAAGGGAAAGAAATAAGGCGAAGGCGAAGAAGGCGCCGAAGCCGAAGCCAAACCGGAAAAGGCCGAAAAGGGCGAGAAGAAGAAGTAGTGGGGCAATTTGTAAATCGCGGCGGTTGGCAGGAAGCCAATCGCCGAACAGAGGCCTATGCGGCTCATCGTCGGACTTGGGAATCCTGATCCGGAGTACCAATGGACGCCGCATAACCTCGGATTTATGGCGGTGGATGAGCTGGCGAATCGCAGCGGGATTCGCGTCGAGCGCCCGGAAGGCAAGGCGCTCGTAGGCAAGGGCAAGCTCGCTGGCGAAGATGTGCTTCTGGCCAAGCCGCAGACGTACATGAATCTCAGCGGCATCTCGGTTCGTGAGCTGCTGGAAAAGTACGAGCTGGGTCCCGCGGAATTGCTGGTTATGTGGGATGAAGTGCAGCTGCCTTTTGGAACGATTCGCATCGACCGCAAAGGCAGCGGGGGGACCCACAACGGCGCGAATTCAGTGATTAGCGCTGTGGGAACTCAGGAGTTCGCGCGCATCCGATTGGGATGCGGGCCGGATCATCCGCTGAGCAGCCGCAAAGAATTCGTGCTGCGGCCCATGAAAAGGACGGAGCTGGAAGAAGCCGCCGAGATGATCGGCAAAGCCGGCGACGCCGTGGAAATGATTCTCGCGAAGGGAATCGAGCCGGCCATGAACATTTTCAACCGGCGTAAGCCGGAAGCGGAAGAGCCGGAAGAAGAGTAAGACAGTTTTGCTGAGTTTGTCCGTAACAGACTTTGCAGTGCCGCCGATTAGATCGGCGCAAAGAGGAAAGAGGTCATCATGGAAGAGCGACTGTACGATCTGATTTTCATCGCCCGTCCGGCAACGCCGGAAGACGAAATCAAGAAAGTGATTTCCGGCATCGAACACACATGCGCGGAAAAGGGCGCAAAGATCGAGAAGACCGAGCATTGGGGCACACGCAAGCTCGCCTATCGCGTGGCCAAGCATCGCGAGGGCATTTACGTCTACCAGCAGATTCGCACGAATCACGCCGAGCTGATCGCGGAGCTCGAGCGGCGCCTCCGCGTGCAGGACGTGGTCATCAAGTATCTGACCGTGCGCCTCGACGAAGATTTGAAGCGCCAGAAGAAACTCGGCGGAAAGCGCGAACAGCGCGCCGCTCGCCGTCCGCGCCGCAGTGCGCCCGCTTCAGCACCGGCTTCGACTCCCGCTCCGGCTGCAGAGGCAGCAGCAAGCTAAAAATGAATTTCTGAGTTAAGAGAGAAAGGCAGGATGGTATGGCAGAGGATCCGAAACAAGCACAGTCTCACAGTGGACCGCCGCGCCGCGAAGGTGGTGGCGGCCATGGTGGTCCCGGCGGTGGTCATGGTGGTCCGCGCCGTGAAGGCGGACCGGGTGGCGGTGGTCCGGGCGGCCCCGGCGGCCGTCCTCGCGGCAAGCGCCAGTATTTCCGCAAGAAGAAAGTCTGCAAGTTCTGCGTCGAGAAGATGGATTTCGTCGACTACAAGCGCGCCGACATTCTTTCGCAGTTCGTCCAGGAACGCGGCAAGATTCTGCCGCGCCGCATGACCGGAGTTTGCTCGCGCCACCAGCGCTGGTTGGGCGTCGCCATCAAGCGCGCGCGCAACATCGCCCTGCTGCCGTTTGCAGGCAGCGCCGCGGGCACGCAAGCCCCGCGTCAGGTCGTCCCGCAGGCGGCTCACGGAGCGCCTGCCGCTCACCCGGCCACACCCGCAGCCGCGCCTGCTGCTGCGCCGGTCGCCGCACCCGAGGCCCCGAAGGCGTAAGCCTGCGCGGGCGAAGGAAACAGGAGCTTAGAGAGAGAACATGCAAATCATTCTTCAGGAAGACATCGAAAAGCTGGGACACCGCGGCGACGTCGTCACCGTCAAGCCCGGCTACGCCCGCAATTTTCTTCTGCCGCGCAAACTCGCCGTGGAAGCCAATGCCGGCAATTTGAAAGCCATCGAGCGCATTCGCACCTCGCTCGCGAAAAAGACCGCCACTGAGCTGGACGCCGCGCAAAAACAAGCAGCTCTACTCAACGGCATCGCGCTGAAGTTCACGCGCAAGACCGGCGAGAACGACCAGATGTTCGGCTCCGTCACCACTGCCGACATCGCCGAAGCCCTCGCCGCGCAAAACTTCAAGATCGACAAGCGCCAGGTCCAAATCGCCGATCCTATCAAAGCCCTCGGCGAATATCCGGTCACCATCAAAGTCTTCCGCGACGTCACCGCGCAAGTGATCGTCTACGTCACGAAGGAAGAATAATTCCGACGCCGCTCTTGATTTGAATTCTCATCCGTAGGGGCACGGCATGCCGTGCCCTCTTTTTTTGCGCGCGTGCCGTTCGACCGCGCGCACAAAAAAGTTTTGCAACGTTTTCCGAAACGATGCACAGTCCTGCGGTTGACGCGTCTCTCTCTTCCGCGCACAATGCGGCATCAGCTCGAATGTAATTAAAATTCAATTTGAATCACGAAGCTCTGGATTGTGCAGCGAGAAACTTCGCGCTTGCCCTCACGCGGAGAAAATGATACAAAAGCGAAGAAAAGGCGAAGTTGTAAAGTTAAAAAATGCCCGTTGATACCACGCTAGAGAAGCCCTTACCGAACAATCTGGACGCCGAGCGTTCCGTCCTCGGCGCCATTTTGCTCGACAACAACGCCCTGAACACCGCCATCGAGAATCTCCGCGCCGAAGACTTCTTTCTCGATCAGCATCGCCGCGTCTTCACACAGATGATCGCGCTGGGCGAAGCCCAGCAAGCCATCGACCTCATCACGCTGACCGAAGAACTGCATCGCCGCGGCGATTTGGAAGCCTCCGGCGGCGCGCCGTACCTCGCGTCGCTCGCCGACGGCATGCCAAAAGTTTCCAACGTCGAGCACTACGCACGCATCGTCAAGGAAAAGGCGATGCTGCGCAACCTCATTCACACCACGCACAACATCCAGCAGCGCGCGTTTGAAGGCGAAGACGGCGCCGACATGATCCTCGACAACGCCGAATCGTCCATCTTCCTGCTCGCCGAAGACCGCGTGAAAGCAGGCTTGATTCCCGTCAAGGACATCGTTCGCGACAATTTCGAGCGCCTCGAAAAAATCTTCAAGGAAGGCAAAAGCATCACCGGCATCCCCACGGGCTACGTCGAACTGGACAAGCTCACGTCCGGCCTGCAGCCTTCCGAATTGCTCATCCTAGCGGCCCGCCCCTCCCAGGGGAAAACCGCGCTGGCCTTGAACCTCGCCGAGAACATCGCCATTCGCGCCGGCCAGCCCGTCGCCATCTTCAGCCTCGAAATGTCCAAGGAGTCGCTCCTGCAGCGCCTCGTCGCTTCCGTGGCGCAGATCGACGCGCACAAGTTCCGTACCGGCCACCTCAGCCGCAGCGATTGGACCAGCATGACCGATGCGCTCGGAACCATCTCCTCCGCGCCCCTGTGGGTGGATGACGCGGGTTCCATCAGCGTTCTCGAAATCGGCGCCAAAGCCCGCCGCCTGAAGCGCGACAAAGGCCTCTCGCTCCTCATCGTCGATTATCTCCAGCTGATCACCGCCCGCGGCCGCTTCGGCAATCGCCAGGAAGAAGTCGCCAGCATCTCTCGCGGCCTCAAGGGCCTCGCCAAGGAGTTGCAGATCCCCGTCCTCGTCCTCAGCCAGCTCACCCGCGCCCCCGAGCGCGACGAACGCGGTCCCCAGCTCTCCGACCTCCGCGAATCCGGCGCCATCGAACAGGACGCCGACGTCGTCATGTTCATCTACCGCCCGCACTTCTTCAAAGCCGGCGCCAGCCCCGAAGAACGCGAAGAAACCGAGCTCCGCATCGCCAAGCAGCGCAACGGCCCCACCGACAACGTAAAATTCGTCTTCCGCAGCCGCCTCACGCGTTTCGAGGAAGCCGCCCCCGACGCCTTCTCCCAATTCTCCCCGGACGACATGTAGTTAAGAAGAGACACGAATGGCCGGACAACGCGGCCACGCTAATTAAGCGTTGCAGAACTAGGAAGGAAACATGAACGATCTACCTTGGGAAGATGGATTGCTGGAGCGCAAGCTAGAATCGGATCAAAAGGACTTCCTCAAGACTTTTGTGGCGTTTGCGAATTCCGTCCGCCCAGGTCACACCGCAGTAGTGCTTATCGGAGAGAGAGACGACGGCTCTGCGCAAGGTGTGAGCGATCCAGACGGAATTCAAAGGAAAATCCGTCGAGAGTGTGAGCGAATTTATCGATATCCTTTGGCGTTCCACTGTCTATGAAAAAGACGGGCAACCTTGTGTTCGCCTCGAGATTGAATACAGTGGCGATACGCCACATTTCGGAGAGGCCGCGTGGATAAGACGGGGCTCCGAGTCTGTGAAGGCAAACGATGCCATTTTTCAGCGACTCATAGAGTTGCGCTCCAGCGTCGTCCGTGAGATTGCACTAAGAATTGGCGAGCGAATCTTCATTGAGGGGGATCACGGTTCAGTCAGCTTTAATGAGCGGATTCGCGGTGGTCATCCAAGGTGGCCGCGTACTGTTGAAGCTGAAATAAAGTCGGTCAACGGATTTTGGGCGACATTTGAGGTTTTTGGTCCTCCGAGAAAAACTGCCTCGGAACCAATCGAACGTTTGATGCTAAGTTGGCAGGACAAACAGCTGAAGGTGATAGTCAAAGCTTGAAATTGAAAGGGAGGAAATGCTGGATGCCGCACTCTTTCGTTCTCTGCGAGGGTGCGGTTTTTGGCTTTTCTGCGCCGGGTGCCGCACTGTTGCGTTCTTTGCAAGGGTGTGGGTTTGACTTCTGTGTCCCTGTCAGGCCGCAGAGAGCGCACTGATCGTAACGTAATATCCGTCCGGATCCCGAAGCGAGAACTCCTTGGTTTGAGTGTTCGGATTTACGTGTGGCTCCTCTTCGAGCCGGGTGACGAGAGAGCGTGCCCTTTGAAGCGCCAGGTCGAAATCATCGACACGGAAGAACAACAGGAGCCCGTTGCCGGGTGTCCCGTGATCGGCGCTCATCAATGAGGGATGCTCGTGGGCGCCCCACTCGTGGAGGCAGAGCAAAACAGTTCCATCCAAATCCAGGATTTGCGCAAAGTAATCATGGGCAGGAAGGGTAGCCGGCTGACCGAACAGCGCCTGGTACCATTTGAAGCTGCCCGGCACGTCACCTACCCCTATGATCGTCCACGTGCGCTTCATCGGGTACCCCTCTGCGGGCTAATTCCTGTTTAGACCGACCTGGATACAACCGGTCATCCCAGAACTCGCCATACTATTTTATGCAGGGTGCGGCACTCTTGCGTCTTTTGCAAGGGTGAGGGTTTTGATTTTCCCCCGGGGCCCTACCTAACCACCAAGACTACCTGTTGCTCAAGCTCCACGCGAACGCCCGCACGGCCTTCACCTCCGTAAGCTCCTCCTCAGCCCCATATTGACAGCCGCAAAAAATTGATATAAACAATCACAATTTCCTATCCGCCGTCCCCATACCGCGGCTGGACGGAACTCAAGGAGAGCTCCCCGCACGCTCGAAACGTTATCTTTTTCTCAGGTCAGGAAGGAAACACCATGAAGTCTCGCGAAAAACATCAACTCACCCTTTCGATTCTCTTCGCCGCCATCCTTTTTTGCGCCATGCCTCTGGTCGCCCATGCGCAGGAGCAAGACCCGCTGGCCTTCACTTTCAGCGGTCCTGTTCGCGGCACCGTCACCTCCGCCGGTATCCGCAAATTCCTGGGCATCCCCTACGCTGCCCCTCCCGTCGGCAATCTCCGCTGGCGTCCGCCCGTTGCCCACGCTCCGTGGTTCGCGCCGCTGGAGGCCACGGCCTTCGCCAACCACTGCCCGCAGCCGCCCTCGCCCTTCGGACGCGCGTCCATCACCGAGGATTGCCTCTTCCTCAATGTCTTCACTCCCAGCTCCAGTGATTTCTTCCACCTCCATCCTGTGATGGTCTGGATCCACGGAGGCGCTCTCGTCACCGGCGAAAGCGACGACTACGATCCCACGGCTCTCGTCCAGGACGGCGTTATCGTCGTGACCATCAATTACCGTCTCGGCGCTCTCGGCTTTCTCGCTCATCCCGCCTTCGCCGCGGAAAAGACCGACCCTGATCATGACCGCGACATCGATTCCAATTCTGCCGGTGATTACGGCCTCATGGACCAGCAGCAAGCTCTCCGCTGGGTCCGCGACAACATTCTTTTCTTCGGCGGCGATCCGCTCAACGTGACCATCTTCGGCGAATCTGCCGGTGGCCTCAGCGTCTTCTCCCAGCTCGTTTCGCCTCCAGCGGCGGGCCTCTTTCACAAAGCCATCATCGAAAGTGGCGCCTACGCGCTCAACACGCAGACCCTTGCCACCGCTGAGGCTGCTGGCACTGCATTCGCAGCTGCCGCAGGTTGCGGCAGCCAGACCTCCGCCTGCCTCCGCGCTCTTCCTGTCACGGCTATCCTCGCCTTCGAGAACCCTGCCGGCTATATGCCTAATATCGACGGCGAGTTTTTCCCCGTATCGTTAGGCACCGCGCTCGCCACCGGCCAATTCCACCGCGTCCCGGTTATCCAGGGCACCAATCACGATGAATGGCGGCTTTTCACCGCGCTCGATTTCGATCTCACCGCCGGACCCATCGCCAACAACGAAACCGCGTACGAAGCAGCCCTCGCCACCCTGGTCGGCCCCGCGGCTCCTCTCGTCTCCGCGCAATATCCGCTCGCCAGTTTCCCTTCAGCGGACATTGCTTTCGCCGCGGCTGGCACCGACGCCGCCTTCGCGTGCCCGGCTCTGGGTGCCGACCTCTCGATGTCTCAATTCGTCCCCGTCTCGCCTTACGAGTTCAACGACGAGAACGCGCCGCAGGACTTCCTTCCTCCGGTCACCTTTCCGTACGCGGCGGCGCACGCTTCCGAGCTCCAATATCTCTTCAATCTGCCCGTCACTGTGCCGCGGCCGCCGTTCAATGCCCAGCAACTCCAGCTCTCCACCGATATGCAGCACTATTGGACCCACTTCGCCAAATTTGGAACGCCCAATAGTCCCAGCGTGCCTTTCTGGCAGGACTTCAACCCCGTCGCCGGAAATTTCCAATCGCTGATTCCACCGTCGCCGATGCAGGAGACGAATTTCGCAACCTCACATCACTGCGCTTTCTGGGCCGCCTTTCCCGCCGCCCAGTAGCTCGATGGTTGGCACTCAAGAGCGGCAGCCTTCTGCCGCTCTTTCGTTTTTTCGGCGTGAGGACTTCTTCACGGCTCTGCCCAGAGTTGCTACACTCTCCGTGAACTCTGAGCTCTCTGTGTAAAAATCCCCACGCTACGTTACGCGATGCCCTCCCGGAATGGCCTAGCCCTCGCCCAGATTTTGCTGGACGCCACGGTGAGGTTAAATCGTTTAGAATCAGCGTTTACGTGCACTCCTCGCAAGTGTTGATTCTAAATAGCTTGCAGGCGACGTAAGTCCTTTATCAGCAATGTTTACAAGAAAACTGGGGGTGGCTTTTGACAAGTCATTCTCAGCGTTCCGCAGGCCCCGCAATTGCACAGCAAGGGGTTGTCATTCTCGCGGCATCCGAAGTGGCTGTCTGCGCGCAGCGACTGGATAGCGTAAAATAATTTTCTCGGAAGGGTCATGGCTGGCACACAGAAGAGTCCCCACAAAGAAGCGAGACGTCCGGTTTGGGCTGAAATTTCCCTTGGCGCACTGGCGGAGAATTTCCGCGCCATCCGCAGGTTCGTGAATCCGCCCGAAGAGAAGCGCAAGACGCCGCGAAAAATTCTCTGCATCGTCAAAGGCAACGGCTACGGCCACGGCGGCCCGCAAGTCGCTAAGGCTCTAGAGAAAGCTGGCTCGGATTGGTTTGGCGTCACCTGCACGGAAGAAGGCATCGCTGTTCGCGAGGCCGGCGTCCGCAAGCCGGTGCTTGTCCTCACAAGTTTCTGGTCCGGCGAAGAGTCACGTTTGATCGAATACGATCTGACGGCAGTCATCCATCGCTGCGAGCAACTGAAGCAACTCGATCGCGCCGCCGCTCGTTTCCTTGCTAAGAAAAGCGGCAAGAAAAGCCGCAAACGCGTTTCGTTCCACCTGAAGATGGACACCGGCATGAACCGCCTCGGCATCGCGCCCGGCGATGTCGATTGTTTCGCACGCCAGCTCGCCAAGTGCAAGCATCTGGAACTCGGCGGAGTCTTCACACATTTTGCATCCTCCGAAGTTCTGACTAACACGCGCGTAGGGGAGCAGACGCGCCAGCAAGAGGAGCGCTTCTACGCCGCGCTCGACCGTCTGCGCGCGCTGGGAATTGATCCCGGCATCGTGCACCTCGCCAACAGCGCCGCCATCGTTACGCGTCCCGAGACGTGGGCCGACATGGTTCGCCCCGGCGCGATTTTGTACGGCTACCATCCCGGCTATGATCCAGTTGAGCAGCGCCCGGAAATCGAGGCGCGCCTGCCGCTGAAACCGGTCATGAGCCTTCGCACACGCATTATCAATATCCGCAGCATTCCCGAAGGCGCAGGTGTCGGCTACAACGAAACATTCATAGCCAAGCGCCCCTCACGCATCGCTGTCCTCGCAGCGGGCTACGGAGACGGCATCCACCGCTCGCTGGGCAATCGCGGCTGCGTCCTGGTGCGCGGCGCGCTCGCCCCCATCGTGGGAATCATCTCCATGGACGTCACCATGATTGACGTCACGGACGTGCCAGGGGCCGAGCTCGGCGACGTCGTGACCATCTACGGCAGTGACGGCGAACACATTCGCCCCGCCAACGTCATTGCGCGCAGCATCGGCACCGTAACCTCCGATCTTCTTTGCGCCGTGAGCCAGCGCGTTCCGCGCCTTTACGTTTAGTAACTCGGAGTAACGGGTCACTCAAAATGCTCTTACTAGTCCTTCGCTCTTATTGATCAAGGAGCGCCCGTCGACCACATCTTCCAACACTCCGCCATTCGCCTGACGCGCCCGCTTGAGGTACACTCTGAAGTTTGCGGCCCCATCGTAAATCCTGTCTGGGCGGGTCGCGCCTAAAATGAGCCGCATAGCCGCCATTCTCCCAGCCGCAGGTCTCGGCACTCGCATGGGCGCCGACACGCCGAAGCAGTTTCTTGAGCTGGATGGAACTCCGCTCGTCATTCACAGCGTGCGCCGCATCGCGTCTTGCTCGCTGGTTACCGACATAATTGTTGCCACGCGTGCCGACGTCGTCGACTCGCTGGAAGAGCGCATCCGCGGCGAACGATTCATGCAGACAGTCCGCGTCGTGCGCGGCGGCGATTCGCGCCAGGATTCCGTCGCGCTGGCGCTCCAAGAAGTCTCGGACGACACGGAAATCGTTCTGGTGCACGACGCCGTGCGCCCGTTTGTCACCCGAGAACAAATCGCGCGGGTGATTGAGGAAGCGCGCCGCTGTCAGGCCGCGATTCTGGGGATTCCGGCGATGGATACCGTCAAGGAAGTGAAACGCGCCAGCTTGCCGGAAGATGTCGCGCTCATCATAGGAACTATTCCGCGCGAGCGCGTCGTGCTGGCGCAGACGCCGCAAGCGTTTGCAACAAAACTGATCAAGGAAGCCTTCGCCCGCGCGCAAGCCGATGGCGTCAACGCCTCGGACGAAGCCGGTCTCGTCGAACGCATCGGCCACGACGTTCACGTCGTCCTCGGCTCAGAGCGCAACATTAAAATCACCAAGCCCGCGGACATGGAACTCGCCCGCTTCTACCTCGAACAAGAGCGTCACAAAGCATGAGCGTGCGCTGCGGCATTGGCTACGATCTTCACCGTCTCGAGGAAGGCCGCAAGCTGATCGTCGGCGGCATCGAACTTCCTTTTGATAAGGGATCGGTTGGACATTCCGACGGAGATGTATTGGCGCATGCGCTCTGTGACGCTTTGCTCGGAGCCGCGGGTCTCGGCGATATTGGCACGCATTTTCCGGACACAGACCCAAAGTGGAAAGGCGCGAACAGCCTTCGCTTTTTGGAGCACGCGCGAAAATTGCTCGACGAAAAACTGTTCGTGATCGAGCATGTCGACGCGGTGGTCATCCTGGAAAAACCGAAGCTTGGACCGCACTTTCCTAAGATGCGCGAAGCTCTTGCTGACGCGCTCAGCGTCCCCACAGACAAAATCCATCTCAAGGCCAAGACCAACGAAGGCGTGGACGCCGTCGGCCGCGGCGAAGCGATTGCCGCGCACGTGGTCGCGACGCTTTCGCAACGATAGCTATGCCGCTCCTTTCCACTCATCACGCCAGCAAGCGATAGAATTCCGCGATGCCTTCACCAGAAACTCCGAATCTTGATTCACCAGCGAGCACAACGAACACGTTCGCGGCGCGCAATGTGGCTGAAATTCTGCGTGCGCAAGGCTGGCTCGTCGGCGAAGCCTCACCCGCGCAATTCGCCTGGTGCGAACACGCCGCCGCTCTCCTCGGCCCACAGGTCACCGAACGCCGCTCTCTCGCCGATCTCCTGCATCCCGTTTTTTATTACAACGCGCAAGAACTCCTGGCCAAAGTTGAAGCTCACACGGTCCTGGCTCGCTATGCTGCGCGCGACGTGCTCCGTCACCTCGCGATTCTCTTGCTCGATGGCGCTCCTCTCACCAGCGAGCGATTCAAAGAAATTGTCACCACCTTGAAGGACCGCGTCGGCATTGGCAGCCGGGAGATCTTTCATCCCATTCGCTTGGTGCTCACGGGCCGCGCCGGCGAAGGCGATCTCGATCGCGTGATTCTGCTGCTAGATGAAGCCGCCGCTGCATCCTTTGCCGTTCCCGTCAAGTCGGCGCGCGAACGCATCCTGGAATTTATCGCCGCTCTCGACTGATTACGCGCTTTGCCCGTACGCGATGCTTGGTAACTGAGTATGACTGTTCTGCGAATCTTCTTGGTGGCGACAAAAATAGCGCAACACGGGCCTTCTTTTTAACTGTCGACTCTCAACTGTCGACTGTAAACTATCTTCTTCCATGGACAAGCTCACCGGCATCCACACCATCCGAGAAGCCCTGGACGCGGGACGCCCGTTCGATCGGATCCTGATCGCGCGCGGCCGTCAAGACACGCGCGTTGAAGAGATCGTTCAACTGGCACGCGCGCGCGACATCCCCGTCCGCTTCGAAGATCGCGGACAACTCGATCGCCTGGCCAATTCGAAGGATCATCAGGGAGTCGTCGCTCTAGCCGCCGCGAGCGCGCCAGCCACGCTCGATAGCATTCTCGCGGCGGCAAATAAAAGCCCCGGCCACGGAAGCAAAGGACTCATCGTTCTCCTCGACGGCGTCGAAGATCCGCACAATCTTGGCGCCGTCATTCGGACGGCGCTCGCCGCCGGCGCGCATGGCGTGATTATTCCAGAGCGGCGCGCCGTCGGCCTGACGGACACGGTGGCGCGCGCTTCTGCCGGTGCAATCGCCCACATGCCAGTCGCGAAGGTCACCAATCTCGCGCAAACCATGGAAGAACTGAAGGAAGCAGGCTACTGGCTCATCGGCCTCGATGAACGCGCCGACAAAAGTTACAACGAAGCCGACTACACATCTCCAGTGGGAATCGTCCTCGGCGGCGAAGGCAAAGGTCTCCACGACCTGACGCGCAAACGCTGCGATTTCGTCGTCTCGCTGCCCACAACGGGCCCCGTGAAGTCGCTCAACGTCTCCGTCGCCGCAGGCGTCGTCCTCTTCGAAGCTATCCGGCAAAGGAATACTCGGGATCGAAAGTAATAGAAGGAGTAGCGGTGGAGAACAACCAATCCAGCGGGCGTCGGGCTCAACAGATTGACTTTCCGTCCCTGTGGTTCTTGGCGCGCGGTGCCCAGCTGCTTGTGGCGGTAGTCTTCGCCAAGATGATCTTTCTAGCTTTGGGGACCGATTTTTTTTCATCGACCCTGTACTCGTTTATCGGCCTGTTTTTTATGATTTGCTTATTCCTTCGAGGAATTGCCACGGGCACGGCGGACAGCAGCGGAATTCATTACCGCTTTTATTTTCGCTCCAAGACCGTGGCCTGGGCGGATGTCAAAGAAATACGGTGGGTGGGGTTCCGCCTGAGAGTGGCGATCAAACGAGCAAGTAAGCGAAAGCGTGCGCTCGTCTTCCTGCTGAATCCGCTGAAATCGATACCAGCTTACTGGGCTCACCGCCTTGGCGCCGATGTCCTTCCGCCTGAGATTCTGGAACGTATCCGAGCTTTGCCGATCGCTGCGCCTCCGACTATGGCTTCCGCTCCACCTTACCCCAAATGGATGTTGCGAATTTTTCTCGGCGTCATGGCGCTTTTTGTTTTCGTATTTCTCTGGAAGCTCCTATCGGCGGCTCCCGGGGCCTCACACTAGAGGCGGCAGCCTACTTGTCGTATTGAATCAGCGAGAAAATATCCAGACCGTTGAGTTTCGAGCGGCCGTTGGAAATGTCAGCTCGACTGCGCAAACGCTGCGACTTCGTCGTCTCGCTGCCTACAACAGGCCCGGTGAAATCGCTCAACGTTTCGGTCGCCGCAGGCGTCGTTCTATTCGAAGCCCTCCGCCAGCGCCATTCAAAATAGCCGCGGCTTGGTGAACCCGGTCAGCTTCCGGTAATACGGCTAACCAGGCAGTGGGATTGCTCTTTGCTTCCGAAGTTGCATTGACTAAATGGAGGTCACCACCTTCGGTCAAAGTGGCGGAAGTAGGTTCCATCTTCGACAATCAGAGATAGCGACGGACGCGATAGGCGGTTCGTTCTGGCCGTTCCAGAGAGAGAAAAAAAGCGCTCCGATGGAGTTCACAAACTTAAAAACGCGCGGAATATATACCAGTCGCCTGCTTGTCGCTCTTGTTTTCGGTGTGGGAACGATTTATCTGCTCTTGAAACACGTACCCCACGGGACGCCCTATTGGATTCAACTGAGCGGCCTGGTTGGTCTAACGATTTTGGCACTAAGCTTTCCAGTTTGTTGGATGCTTTTTCCCCATAGGCATCCCGTTCACCGGGCGCTTGCCGTTCATGGTGATGTGGCCGCGCTCGCAAGTCAGCTGAACGCAGAAATGCGTCGCGAGCCGGAAGTTCAGAGACCTTTCTACTTCACTTCGTCATTTTTGACTTACTCGCCGGGTTATACCCTTGACGTGGTTCCCTACGAATCCATTTTGTCAGCTCTGAAGGAGATGGACACTGTGGGAGAAGGACCAGCAACACCAGTTGTTGTCGTGCACACGAAGCAGGGCAGGACGTACAAGTGGTACAGGACTTGGATTCAAGGCATGTTTGACGCAGACCGAGTATTGCTTAGTATCCGAAGGCAGGCAAATCTGACTCTAGAAATTAGAGGCGTTTACTATAGGGCGAGTGTGGGTGATTCGGACAAAAGGAGACCTGCTAGCTAAAATGTAATTTATTCTTGCCAAATGCCTGACTTACGCGGTACTCGGAAACTGGATCAAGACCGAAATAGCCGTGGTGGGTCTGTTTCCGGCAACGCGACTTATATGCCTGCTCGGACCTTGGAATAACTGCGAACGCTTAGAACTGCAACGAACAGCAGACTCAATACTCCAACAGCCGCCCAGGTATCCCAATGAAACGGTCGGTAGAGCGGGACAGAGTATTCGCCTTTGAATATCCGCCGGTAGAGTCCGGGCATCAAGATGCAGAGGTAAAAGGGAAAACAGAGTAGCACGGCCGCAAGGGCGATAGTGGAGGCAGTTCGTCGAAGGAAAATAGTCAGAAGCAACGCTACCACAAAAAATAGGGAGCCAAGTTCCGCCATTCCAAGCAGCGGTCCGGTGAGCCAACCGCCGCTGAACTCCGAAGCGCGGAAGTCATCCAAATGAATCCAGGGCACGACGGTGCATGCGAGGCATGCAAACGCCCGCCACATCTTTTCCTTCGCGGACTTTTCCATTCAGCGCTCTCGGTCAGCAACTCGAATGACACTCGCCGTCAGAATTCAGGCTATTTGTCGTATTGAATCAGCGAGAAAATATCCAGGCCGTTGAGTTTCGAACGCCCATTCAGAAAGGTCAGTTCTACCGCAAAGGCGGCGCCTTCCACATTTCCGCCCAGCTTCTCCACAAGCTTCGCAGTGGCCGCGGCCGTGCCGCCCGTCGCCAGAAGATCGTCGCAAATAATTACGCTCTGCCCGGGTTTCACCGCGTCTTCATGAATTTCCAGCGTGTCCGTGCCGTATTCGAGCGCGTAGGAAACGCTTGCAGTTTTCGCGGGCAGTTTCTTTGGTTTTCGCACTGGGACGAATCCTGCACCTAGGCGGTATGCAAGTGCTGGCGCAAAGATAAATCCGCGCGCCTCAATGCCTGCCACGAGATCGATGGTGCGTCCTTTGTAGTGATCGCAAAGCCGGTCGATGAGCGTATGAAATCCTTGTTTGTCCTTCAACAGCGTGGTCAGGTCGTAAAAGAGAATCCCTGGCTTGGGATAATCCGGCACTTCGCGAATCAGCTTTTTCAAATCATCCATTCAAACGGCTCCCTTGGTCGTTTTCTTCTCAGGCGCGCTTCTCAAGCATCTGGCTCGATCACAAATTCTCTGGCATATTGTGGAGAGTGCTGCGCTTCCTCTTCGCGGACACCGGACACACTTGAGAATCGCGGTCCGCGCTCGAGCGCCCTCTTCATCGCCTCGAGTTGCTCGGGCGAGCCGATCGCCAGTACTTCGACTCTGCCGTCAAATAGATTCCTGGTGTAACCGCCGACGTGCAGCTTCTCCGCCTCGCGCTGCACAAAAAAGCGGAATCCCACGCCCTGCACGATGCCGGAGACGAAATAGCGCCTGGTTTGTTTCTCGTCGCCCACAAACTTCGGAATTGTAGCAGAGACCCCTCGGGTTCTGCAGAAACCGCGATTCAAGCGAGAGCCCGGTCGGCCACGCTTCGCGACGCGCAAGACGCTCTCGCCGAAGTGCGCTAAAATCTATCAGATTCGCCGGGACCCGAAGCTGCTCTTCGGCGCTTTAGGCGCATCCTATTTGCCATGAACCTGAACTCCCAACCTGCTCGCGACAACTTTTCTCGAGCCGCACTCCGTGGCGCTTTTCTTCTCTGCGCATTTGCCTTCACGCTTCCAGCCTACCGCGCTCGGGCCGGTCAACAAGGCCCCCTCACGCCGCCTCCGGAGCATGACGTCCGCCGGGTCGGAACGGAACCGGTCCCGCCGGCCCCTCCGTCGATTCCCCCTGAGGAAATCATCAAGCGCTTCTCCCAAAAGGAGGATCAGTACATCGTCGCCCGCGCAGGATATGGCTATAAGAAAACAGTCCGCCTCCAGGAATTCGGCCCCGACGGAAAACCCGCAGGAGAACTTTCGTTAGTCATCGAAGCAAAGCCCGGCCCCGACGGCAAAATCTACGAGAAAACCATCGAGCGCCCGCAATCCTCTCTGCAATTTCTTGAGATGGGCCCCGAAGATTTCCAGTCCCTGGCACGCATGCCAGCCTACGCGCTCACTACAGGGCAGCTCGCGAAATATGATCTGAAATACCTGGGAAAGGAACTCGTCGATGAAGTCGACTGCTACATTTTCCAGGTGAAGCCCAAAACCGTCGAGCGCGCTCATTACTATTTTGATGGAATCGTCTGGGTTGACGCCGCGTACCTCGAAGTCGTGAAGACTTACGGAAAGTGGGTCAACGATCTCGGCGACATGCGCTCAGCAACCATGCCCTTCAACATTTTCGAAACCTATCGGGAAAACGTCGAAGGTAAATACTGGCTGCCCAACTACATGCGTTCGGACGACACGCTGAATCTCAAGGATATGAATGTCCAAGTCCGCCTGGTGATTAAGTGGACCGACTACAAACCGATCCCAGCCGCCGGCGCGGCACCCGCACCGCCGGTAGCTCCGCCAAAACCAAATTGATGAAGCTGCTTGCCGTCTAGAGCGTTAGCCACAGAGACGTTTCAGTGTTTCGGGTAATTCCCGAATCGATTTCAGTAAAAAGTCCGGCCGCGCCGCGCGCAGTCTCTTCTCCGTGGGAAATGGCCCCAGCACCGCTATAGCACGGACTCCCGCTCTCTTGGCCATCTCCAAATCCTCCGGCGAATCTCCCACGTACACGCAAGCTGACGGCTTCAGACAAAGTTTTTGCAAAGCCAGCCGCAGAGGAGCGGGGTGCGGTTTCTTTTCCGGAGTATCTCCGCTGCACACGCGCGCTGCAAACACCCGGGTGAGCCGGAACTCGCGCAACTGCCGCGTCACACGATCCCTGTCGCCGCTGGTAACCAAACCCAAGTGATGCGCCCGCCCAAGCCGCGCGAGCACTTGCCGCGCCCCCGCAATGAGCCGAGGCGAATGCTTGGCATACTGCGCACGCCACGCCCGGTCCGCATCGTCCCACCGAGCCCGCGGCAATTTCGCAGCTCGATACACGCGGTACCAATTCGGCGAATAGTGCCGCGCCAACTCCTCCAACCCCCACGGAATCCCCATCTCGCGAAACATCGCCAAATACGCCGAAGAATCCGCGCTGTAGGAATCAATCAGCGTGCCGTCCCAATCAAACAGCACGCCTTGCAAGCTCTTATTTTTCTGGGAAACCATCAAGCCCTAGAGTAGCAAGCCCTGGCCCTTGCAGGTCACGGAAAGCTGTGCCTGATACAACCGCGAAAAAACGATGCACACTTTTCCACAGATGGACTACTTACTGTCACAGCCTCGGCGTTTGTAGAATAGCCGAGGTTTAATTTTGGAGGACCTCCATGCTGTTTGCTACCGTCTCTCGCGGTAAAAAGCGCGGAACTCGTTTGCTTCCGCATCGATTCAAAGACGACCGATACCACGTCCAACTGGGTAAGGAAGGCCCATATATTCCGGTCACCGATTCCCGCGATATTCCTTCTTACCTTGCAAATGGCTATTCGCTTCACATGAGCGATAGGGCCGAGAGCAACACCCCAAGTCTGATCAGTCCTCAATCCATCCGGGGCTGGAGCAGGGCTTCTCAGGATCTTTTCTTTAGCCCTCGCTGAAATTGCTGTAACCCGTCAAACGCCTTGCTGGTTGCCTGCCTTGTGTTCCTTGGTTCTGTGAAAGCAAATGACGAGGAGCCCACTTGGGATGGGGCACGTTAAACGTGCAAGTGGAAACTGCACTTGTTGCTATTCATTCATCTGCGCGTCACGTTCCGCTAATTCAAGAGGGCTACCCTTCCTTCTCGCCGAGAGGCTTCAAATTGCCGCCTCCCGTTTTTCGAATCAAATCCTATTAAGAATTGAGAAGGGGGAAGAATGACGAAGAATGTAAGAATCGGTTTGTTTGCGGGGGCGTTCGTGCTGGCTGTGATGCCGGCGCTGCGTGTTTTCGCAAATCACGACCACGACCAAGACAAGGATCACCATGTATTGTTGATTAGCATTGATGGAATGCACGCGGTCGATTATGAAAACTGTGTGGCATCCAACACCTGCCCGACCTTGGCCGCCTTGGGCAAGACGGGCGTGAATTACACACGTACCACAACTTCTAGACCCTCGGACTCCTTCCCAGGCCTCATGGCCCTCGTGACCGGTGGCAGCCCCCGAACGGTAGGCGCGTTCTACGACGTGGCTTACGATCGCGTTCTGGCGCCGCCTCTAGTAACCACCGGCAATGGGCTACCTGGCACAAGTGACCCGCACAACAGCCCGGCATTAGCACCCTGTGTCCCAAATCACATTTACGGAACCCAGACGGAATATGAGGAAGGCGACGAATTCAACCAACTGCTGCTCAACGGCGGGAATCCCCAAGCCGCTAACGTTGCCGACGGCGGCGTTCCAGGAATTAATCCCGACAGGCTGGTGCGCGATCCGTTTAACAACTGCAAACCCGTCTATCCTTGGAACTTCGTTCGCACGAACACCATTTATGGCGTGATCCACGCCGCGGGCGGCTACACAGCGTGGTCGGACAAGCACGCTGTTTACGCTGTTGTTTCGGGCCCCACCGGGACAAATCAGCCCAGTAACGTGGACGATTACTATTCGCCGGAAGTCAATTCCAACCAGATCCCGTTGCCGGGTATAACCACAGCTGGCACGAACTTTGACTGCGGAACCATCAAAGCGAGCGGAGACGCCATGACTCCGGGGAACGATTGGACGACCGGTTTCGATTCCATCAAATGTTATGACCAGCTGAAAGTCAACGCGATTGTGAATGAGATCAACGGCAAGAATCACAACGGGACAAGCAAGGCTCCGGTTCCGGTGATCCTCGGCATGAACTTCCAAGCGGTCAGCGTCGGCGAGAAGCTTGTTAGTCCTGCCGCCCTGCCCGCAGACCGAAACGACAGCAACTCCGGCGGTTATGAGGACGCCGCGGGCACGCCCCGACCCCTCATGGCGAAGGAAATCATCTTCGTGGATGCGGCGATCGGGCAGATGGTCGCTGCTCTCAAGCACAATGGCCTCCTGGACTCGACCACCATTATCATCACGGCCAAGCACGGACAGTCGCCAATTGACCCGAACCGCTTCACCCCGATTCCTGGGAAGGCCAACATCGGTAATTCCCCCGGCGGCGTCATCGCGAACCTTCTCCCAGGGATTTACGCCAACTCCAACAACGGGCTCGGCCTAGCCGAAGACGACATTTCCCAGCTTTGGTTGGCAGATCCAAGCACCACTGGGCAAGCAGTAACGACTCTGGAGAACAACGCGGCCGTTTTCGGAGCGGGCCAGATCTACGTTGGTGCCTCACTGAACACGCTCTTTAACCCGCCGGGCGTTCCTGCGAACCCCGGCCCCTGCTGCTTCCTTCGTCCCGGAGGCGACCCGCGTACTCCTGACATCGTTGTGATTCCGAACGTCGGAGTGGTCTATACCGGCGGTGACAAAAAGCAATCGGAGCACGGCGGATACGCATGGGATGATACCAACGTGATATTGTTGGTATCCAATCCCCACATTGCGCCCCACACCGTCCACAGCTTTGTGGAAACGGCTCAAGTGGCCCCCACGATCCTGCAAATCCTAGGACTCGATCCCAACAGACTGGATGCCGTCCGCCAGGAGGGCACGCCGGTGCTCCCAGGCCTGTTCGAGTCCGACCGCGACCACGAGTAAGGCTTACTGCCTAAGTCGCGGCCACAATCTGTAACCCAAGAGAGCGCGGCGACAATGCCGCGCTCTTTTTTTGCTGATATTGCTTTTCTGTCCGGTCCAACTGTTGTGCGGCTGCACAGGAAGGAGGCTGGTGGATGTGATTGCTCCGGGAGTGACAGGGCAATGTGAAATGGTCCATTTGGCATGCGACGGGAAGATCGAAAATTATTCTGCTTCTCAGGAAAGAGTGACTATTTAAATTGGGGAGAAACTTCTCTCAAGGACGCAGGAATCGGGAAGGCACGCCATCATCACGGTCGAACTTTACATCATCAAACGCAGCCGCGACGCCATACCATCCAGGCATGGCCGCAGGCTCGATCCTTTGCACACGCGCCGTGCTGACAATAACCACGCTGCCGTGCCCCATGGGGCGGCTAACCAGGACAATTTCGAGTTCGATTTGCGCGCCCACCGCGATTTCTTTCGGGCAAAGAAAAAACACGCCCGTCGAGCTGATATCCCGCGTGACAAGCGTTACGGGGAAATCCTCCGCAAGGGCGCCCACGCTGCGCAGTCGCAAGGGAAGTTTTAACGAAGCGCGCGGGTATTCGCGCTGCTCGTGGTTTACGCCCACGGCGTGTGTTGGCACGCGCACAAAACGGCGCGGCTGTCCCGGCGTGAGCAATGGCGCCACGCGCAGAGCAGGGACCCGCACCGGTTCCGCCACTACTTCTGGCAAAGGCGGCGCCAGCTTGGCCCTGACTGCTTCTTTCTCCCCCGACCGAATGGATGTTGCGCGGTTCGTCGCGCCCATCTAGCCCTCAGAGATACCACTTCGTCGCTGCCATACCTGGCCCGACTGCCCTTGCCCCGACTACGCTTGCACTTGAACTTGCCCCGGTCCCAAAACTTGGTGAGTGGGTGGATAAAATGCCATCTAAGGGCCCAGACGTCAACCTGTGGAAAACGTTCGAAGTGTCCTAAGCTCAAACACTTGGTAATAGTACCAGACTCTGTAAGCGGCTCTCACACTGTGTTGTGGATTCTTTCGTCCAATATGGTGCTCGACAGCGTGGCTTTCTGCTTCTACTCTCAATTTTTCAGGTTCCACGGAATGCCCACGCCCACCCTCGATCAATCTACAAACAAACCTGCCGCTGTCTCTTTGTCGCAGAACGCCGAGAAACGCGATGGCATTCTCCTCGTCGCCGCTTTCGCCGCCGTCTATGTCATTTGGGGCTCTACCTATCTTGCAATCGCAGTCGGGATCGAATCGTTTCCTCCGCTCTTGCTGGCTGCTTTCCGGCACTTCACCGCGGGACTTGTTCTTTATCCCCTTTTGCGATGGAAAACCGGGATTCGGCCTACACCAACCCAGTGGCGCACAGCAATCATCACCGGACTCCTGCTTCTTCTTGTAGGCAACGGAGGGGTCTGCCTATCTGAACGAACGCTCCCTACCGGCGTGGCGGCCTTGATTGTGGCTCTCGTGTCCTTCTGGATGGTGCTTCTCGATTGGCTTCGCCCAGGCGGGATTCGGCCTGCCCCGAGAGTCGTTGCTAGCCTCATCCTCGGGTTTGGCGGCTTGGCTCTCTTGGTGGGTCCGGCGCATCTGGGAGGCTCGGAGCGCGTCAATCCGACGGGCGCCGGGATTCTGGTCATCGCCTCGTTCGCCTGGGCCTGGGGGTCAATTTATTCAAAACACCACGATCTGCCGAGTTCTCCACTGCTAGGCGTCGCCATGCAAAGCCTCGCGGGCGGAGCTGCACTTTGGATTGTCGGATTGCTGGCAGGCGAGGGCCGCCAACTGCATCTTGCGGCTGTTTCCGCGCGTTCCTGGATCGCGATCGCCTATCTCATCCTCTTTGGTTCGGGAATCGGCTTCACAGCCTACGTTTACCTTCTCAAGAAAAGCACCGCCGCCCACGTGGGAACCTATGCGTTCGTCAATCCTGTAGTCGCGCTCTTTCTTGGCTGGCTTGGAGCCGACGAAACAATCACCCTGCGTACCGCCCTAGCCGCCGCCGTCATTCTGACCGCCGTCCTCTTGGTGATTACCGCTCCACACAAGACTGCTGTCGAGGCTTCCGAAGTTCTGCCCAACCCAGGCGAAGCTTGAGTCTCCCACCAAAACGCATTAGCTGGGACTATTGAGCCTCGCTCTTAGAATCCACTTTGCCGAGCCTTTCCGGATAGATTTGCTTCAAACGCTGCGCTATTTTCGTAGCATGGAAACGATGAACAATTCGAACGCAGACGCGGCCATGCAAATCTCGCCCCGCAAAGCAGCGCAGTACTGGCGCGCGACACTTGAACGCGACGCGCGTGCCGATGGCACATTCGTGCTGGCTGTTCGGTCGACGCACATCTATTGCCGGCCATCGTGCCCGGCACGCCGCCCGTTGCGGCAAAACGTAATCTTCTTCCACACGCGCGAAGAAGCAGAAAAACAGGGCTTCCGCGCTTGCCTTCGCTGCCGTCCGAATGAAATTGCCGCTTCGGCAGCACTCGTCGCGCGCGCCGCGAAATACCTTTCGCAGTCGTCAGAAGACGGCGTGCGTCTTTCCGAGGTTGCCCGAGAAGTGAATTCGAATGCCGGAACGCTTCGCCGCGCTTTCCGCCAAGTCACCGGCCTTGCCCCTCGCGAACTTGCCGAAGCGCTGCGCGTGAAGCGCTTCAAGGCTTTGCTTCGCTCAGGAAAAAACATTACCGACGCGCTCTACGAAACCGGTTACGGCTCGTCCAGCCGCGTCTATGAACGCAGTAACGCACAACTTGGAATGACACCTGCAACTTATCAAAAGGGAGGAAAGGGTATGAAAATCGAATACACAATTGCGAAGTCACCGCTCGGAAAAGTCTTGGTCGCTGCTACGGAACGTGGTGTGTCCGCGGTCGATCTGGGAGACGTGCAAAGCAAGCTCGTGGCGGAATTGCGCGAAGAATATCCGCGGGCGGAAATCTCGCCCGCCACCGGCAGCGCCCAGCGTTGGGTCCGCGAAATTGTTCAGCGCATCGAAGGTAAACCCGCGCAAGTCGATCTGCCTCTGGACCTACAAGCCACTGCCTTTCAACGCCGCGTCTGGCAGGAGCTGCAGCGCATTCCGCGCGGAACAACACGCACGTATTCGCAAGTGGCCCGGGCGCTAGGACGTCCCAAGGCCGTTCGTGCGGTGGCTCGCGCTTGCGCGACCAATCCTGTTTCGATCGTAGTTCCGTGCCATCGGGTAATCCGCGAAGACGGAAATCTGGCGGGCTATCGCTGGGGTCTTACGCGCAAAGAGCAACTGCTCGCCACAGAGCGAGTCGCGGCGAAATAAGTGATCTAGACGTGCGGCTTCTCGTGGCTCGCGTTCTTGGGCCAGTTTTGCTTGAATTCGGATTCGTTGATCTTCAGATTCTTCATCATGTTGGTGTAGTGAAACAAAATGTAGTCGCCGGCGCCGGTTTCATAAAACTTTTGCTGAATGGGCAGCCAGGAGGCTTCGTCGACCCACATTTGAACCTTTGTGACTTGGCCGCGCATCTGCTCGGATTTCGGCGTCAGCTCCAGCACAACCGTTTTCTTGTGGTCCAGTTCTTCTTCACCCGTGACGGCCACCTGGTAGCTTTTCTTTAAGTCTTCACTCTTCGTCCCGAAACCGAGGCGCGCATACTGATCCACCATCGCGCCGTTCTTGCCGAGGTCGTACTCCTCCACGCGATTGAGCTTGGGGTTGTAGAGAAACAGCGAATTGCCCGTGCGCAGCATCGTTCGCGGCTCGGGCTTGGTAATATCGATGCGCATTTTTTGATCGTGACGGACCCAAATTTGTCCCGTCTCTGTGGATGTGTCTTTCACGACGGCGGTGTATTTAATGTTTTCGAGGTCTGCCGTGAGGCTGCGGAAATCCTTCGCGGACCTGTCCATCATCTCCAGCACGCCTTCGGTGGTCCACTTCGCGGCAGTTTGCGATGCACCAGCGCATATGGCAACGGCCATCGCGCCTAGCGCAAAAATCAATGGAATCAAACGCCCTTTGGTCAATAGAAGCCCCTGTTGGCACTCGGTTATGCGTCTTGTTAAGTTCTCTCAAATCCTAGCATATAGATAGAGATGCACGAACTTTGGCCAAAGTTACCATCGGACCCTACTGGCTAAGTTGCGAGCTCGTCACTAATACTGAAGTTCGACAACTACCGGTGGATTTCGACGTGGTAGGCAATCACCGTGCCTTGTTCGTCGCGCACCGGCTCGATCTTGGAAATGGTGAAGCGCTTGTTGCGAAGTTCGGGAAGCGATTTTTGCATGGCGTTGTGCAGCTCATTCTCCAACGCAGGAGTTTGCTCGGGAGGCGCCAGAATCCGCGCATCGACGCGGTAGGTTTTGCTCTCTTCTTCCTCGCTAACAAGTACCACTTGCCCGGGAGCGTTCGCGGGCAGGCCCATTTGCGGCTGGTCGTGAAACCATGAGCGAGGCGTCGCCAAGACAAAAATCAAAATCAGGATGACCGCGGCGTCATACTGCCAGGTGCCGCGCTCGTAGGCCCAGAAAAACATCCTCGAGAAAATCTGTCCGAGACTCGCCATCTCAGTCCGCAGGAATTCCGTCGACAATCACGCCGTCCCGCATGTGCACCACGCGGTCAAAATACGTCGTGGCTTCGGGATTGTGCGTGATCATGACGATGGTCTGGCCCAAATCTTTGTTGAGCTGCCGCAACATCTGGAGCACCACTTCCGAATTTTTTGAATCCAGATTGCCTGTGGGCTCGTCGGCCAGCAGAATTTTGGGTTCGTTGATAATCGCCCGCGCGATCGCCACGCGCTGCTGCTCGCCGCCGGAAAGCTCAGAAGGTTTGTGTTGCAGGCGCCCGGCAAGCCCCAGCAGACTGGTCACAACATCAAAGCGGTGCGGATCAAAACCATCCCCATGGATAAATTGCGCGATGGCGATATTGCCTTTGGCGGTGAGGGTAGGCAACAGATTAAAGCGCTGGAAGACAAATCCAATTTTACTCCGCCGCAGCTTGGTGCGTTCGGCGTCGCTCATGGCTGTTAAATCGTTGCCGTCCACCAGTACGTGGCCCTTGGACGCTTGCGCTAGTCCGCCAATAACATAGAGAAGAGAGGATTTGCCGCATCCCGATGGCCCCATCACCGCAACCGATTCGCCCGGTGCCACGGCGAAGTTGACACCTCGAAGCGCGGGAACGTCCACTTTCCCCGCGCGGTAGAGCTTCCACAAATTTTCTGTTTTAAGTATCGGCTCCAAGCTCTTTTTTCCTGGGACATTCAGCCCTTCGGCAAGTTGCTGTATTGTAGCTGTGATTCCCATCTGTGCCTAGCCGCTGCGTGCCTTCGCGGCGTTTTTCCCTTTCTAATAGCTGCTATTCGTTCATGTATCTGACGTGTCTCCGCAACCCTAAGCGTCCCTCTAGTTTTCAAGGGTCTTCAATCGTAAGAGAGTGCCTCGACGGGGTCCTTGCGGCTCGCCATCCACGCTGGATAGCTAGCGCCCAGCATCGCGCCCGCCAGCGCGATCCCTCCGGCGCGGAGAACCCATGGCCACGTTATGAGAATGGACAGGGTAGGGAAGCCGGCGAGAAACGCGGCGCGCACCGCGTAGCTGAGTCCCACCCCTGCCACGATACCCATCAGGCAAAGCCCGGCTGACTCCGTCAGTAGCGCGCGCACGATAAACACCCGGCCCGCCCCTAGCGATTTCAGTACACCGATATCGCGCGTCCGCTCGATCACCGTCGTATACATAGTCAAAAAAATCACTAGGAGGCCGATAGCAACTGCAAGAGAAATCATGGCGTCAATAAATGTCTGCAGGCCGGGAATATTCGTCGAGGTCATCAGCGTCAACATTGCCCTCACTGGACGGACCGTGTACCCGGGCAAGAGATGGCGAGTTTCGTCCATTACGTCTTCCGTATGCTCCGGGCGCGTGCACTTCACCCAAAAAATCGATGCTTTATCAGGCGCGCCAACCAGGTCTTGAAGTGTTGCCAACGGAACGAATAACCGCGCGCCTTTCCCGTGCTCAACAATGCCAGCCACATGCCAGTCGTGGTTCAGAAGTTTGTACGTGTCGCCGACCTTGATCTGCTTTGCTGACGCCGCCAGATCATCGACCAGCAGGTCTTCCGGACCTTCCATGTCGTGCCCTTGGAGAAATACGAAGCCTCCGGACACTGCGCGGAAGCTTTCCGGGTCTATCCCGTAAACCACGTCCACGCCGCCAGTGGAACTGAATTGCAACAAAGCTGGCGCGACGGATTGCACGTATTTTAATTCCGCCAATTTGTCGGCGATCTTGATGGGCATAGGTGCGCCCGTTATACCTATGAAAATGGAAGCGGCGTTGGGTTGAACCATGACGTCCGCTCCGATGCCTTCAATGCGCTTGGCAGTTTCCGTCAGCAATCCCGACGTCAGGCCCACTATGAGCACGACCAGCGCCACTTCGACCGCGACGGCGAGAACGCCGATTAAAGTGCGCAGCGGCCGGTGAAGCAAGTTGCGGACAATCAGCTCACCCATCATGGCTTTTTATCCACCGCATCGTCGCCAACATGAACCAATTCCGAACCGACGGGCTGCTCGAGCTTGAAGCGTTCGGCTGGAATGTCTTCATTCAGCATCAGCTTGGTCACCTGTAAGTCCAACCGGTAATCATCATGGGGCCTCTCGATTTGAATCACGTGCGGGAAAGAAGTAACGCCTGACGCCGCTCCCGCCGCTTGCTCCTGATCAGCGGTCAGCGGCTCCCAGGCCGAGTAACGCACATCCGAGAGCAAGGCACCTTTTGGTCCAAACTCCTGCAACCGCGCGACCTGCAAATCGGCGCGGTTAAACCAGATCTCCCGCAAAATTTCCCTTTGGTATCCGCCGCGCAAGACCGTCAGCACATAATATCGCGCTCTCTCATCATTAAACTCTTTAAAGAGCACGTCTTCTTCCTTGCGAATCTCGCTCCAAAGCAGCGCGTCCAGTAGATGCTGCGGCCGGAGATTTTCGATGGGCTTGCTGCTGGTGCGTTCCAGAGCGATCGGCCCTACGAGAAATTTGTTCTTGGACGGAATCGACACGCGAAACGTTTCAGCGTCACTGGCCATATCAAATACCGTCTTGCCGATCAGCGGCGCTTGCCCAATCATGCGGATGTAAGCTGGCCGCTCCGCCAGAAGAAACGCTTTCACTTCGTGATACTCCTCGATTAGGCCGCTGTATTTCGAGCCGGCTGTGGGCTTTAGCTCGACAGTGGCGTTCACACTTTTCACGCCTTTCGCCATGGCGTTGTATTTCTCGAGCAACTCCTCGCGCGTGGCGTCCCTTGCGACGACGATCTGCGTGGCAGGTACGTTCTGTTTCTTACTGACTGCGCCACCGCAGCCGCAGGAAATCGCCGCCACTGTCGCCCCTGCCATGCATGCCAACGCACGCCGCATCAGTCCGTTAAGCCCCTTTTAGGTACAAACGATGCAATCTAACAACCATGTTCAAACTCGTCGACCGAACGCTGCTGCTAACGTAAGCAGTCCTGACGGAGCAGTCTTGGCAGTCCCCACGATCAGCGCCCTGCCGACTGGAACTCCCCCATTCGTAAACTAAGTCATCAGTCCCGGCCCTGAGCCAAAGTCCATTATGAACGAGTCAGCGGGGAGAGCGCGACCCAGCCCTATTGCGGACGGGCGATGTAGATATCGAATGGCTGCACCGCGGGCCGGACGCGGCGTATGACTTCGCTGGCCCAGAGCTTTGTGCTGAGCAGCGTGACCCAGCCGTCTTCCGGCTCACAAACGGCGCAGAATACGTAGCGCTCATAGGCAAGCTGATATGCGTCAACTCCCCGCTTCGAAAGGTCACCTTCGAGCGCGGCGTCAGGATTTTGCGAGGCGGCTCCAGCGCGTATTCCAAATGTTTCGCCTTCAAAGCGCTCGAATAGCTGGAAAAGTTGACCTTGCCTCGGTTGCGGCAGAACTACGCAACGCACGCCTGCTTCGCGATACTCGATCTTCCGCGCCTTACAAAATTCTAGAACGCGATCGATGTGGCTGAAGAAATCGACGACGTAATATTCGTCATGTGCCAGAGCAGGGAAGACTGCCGACCAAATTTCCCCAGCCTTCTTGCCGCGAACCGGCTCGCGGTTTTCCGTTTCGACCAGTTCGAGCCCGACGGCTTTCACGCCAGGTCCAAGGTCCAGCGCTTCCACGTCCAGCGAGAAGGGAGGCAATTCGAGCGCGTTAGGCGGCGCGCCGGGGGGAAGACTCATTCCAGCGTCTCCGCTTCCGGAAATCTCGTTCGAAAATCAGGCGACTGCTTCCGCACGTCCAGCCAATCGAAAAACGCGTCGGGGGTCTCGAGCCAAATGCGAAACCAATTGGCAATTTCCACTTTTTCTTCGCGCTTGTGCGGTTCCACTTTATGATTTCGCGAAATCATTTCTGCGCGCCGTTTTCCGAGGCGTGCTATTCCCAAAACGCGTTCGACTGCGGCATGCTCGCCGTGCGCCTGGAACTTCCGCATCAGCTCGTCCAGCCGCATGATGCTGACTTCCGCATCTTCCAGCGTTTTGAAGTGCAGCAGGTCTTCGAACTCTTCTTCGTACTGTTCTTCTGCTTCTTCTTGCAGGGTGAGCAGCACTTTCCAGCCCGCGCTTTTCAAGACGTCCCCGATGTATTCCGAGCTGGTCTTTCCCGCTTCGCCATGCTCGGCATGCAGCCGCCGGCGGAGCTGATCGATCTCCGCGAGCGTCCATTTCGATGCGCCGATCTCTCGGGCTGTTTCGAGAATCAGATCCTTCTTCGTTTTTTCCAAATCACTCATCAAGCTGTGCCTTTGCGCGGTTTGGTGTGTGCCTTCTTTTTACTATGCGCCGGTGTCTGCTTCTGCTTTGGCGGCTGCGGCGGGGGAGGCGGAGGATCGGCCGGAAGCCCCGCCAGCAGACGGCGGTACTTTGTCACATTCCGGTTATGTTCTTCCAGTGTGGCGCTAAAAAAGTGTCCGCCCTGCGTGTTGGCAACGAAATAGAGATAATCCGTCTCGGCCGGCAGCAGCGCCGCGCGCAGCGATGCTTCTCCCGGATTGCCGATGGGTCCCGGCGGCAAGCCCGTGTGCTCGTACGTGTTGTAAGGCGAATGCACGTGCAGATCGGCTCCAGTTAGTGTTCCGTTGTAACGGCCCTCTTGTTCCAAAGCATAGATCACCGTCGGGTCGCATTGCAGCATCATGTCCTTGCGCAGCCGATTTTCAAAGACTCCCGCGACAAGAGGACGCTCCTCTTTCTTTGGCGTCTCGCGCTCGACCAGCGACGCAAGCGTCACGATGGAAGAAATAGGGTAGCCGGACGCCAGGCGCGTCTTATCGTCTCCGGCCATCTGCGGAGATAGTCGCGCCCACTGCTCCTTGAATTTCTTCACCATGGCAGCGGTCAGCTCAACGGCGACTGGATGGCGCGGCAGTTCATAAGTAGCGGGAAAGAGATAACCTTCGAGCGTGAGGGCGTGCGGGTCAATGTCGCGAACCATCATTGGATCGCTGGCGGCTTTCACGAAATCGTCGGCGGGAAGAAAGTGGCCGGCTTCGAGATCATGCGCGATGTCGTACAAGGTTTCGCCTTCGTGCACGGTGAAGGGAATTTGATAGACGTCGCCCTTGGCGAGCTTCCAGAAAACGTCGCGGCCGCTTAGAGGGCGAGCGAACAAATATTCTCCCGCTTCAAGCGATCGCCGCGGATGCCGCCGCGCATAAATTTCGAACGCGGTGGCGCTGCGCACAACGCCATTACTCTCCAGTATTCGAGCCACGCCGCGGCTCGAAGCCCCGTGCGGCACGGTAACGAAGACACCTCCGCTCGCGAATCCCTGGTATGGCTTCGTGATGCAATACCATCCCCAGGCTCCGGCCCCTGCCGCGGCCAGCACCAGAACCAAGATGAGCAGCAAAACTTTCTTCAAATCAGCCTCGCGAATCCCAAGCGCACATGTTTCACTTCGCGTCTTGCATGGCCTGTGCCGGCTGCTGCCGGTCCAGGTATTCTTTCAAGATCAAAGCCGCAGCCAGCGCGTCCACGCCCGTCCTTTCGTTTTCTTTTTTTCGTTTTTTGCTGGACGCAGCGTGAATGGTCCTGCCTTGGTGTTCTTCAAGCAACCGCTCCGCCTCCCAGCTCGTCAGGCGCTCGTCCACCATTTCGACGGGTAGACCAAGTTGCTTGTGCACACGCTGGCCGAACCGCGCCGCTTCTTCGGCCATATCGCCGCGTGTTCCATCCAGACGCAGCGGGAGTCCCACTACAATTTGTTGCACGCCATACTCGCGCACCAACTCCCGCAGCCGCCGCATGTCTTCGTTGCGGTTGATGCGATCCAGAGTCCCCAGCGGCTGGGCCAACGCCGCCACTGCATCCGCAATGGCCAGCCCAATCCTGGCGCGCCCATAATCCAGCGCCAGAATGCGTCCCGGCTTGTGTTGCTCCGTACCCAAGTTCTCTCCCCAACGATCCAGCGCGTGAATGTCGTCCACTCCAGTATACCGGGAAGCAATTCTGAAGATGTGGGATGCTGCTTAAGAATTGATAATTGGTAAGCTCTACCAAGTTCGCCAGATTTGAATGAAGCGGCGTTCTCAGGGTTTGCGGCCGCGGGCGCCGTTTTGCCAGGCGTCCCAATAGCCGAGCGCCTTCATCTGTTGATCGAGGCCGCTTTCTTTGACGAGGACGTCGAGTTCGGCGCGCGTGAGGCGCTTACCGAGAGGTTCGGTGCGATCGGCGATGCCCCAGGCGGTCAGCGCGGCTAGCGCGGTGTGCAGCTTCAGCTCGCGGATATCCACTTTGTCCAGCGTGTCTGACGCGGCGTGATAATTCACCAGATAGTTCGCGACTTCCTGATTGGCAACCAGATTGGGCACGCCTTCCAACAGGAAGTCGAGATTGTCGGTGCCGAAAGATGCGTCGGGCGTGTGATTGTTCGCGCCCCAGGATTCCAGCGGCTTCAGAACTTCGCGCACGCCAGCCTCGATGTCGCGCCGCCCGCCGAGCGAATAACCTGTGACGCGTCCGATGCCCGAGTCAAACGTGATCATTGCGCGAATTTTGTCCAGCTCTGCGCGATGCGCCTTCACATATTCATAAGAACCGATCGTGCCTTGCTCTTCGCCGCTGAAGAGAACGAAGCGAATTGTGCGCCGCGGCAACAATCCAGTCGCCTTGATCGCCCGCGCCGCTTCAATGACCAACGCTGCGTTGCACCCGTTGTCCAGCGCCCCAGTTCCCAGCTCCCACGAATCGAGATGCGCCCCCAAAATCACCACTTCGTCTGGCTTTTCGTAACCGCGAATTTCGCCCACGACGTTTTCCTGCTCGATCGGCCCGCCGATTTTGTTGGGCATATTGAATCGCACGCGGACTTTCCCAGGATACGCGGCCACGGTTCGCGCCAGCCGCATGGCATCCTCGCGCGCCACAATAGCCTGCGGAATTTTGTCCATTGCGCCGGTCAACGAATTGGTATGCCGATAAAGCAGAAGCCGTTCCCTCGCGCCCATCCAAAGAATCGCGGCAGCGCCACCTTTGAGCGCCTGGCGGATGATTTCCGGCGGCCGCAGATATTCGTTGAAGAGATCGCCCCAAGTCGAGCCGATATCGCTGTGTACGAGGAGAATTGCGCCTTTGACGGTCGAGCCAGCGCGGGCAAAATCCTCCTCAGTTCCGTAATTAACATCGACGAGACTCGCCTCGATGCCGCCCGTCGGCGTTGGGGGCGACCAACCTTCCGCTTTCAGTCGGACCGGAAAACTCACCGGGCCCAGCAATTCGAGCCGCGTTTCCCCTTCGCTCCACGTGACCGGCAGCGTGTATTTCTCTCTATGAACCTCCACTCCCTCCGCGCGAAACGCGGCAAGCGCCCATTCCACCGCTTTCGTCATTTCCGGCGACCCAGTCACGCGTCCGCCAATTTCATCCGTCAAGCGTCGCAAGTTCTCTTCCATCGGCGAAGGTCCCATCACCTGCGGCAAGATTTTCGCTGCGGCTTGCGCGCAACTCGAAGCGTCCGTCGCGGAACACGCAGCAGCACTTTGGCCAGTTTGGGCGGGACCCATGGAATCCTTCGGCGGAGGCAGTTGCGCTGAGGCAGAAAGCGAAGCAATAAGGCAAAGAAGCAACGAAGCAAAGAGAATCTTAAAGCAACGCATCGATTTAGACTCCGCGACGAAATAGCGTTGCCGCTAATTCCTTCCAGCGGCAAGCCCGTGCATCCTGGCGCGGAGTAGTATAAGCTCGCGGCGCTTCGGCGAGAAATTTGGCGGCACAATCCAACTAGTCGAGATAATCCGCGATGAAGAAATCGATTTCGGTTCTTGTACTTACTCTGGCGTTCGCAGTCGCCGCTTCGGCCCAATCGGCCGCCCAAACTGCTGCTTCGAGCCTCGATGCCCGCGCAAAAGCAACTCTGGCCGTGATCCGGGGAACAGTCAACGTTCATGGCCTTCAAAAAAGCGTCCGTGTCCAGCGCGACCGCTGGGGAGTTGCCCACATTTACGCTCAAAATGAGCACGACTTGTTCTTCACGCAAGGCTTCGTCGTCGCGCAAGACCGCCTCTTCCAAATGGAACTTTGGAAGCGCTCCGGCCAAGGCCGGCTTGCGGAAATCCTCGGTTCTTCCTACGTGAAGCGCGATGTGAACGCCCGGCTACTGCGCTATCGTGGCGACATGGACGCCGAATACAAAAGCTACGCTCCCGACACGAAAGAAATCCTCGAAGCCTTCACCTCCGGCATCAACGCTTACATCGAAGAAATCCAAAAGCCCGGCCGCATCGGTCTCCCGCTTGAGTTCCAACTGGCCGGCTTCAAGCCTGAGCCGTGGAAGCCTGAAGACTGTCTGAACCGGTTGGCTGCATACTCGGTGACAGGCAACGGGGTCAGCGAACTTCACAGCGCCCAACTGGTCGCGCTTCTCGGCCCTGAAAAAGCCGCGCAGCTTCTCGAACTCGATCCGCCAGTAAGACTCGACCCAGCTCCTGGCACCGATTTTTCCGGCCTTTCCCCAGCGCTTCTGGAAAATCTCGTCGGTAGCGACGTGCCTCTCCATTTCCCTGAGACGCCTGCACAGGGCAGCAACAACTGGACCGTCTCCGGTTCGCTGACGGCCACCGGCAAACCCTTCCTCGCCAACGATCCGCACCGCGTCATCGCCGAACCTTCTTTGCGGTACATCGTGCATCTGGTTGCGCCCGGATGGAACGTCATCGGCGCTGGCGAGCCCGGTCTGCCCGGAGTCGCCGTCGGTCACAACGAAAAAATCGCCTGGGGCTTCACAATCTTCGGCCTCGACCAACAAGATGTTTACCTCACGCAGTTAAATCCCGACGATCCAGAGCAATATAAGACTGAGCATGGCTGGGAGCGCATGGAAGTGAAAACAGAAACTGTCGCCGTGCGCGGCGGCTCCCCGGTCTCAGTGAAACTGAAATTCACGCGCCACGGCCCCGTGCTCTGGGAAGACGGAAAGCGCGCTCTAGCTTTGCATTGGGTCGGCGCCGAGCCCGGCACGGCTGGCTACCTCGGCTCGTTGGCCCTAGATCGCGCACAAAACTGGCAGGAATTTGAGCAAGCGATGCCCCGCTGGAAAGTCCCGTCGGAAAACATCGTCTACGCCGATCGCGACGGCAACATCGGCGAGCATTCCACAGGCCTCGCTCCTCTCCGGAAAAACTGGACGGGGCTCTTACCGGTTCCTGAAGATGGAGGTTACGAATGGAGTGGCTTCGTGCCCAACAGCGAACTGCCGCATACGTACAATCCAGCCTCAGGCTTCGTCGCAACTGCCAATCACAAAATGATTCCGGAGAATTACGGCTACGCTGTCGGATTTCAATGGGCCTCGCCGGAAAGATTCCTGCGCATCTCGGAGGTGCTCAGTGCCGCAGCAAAAAGGCAGCACAAACTCAGCCTTGCGGACATGGAGAATCTCCAGAACGACGTTGTGTCTCTGCCGGCGCGTGATCTGCGAGTTTTGTTGAAGCATGCTGTAGGCGACGCGCCAAGCACTTCAGCCAAACTCTTGCTCGATTGGGACTGTGCAGTCACCGCTGATTCGACAGCGGCAACGCTTTACGAGTTCTGGGACGCGGAGTTGCGCGGCGCGGTCACGAAGCTAGCCGTTCCCCCGGAAGCGCAAAAGATCGCAGGAAAATTGGCCCTGCCGGAAATCCTGCAAGAGCTGTCGCATCCGCGGGCGACGGTCTTCGGCCAAAACCCCGATGGCGCCCGAGACGCTTTACTCCTTCAGACGCTGCAGGCGGCGGAGCAGAAACTCGCGGCCAAGCTCGGCCCCGATCCAAAAAACTGGTCCTGGGGAAACCTACACCGTGTTTCGTTCAAGCATCCGCTCGGCCACGTCACACCTGCCGCCGATGCGCTCTTTGATCGCGGCCCCTTCCCTCGCCCAGGCGATGGTAGCACCGTGGACGCCACCTATTTTGGAGGAGCTTCCTTTGACCAATTGGCCGGCGCAAGCTACCGCGAGATATTTGATTTGAGCGATTGGGACAATGCCGTCGGCGTCAACGTGCCCGGACAAAGCGGGCAACCCGGCAGCCCGCATTACGATGATCTGCTGCCGTTGTGGATCCAAGGCCAGTATTTTCCACTGCGCTTCAGCAAGCCGTCCGTCGACCGCGACACCACAGACGTGTTGGAACTCAAGCCGTAGCCGGAAAAAGCGCGGCGAGTGCTCTGATTTAACGCGAGCGTAGCCCGGGATGCGCAACGCAATCGGCAACTCGCGCGACCTGCACCATTTCCGCAACGTCATGCACGCGCACGATGTGTGCGCCGCCCAGGATGCTCGCCGTAACCGTTGCCGCCGTTCCCCAGATTCGCTCCTCGGGCAGAGCAGGTGTACCATCGCGGGCCAGCGTCGCCCCAAGAAATCCCTTGCGTGAACTTCCAACAAGCAGCGGATAGCCAAGCGCCGCGAGTTGCGGAAGCTTTTGCAGCAGCTCGTAGTTCTGCGAATAACTTTTCCCGAAGCCAATCCCCGGATCGAGAATAATCTGCGACTTTACCACGCCTGCCTTGCGCGCCCTCGCCACGGATTCGCGCAGTCCCCGCGTTACATCCCTGATCACGTCTCGCGCGAAAGGCCCGCGCTGCATCGTTCCAGGCTCGCCGCGCATATGCATCAGAATGAGCGGCACGCCATACTTCGCCGCGATTTCAGCGATGCGCGCGTCGTTATTCAATCCCGAAACGTCGTTGATAATCTCTGCGTCGGCGCGTATAGCGAGTTCCGCAACCGCGGAGCGCCGCGTATCCACCGATATGGGAATCTTGAGCCGGCCCCGCAACCCTTCCAGCACAGGAAGAATGCGGTCCAACTCTTGCGAAGCCGAAGTTTCTTCGGAACCTGGCCGCGTTGATTCGCCTCCAATGTCAAGTAAGTCGGCGCCGGCCAACTCCAACGCAAGCGCATGCTCAATGGCGATTCCTGGTTGCTCGTACTTTCCGCCATCGGAAAAACTATCCGGCGTAACATTCAACACGCCCATTACGAGCGTGCGTTCCCCAAGAACGAGCGTTCCCGAGCGCAATTTCAACCGGAATTTCTTGAGTGGTTTCATTCGAACGGCAGGCTGGAAGTTTAACCCAGGTGGGGCAGACATTCTTGTTTGTCACGTTATTTGGATTGCAGATAAGAAAGAGAAAGGCGGGAATGCCCGTCCTACATCTAATCCAAATCAAAATCGCGAAGCGGCTTGCCCACAGGCGCGTCCTTGGCCTTCTTCATCGCTTCTTCGAACTTCTTGGCGAGGATGTCTTCCTTGTGAGTCTCCTGAAAAAACGAATCGGCAAATTTGTCCTCACGCTGACGACGTTGTTCCGCAAGAATCCCCTGGGCGTTTTCCAGATCGACGTTTGGCCCAGCTTTTACAGGAGCCTCGTGAGAAAGCACAGCTCCAAACACCGCGTCCACCACCAGCTTCGCTTGGCAGCACGGGCACGTCACCTGCAGATTGTCCGGTTCCTTCTTTCCCATAAGCGCATTCTACGCCATTTTACCCGCAACGGTCACCGCCGCGCCGCCTCCAAAATCTGCCCAGCCCAAAAAAGTAGGGACACGATATATCGTGCCCCTACGGACAAAATGCCCGCCACTATCTTGTGTCTACGCCTTGGCTGGATTCTCCCCGCGCGTAAATCCCGGTGCTGGCCGCAATTCTGGCCGCACCACTTTAGGATCCGTGCTCGGCGCAGCCTGTGCTGGAGGAGGAGGCGTCCGCGGCTTTTCCGGCAGTGGCTTGCCTTCCATCAACATCTTCACTTCGTTCGCGTCGATCACTTCGCGTTCGAGCAATGCCTGCGCAATCCGCTCAAGCGTCTCGCGATTGGTGGAAAGCAGCCTCTTGGCATTCTCGTAGCCGCCGTTGACGATCCGCTTCACTTCCTTGTCGATCTGGATCGCCGTATCTTCCGAGTAGTCGCGATGCTGCGTAATTTCGCGGCCCAGGAAAATCGCCTCATCCTTTTTGCCATACGCCAGCGGCCCCAGTTCGCTCATACCCCATTCGCAAACCATGTTTCGTGCCAGGTCGGTAGCCCGCTCGATGTCGTTGCCGGCGCCGGTCGTGATGTGTCCCAGGAAAATCTCTTCCGCCGAGCGCCCGCCCATCAACACAGCGAGCATGGCTTCGAGGTATTCCCGCGTGTAGGTGTGCTTGTCGTCCTCTGGCAGCTGCATCGTCAAACCCAGCGCCATCCCTCGCGGAATGATGGTCACCTTATGCACCGGATCGGCTCCCGGCGTCATCGCCGCGACCAATGCATGGCCCGCTTCGTGATAGGCCGTGTTCTTCTTCTCTTCATCCGAGAGAATCATCGACTTCCGCTCGACGCCCATCAACACCTTGTCTTTGGACATCTCGAAGTCGACTTGCATCACGAACTTGCGATTCTGCCTCGCAGCCCACAGAGCCGCTTCGTTCACCAGGTTCGCTAGGTCAGCGCCAGAGAAGCCCGGCGTGCCGCGCGCGATGATCGACAACTCCACATCGTCGGACAGCGGCACTTTGCGCGTATGCACGCGGAGAATTTCCTCGCGGCCCTTCACGTCCGGCCGCGCAACTACCACGCGCCGGTCGAATCGTCCAGGCCGTAGCAAGGCGGGATCAAGCACATCGGGCCTATTTGTCGCTGCAATTAAAATCACGCCTTCGTTCGATTCGAAGCCGTCCATTTCGACAAGCAAGGCATTCAAGGTCTGTTCGCGCTCGTCGTGCCCGCCGCCCAGTCCCGCACCGCGGTGGCGTCCGACAGCATCAATTTCATCTATGAAAATAATGCAAGGTGCGTTCTTCTTTCCTTGTTCGAACAAATCGCGTACGCGGCTCGCGCCGACGCCCACAAACATCTCGACGAAATCCGAACCCGAAATCGAGAAGAACGGAACATTCGCCTCGCCCGCGATCGCCCGTGCCAGCAGAGTCTTGCCCGTTCCAGGAGGTCCGACCAGCAACACGCCCTTGGGAATGCGTCCGCCAAGCTTTTGGAATTTCTGCGGGTCCTTCAAGAACTCGATGATTTCCTGCAACTCTTCCTTGGCTTCGTCCGTTCCCGCAACATCCTTAAAGGTGGCTTTCTTCTGTTGCGCCGACAGCAACCGCGCGCGTGACTTGCCAAAGCTTAGCGCTTTGTTTCCTCCGGCTTGCATCTGCCGCATCAGGAACAAACAAAAACCCACAAGCAGGATCAGAGGCGCAGCGTTCAGCAGGATGAGGATCCAATCTCCGCTGCGAACTTCCTTCATCCCCTTGATCACTGCTCCCTTGTCTTTCAGTTCCTTGACGAGATCCGGAGCCGCTTCCTTGAAAACCGTCACGGTGAATTTACGGTTCGGTGGACGAAGGTATTCCCCCTGAACTTCGTAGCTATTTGGTGAGAGGTACAGCGTCACTTCCTTGACGTCTCCCGCTTCTACCTTGGCCATGAACTCGGTGTAGCCGGGGGTGTCTTCCCGCGCTTGGCTTCCATTCGCGGACACCAGCTTCCACAGCATCACGCCGAGAAACACGATGGAGATCCAGAAGAGAATTGTTTTTGCCGTAGAACTCGAATTCACGTTGTCCTCACCTTTGTCCTTGGCCTCACGGAAATTCATCCCGCGAGGAAGCGACTGGCAAATCTGTCGATGTTATTTCTTGTTGCCTTGCCGTCGCTTCACCTGCGCCGCTCCACTGGAGAGAGCCCGATGGTTCCGCCCTGTCCCATTGTCCGCAGCCAGGCCGTACCCGACCCATACATCATTAGATGCTGTCCGGAACCCAAAGTAATCGGGTTCCAGCCCCACGCGCCGCCGCGCGGTCTTGTCCAGCAGTACTGCCAATCGCAGCGACCTGGGCTGGCTTTCGCCCAGTCGCCGCAGAAGAAACTCTTGCGTTACGCCGCTCTCCAGCACCGCATCGAGCAGGAGAACATCGCGGCCTTTCAACTCCGGCCGCGCGCCGAAATAAACTTCGCGCCGCTCGTTGCCGCCGTCGTTTACGTCTCGCACGTCCTCGCGCACGAAGTGGCAAACCACCGCGGTGTTAATCTCGCGAATCAGGTCGGCGGCAAAAACAAATCCGCGGTCCAGTGTAACAACCACGTCCACCCGCCGGCCTTTGTACGCTCGCGAAATTTCTCGTCCAAGAGCTGCGACCCTCGCGCCAATTCGCGCGGCAGAATAGGCCGCACGGCCGGACGCTCTCGACTTGACCGCTGGGCGGTCACGCATCAAGACTTTTCCTCGGCGATCAAAATTCCTGTCCGGGTCCCTTCATTTGCCGCAAACCCGGCCGCAACGGGAAAGCCGCGAGCCCACACAAGAACGCCGCAGCTTGTCAGCACCGGCCAGCCGTCTCGCTCCCATCGGCTGATGCGTTTTTCGTTCAACAGCCGCTTCAGCTTGTGCGCCTTCTGATGCCCCGCGGGTTGCAGTTTATCCCCGAAACGCCAGTTGCGCAGCACAAGCGGCAAACGCAGCCGGTCGCGGTCTAATACCGCCCCTGATTCACTAGTTTCCCCCCTCTTGGCGGCCCAGTCAATCACCCTGAGGCGGAAGACGCACTGCACTTGCGGCACAGGCAAAATCACGTCGCCATTTCTAATACCTGTAAAATCGATTTTGTACTCGTACTCCAGTGGGGGAGTTTTTTCCGCTTCGCGTTTTCCACTAGTTCGCCTCGTCGGTCGCGACGAATTTACGCAGAAAACCAGATCATCTCGCTCGCGACGAACGTCCACGCCACCTGGCAACTGTACGGCCTTTCCAGTTTCCCCGCGCCGCGCCAACTCAAGCACTGCCGCAATGTGCTGCGCGGTAATTTGCCCCGTCCCGCTCTTCCTCTCTTCAATTAGACGACGCAGCATGCGCTTGGTCAGGGCCGCGGTTTCGTCTCTCTTCTCTGTGCCCTCCGCGTCCTCTGTGTAAATGCTTTGTCTTTTCAGAGGCTGCAACAAATCCCCTAAAGAGATTCGTGTGTCAACATTAGTTCTTCTCGCGAGCAGTTCACAATGCTCCCGCGCAAGCAATTCCAAAAACTCCTCATCCTCCTGCGCAAACTCCGCCAGCGAACCGAGATGCGCTACCACGCCACCCTGAAACTCGCGTCCCAATAGCGGCAATAATTTCTTTCGAATCCGCGTCCGCATTCGCGTCGTATCTTGATTGGTAGCGTCCTCGCGCCATTTCTGTTTCTTCGCTCGCAAATACGCCCGCAACTCCGCCCGCCGAACCCCGAGCAAGGGCCTCACAACGCTTTCCGTCTGAGGATGAATCCCGCCCAGCCCCGCCAATCCCGTCCCGCGCAAGATATGCGCCAAAACTGTCTCCGCCTGGTCATCCGCCGTATGTGCCACCGCGACAACATCCACTTTTTCTTCCGCCACCAGCCTCGCAAAAAACTCATACCGAGCCCGCCGCCCCACATCCTCCAGATTCGCCTTCTCCCGCTTAGCGCGGGCCGCCACGTCCACACTCGCACCGTAAAATTCCAGCGCATGCTTCGACGCCAGCTTTGCCACAAACTTTTCGTCCTCGTCCGAAACTTTGCCACGCAATTTATGGTTCAAATGGGCCACGCTCACCACTATTCCCAGCTTCCCGCGTAGTTCGAGCAAGAGAATCAGCAGCGCCACCGAATCCGCACCGCCAGACACACCCACTCCCACGCGCTCTCCCGCACGCGACATTCCTTGTTTTTTTAGTGATGTAAGCAAGCGGCTGGCAAGGCTTGAACGCATGGCAACGAGAATCGAACGGCGATCTTGTCCCCCTCAGCGAGAATGCGCCTAGTATCGTAGAAATGGCGCAGGGAAGCACGCTCCAAACTGAATCCCTGGCCTATTCTTCGGATTTCATTTCGTCCAAGCGGGAAAAACTCTACAGCAATTCTTTGGGAATCGGATTGCCGGGGCGCTCTTCATCCCAAACCATTGAGAGAATCCACCAACGTTTTCCATCGAAATACAGCTGGAAAATATTTACGCCGCGCGTGATTACTTTCCCCGAAGCCACGGATCCTTCGTAACTGCTCAGCACCGTCGCCACGTTTCCAAATCGCTTGATGACGTGTTTCAACTCGCGCTCTGTAAAGCCATCCTTCACCATCGAAGCATCCGCCTCGTCTGCGAACTCCTGCTCCGTCGATCCGCGCGTCGTCACCGCACCGGTCTTCGCGTTCACGCCAACCGCCACCGACCGTGAGTCCGGATCAAACAGCGTGCGGTCACGCCCCCACTGCCGCGGCACACCCACGCCTCCCGAAATCGTCTCGTAACTGGCCGTCACAATTCCTTCAATCGTCCCCACATCTTCCGCCCGCGCCTCAATGATTGGCCTGTCCACATGCACTTTCTGCTGCGCCCACACCGCTCCAAACCCGCAACCTCCCAACGCCAAGATCCCGCAACTGATTCGCAACGCTCTCGAAATGCTCATTCGTCTTCCTCCATCCGCTTGGACTTCAATCTTGTGGCCGCAATGATAACAATCGCGTGCCAAACAGGTCGAGGCATGTAGCTTGGGTGAAGGATCCCGGTTTTGGATAACCCAAACCAACGAGGTGCTGCGCGGGCGGTCAGCTAGCAGGAATCGATCTCAATTGCTCGCGCTACTCATGTTCGATGCGGTGGCTTGCGGAGGGAGCTCGCGGATACTGCGTATGATGCGGTTGATTTCTGATTGAGAAATGCTGGGAGCGCTTCCGCCAACCTTCTGGAAAAATATTAATTCGATCCCACCGTCATCCGAAAACAATTCGTCGCTGATTCTGAGTGGTCGACTCTGCGGATTTTCGAACTGAAATCCTTCGAAACGCTGTGTTTGAATCGAGAAGATGCCCGAGCTGGCTTTGGGCATGGAGAGCGCTTTGATTAAAAGCAGCGTCTGCCTAGCTATGGCTTGCCTTTGGGAAATAAACGGGGTTATTTCCGAGGGAGTAATCCGCAGCATCTTTTGGTGGAAGGCGTAATCTGATTTGAATGCGTCATCGCCATAGAGCTGACGAAGGCCCTGTGGATCAAGTTGGGCCGTTTTCATAACAGTGTTCAAAAACTCCTTAGGCGGAAACCTTGAAAACCAAAAGGCGTTCCCCGAGTCAAAGCAGGTGAGACGAATCGTCCCCGCTGTTTTGCTTTTCTGTTCATCGACGTCATCCCAGGGAAGTTCAAATTCATAGCCAAAATAGGACATCTTCTTGTGCGGCACGTCGGAGATCGATGTGTCCGGCAGCGAAACAGGAGTTCTCGCCACATCTGGCATTTTTCGGTAGGTGTAGCGCACCATTAGCGCCGAGGCAGTTTGGACGCCAAATAACCACGTATAGATCGCGCCGACGAGGACCATAGCTCCTGCCGCGATAAAAATGCGCTTTCGCCTAGACATGGGCTCCGTCCACAGGCAGGGACACGAACAGAGTGCCCTGCAAGTCCTCAGTGTAAAGCCGACGCCTCAGGGGGCGGACCTGGCACGAGGTTCAGGTGTTTCTGGGCAGTAACCAGCCCAGCGCAATTCAGTCTTCATCAAGGCAAAGGCATCAGTCGCAGGGTGACGACTACCGGTTCGCTTTTTGGGGATTTCGCGGCAGTCCGCCGCGCTACGGCTTTGCCTGCCCCGGCCGCGCCTGCTTCGCCTTCGCGACCATGTCGCGCACATCGCTCAGCAGCGCCTGCGAATCGAAGATCACGCCATCGCGAATCGTATATTTCACGCACTGCTCGTGTACTTCTTTTCGGTCGGTGCCCACGCGGGTCACGCCGTTCCCGTAAAACACTTTCACATCGGCCAGCGGATTTTCCGAAAGCACTACGAGGTCGGCCAAATAGCCTTGCCTTACCAAACCCAGCTCGGGATTCTTCACCACCTTGGCGCCATTCTCTGTAGCCGCATGCAGCGCTTCGAGTGGAGAAAATCCCGCCTCCTCCAGCATCTCCAGTTCGCGAATCGTTCCAAATCCCCACAGCTCAAACAGGAATCCTGTGTCTGAACCGACCGCTACCACGCCGCCCTGATTCTTATAGTCGTTCACAAAATCCAGCCAGCGGCGGTACGCGCGCGCCCAATCCGCTTCTTTGTTCGAGGTCCATTCATAAAAATAAGAAGCGTGATGCGCCGGATTCGGCAGAAACGAATCCATCACCACGGGCAGCGTGTACGTCGAGTGCCACGGCAAATTCGCCGCCCGCGTCACATCGCGATTCGCCTCATAAATGCTGAACGTCGGCACCATGATGAATCCCGTGCGATGCATCGTCTCCAGCAGCGACTGAATCACTTCGCCGTGCAATTTCCCCACGTCCGCCTGCAGCCACGACCGCCCCGTTTCCAAAAATCGGTCCGGCTCGCTGGAATAGTTGTACCCCGGCGGCAAATTCTGGATGGTCTGAGTCGTATACGAAGACTCCGGATAACCGTAATGATGCTCAATCGTCGAAGCCCCTTCGCTGGCCACCTGCACAGCATTCATCGGATAAACGCCGTCCTGCCCGATGTGCACGGCCACGCCCATGCCGTCTTTCCGCGCCTGATCCGCAATCGCGTGAAACACGTCCGGCCACAACCCTGGCTTGCCAATAATCTTGACTCCGTCCACGCCCAACGCATGCCACTCATCCACAATCTGCCGCGCCCCTTCCGGATTCGAATAGCGCGGGTCGCTCCCGCGCCCCCAGAACGGATACACATACATCCGCGGCGCAATAATCTGGTTCGCCGCAATCTTTTTCTTCTCCGCCACCATCCCCGCCGGATCGTCGTTCCCCACATTGAACGTTCGAACCGTTGTCACGCCGTGCCCCAGCAGCAATTTGTAGATGTATTCCGCTGGCACATCCTTGTTCGCGTTGATGTGAATATGAACATCGATTAATCCCGGCATCACATACATGCCCTTGCCCTCGATCACTCGATCCGGCGCCTTCTGTTCCTTCTTAGCCGTTCCTTCTTCGTCCTTCTCTCTGCGCGATATCGAGTCCGACGGCACAACGCGCTGGATGCGATTTCCCTTAATGAAAATATTGACTGGCCCGAACGCCGGCGCGCCAGATCCATCAATCACCGTCACATCGCGAATCTCCAGCGACGCGTAAGGCCCCGTTTGTTCGGACGTATTCGCACTTTGCGCGCGCCCCGTCTCGGGCAAACTCAAAATCACCGCGCACAACAGAATTCCCGCGCTCATCATGGTTTTAATCGTCCGCATTTTTTCTGACATCTCTCCCTCGCAGCCAGTTGACTTCAGGCTATTCGAGAATTCGCACTCTTCGGTTGTGCCTTCGCCGCGACCCCAGCGTTTCCGCTGTGCCCTCGGCGAAGCCCGCAAGCATACGACAGTCTGCCCGGAAATGGCGCATGAGGCATCGACTCGGCGGAAAAAACTTGTTGGGATGTCCTCCCAGACTATCCGGCTACGCGCAGATTCAAATATTGAAGACAAGAATTTTCGATAGGAGAGCAAGCGTCATCTACAGCTTTGTCCGGAAAGAACTTTGCTCGGATGCGTCTTATACGCAACAGGGGCGACAAAGTGCGACATTCGGCATTTGCATGACGTATGTCATTCCTTGCCGCTTGCGTGGATAGAAACAGATCTCTAACTTTGACCTGACGGCGCGGCCTTGACTTCGGTAAAGAGCAAGCGCTCGTGAGACTGACCTCTATTCGAAGGGGAGAAATCATGAAATGGAAGCTCTCAATAATCCTGATTCTGTGCGGGCTAACAGTTGTCCCAGCACCGGCCCAAACCCAGCCTTCTAATCCAACTAACGTAGCAAACCCGCCAGACTGGATCCTTGTCGGTCACGGTACTGCGGGTACTATCCCTCGGTTCGTCGCTCCGTACAAGCTCGCAGATTCCGACATCATTCAATCGTCGACTGGGAACATCGGCATAGGAACTTCTGCTCCACTATTTCCGCTGCACATTTTCAGTAACAATACAGTTCCTCCGCCGGGGCAGTCTTCCCCAATCACACTTTTCGTGGAAACACCGGCTTCGGTCAACACCGGCAGCTGCTCAGGCTGCGCAATCATCGGTATAGAAGGCTTGGCGAGCACCGCAACGCCCGGTGCAAACGTTATCGGTGTACAGGGCGTAACCTTTAGCCCGAGCGGTATCGGAGTGCTGGGAAACCACCCTGTCGTTGACGGCGGGGGAGGCGGGGGAGTCCTAGGGCTGACGAATGCCACGAACGGGTTTGCGTATGCAATTCGTGGCGATGCCTTAGGTACTACCGGGTCGGCGGTCGCTGTGTTTGGCTCATCATTCAGTCCTGCTGGATCTACGGCCTACTTCGTAAATAGAGCGATGGGGGACATCATCCATGGGGCGGTCAGCCAAAATCTAGGCCCGGATACTACCGTCTTCCGCGTTGATGGTACGGGAAGAGTTTTTGCAGATGGCGGCTTCCAGCCCAGCGGTGCAGATTTCGCGGAGTCCATGGACGTCAAGGGAGATCGCGCCGAATATGTGGCGGGAGATCTGCTCGTGATCGACACCACTGGGAACCGCCGTCTGACCCTTGCGCAAGAACCGTACTCCACGCTGGTTGCCGGAATCTACTCGACCAAACCAGGGATGCTAGGCAACACCCACAAAATCGATGAGCACGCAGGCGCTGGCGAAGTGCCCTTGGCTGTGGTGGGAATCGTGCCCTGCAAGGTTAGCGCGGAAAACGGTCCCATACAGCCGGGAGATCTACTGGTTACTTCAACGACCCCTGGTCATGCCATGAAGGGAACCGACCGGAACCTCATGCTCGGCGCCGTGGTCGGAAAGGCTCTTGAACCGATGCAAAAGGGAACCGGCATAATTCAGGTTCTCGTCACGCTTCAGTAGCATCGCCTAGTGCGGGGTGTTTCGTTCAGGCAGGAATGCTGTGAAACACCCCAGTATTTTTGACGATTTTGCCCCCTGTGGATTCCTGTGGAAATCGATAATCTCCTGTTGACTTATTCGCACGATCGTCGTATTCTCCTTGGGCTGTGGACGTACCTTTCTGCTGGACAGGGAGGTCTTGCTCTTTGACAACCGATACGATGTGCCAGAATCCGTTCGAAACCATTCGTCCTTTTCGAGCACGAATGGTCTGAGTAAATCGAGCGACAATAATTCGCTTGGCAGGCTGGCTCTCTGATGCAAAT
>Ga0210384_10000339_pt1 | contig 73448 bp, 69 predicted proteins | sample IncBWH2MmetaG_FD_160574 | JGI IMG/M metagenome (GOLD analysis project Ga0210384, IMG submission 160574) | Forest soil microbial communities from Barre Woods Harvard Forest LTER site, Petersham, Massachusetts, United States - Inc-BW-H-2-M | ecosystem: Environmental > Terrestrial > Soil >... | reverse complement strand
CCTCGTGAAAAACGCAAGGTTTTCGGTAGCTGAGCCGCGTACGTAATCACCTATGACAACGGTCTGCGTGGGATCGTACTTCTGCAGAGTTGGCGTGTCTTCCGTAACGATGCGGCGCGTCCGGTCAGCATAGATCAGTTCAATATCAGCAAGATGCCCGATCACTTCGGCAATCGACCAGCGCTCTGGCGTAGGTTTCCAGCGGAGGAGATCTTCGGGCAAATCACGAAGCATCGTTTCGAGCAGAAACGGCGTCTTTTCAAGGAGCAACAGAGCAGGCTGAATCGATCCGGTGACCGCCGGCTCGGTGGTTCGGGCTACACCTTGCTGCATGGGGGGACCTCCCAAGCGATGCATGCATCTTACTCGAAAAGGCCGCGAAAAGTTGAAGTGGCGCATAATGAGTAACAGGCGCGGAGGAGTCGCTGGCATGGCAAGAATCGTGGCACTGATGGACGATCTGTTTTTTCAAATGAAGGTCGCGGAGACGGCGAAGCATCTCGGTTTGGAGTTAAAAGTAGCCACGAACGGTGACGCACTTCTCGGTTTGCTGGAACCTACGCCAAAGCTGGTCATCGTGGATTTGAATTCGCGCAGCCAACCGCTCGCAGCGATCGAACGCGTGCGCGCGGCGCAAAAAGACCTGAGAGTCATTGGGTTTCTTTCTCACGTGCAACGCGATCTAGCGGCGCAGGCCCAAGCGGCAGGCTGCGACGAAGTGATGCCTCGATCCGCATTTACGCAAAATCTGGCCGCCATTCTGAGCGCCGCAAAGGACTGATGTGAGATCTAGGAAAAATATTCTAATTCCGATGACGGTGGCTACGACTGCACTGTTTGTGCTCCTGACGAATAGCGCGTCCGCACAAGAGTCCATTTCAAGTTCCGTTACACAAGCCGCCTCGGCAAACGGGCCATCCGCATCGCTTCGCGATCTCTTGATGGCGGCCTGTTCGCAGAGCCAGAACGACTTTGAGCGTTACCTCACCGCGCGCAACAAAGAATCGTTTTCCCGCATGGCGGCGGCAGCCCGTGTAGCATTTATGAAACGATTCGTGCTGCTCAACGAAGCGGGCAAACCCTCCGCGACCAGCAATCCCTCCGGCCGCCCCATCGTTCGCTGCGACACTCCCGCTGGCGCAGCGGAGATCCAGATCGGCGGCGCCGACACTCGCGACAATGTGGCGTTTATGCCAGTGAACTTGCGCGACGCAACGGATTCCACGGACGCCAGCGCCATCCAGGTCACCATGGGCATGGTGCGGGAAAACGGCGAGTGGAAGATCCTCTCGCTCGGTGTGGTTCTTCTCGATTTGCCTTCCTTGGAATTGGAATGGGACTCCGCGGAAGCGGACAAAAACGAGCAAACGGCCATCGAATCTCTCAAGGATATCGCCGAAGCCGTCGAAGCCTTCCGCCTAAAGTACGCCCGGCTGCCTAACTCTCTCTCGAGTCTCGGGCCACCGCTGCATGGTCCCGCTAACGCGGAAGCCGCTGGACTCGTGGAATCCGATCTGGCCGTGGGAATGAGAAATGGATATTCGTTCCGCTACGTCATTGTCGGCGCCAGCGGTCTAGGCGCGCCGGGGAAGTTTGAGCTCGCCGCAACGCCGGTAACCTATGGCCGCACAGGGCACCGCTCCTTTTTCCGCGATGCAGGGGGGACGCTGCGCACCGCGGACCACCAGGGCGCAGTAGGGTCCGCGTCTGATCCAAGATTGCCAGAGCACTGACACCAGCTGCATCCACGCATAAAAAACTATGGACTACTCTTTACCGTTGGATATTGAATGCCCAGTTGTTCGAGATAAGTCTTATAGCGCGCGGGATCGTAATAATATTTCTTCAATTGCGGCGCGAACTTCTCCATTTTTTCTTTATTCATCTCGATGGCTGGCTTGTCCTCAGGACTGAGAAACGTCTCGTAGTGAATGTCCTTAGTTTGGACGTTCCGAAAATAATCCCAAGCTTGCTGCACAAGTTGTGGCTGAAGAAAAAAGTCGAGAGCGGTCATGGCTTGTACCTTGGCGCCCGCGGTCGAGCCTTTGTGAGCGATAGGCGTGGCCATGGCCACGCCGTTCGCCCAGCTATGCCCCGGCAGATTCGGAATGTTCGCCGGGTACATCAGATACACCATCGGCACATTCCAGGAGATATCGCCAATGTCGTCGGATCCTCCGCCTGTGGGTTTTTTCACTGGCTCCGAAAACGGCTCGACTTTTTCCTTGAGGCCTTCCACTTTCGCGCCGATGTCCTTTTGAAGAGCCTTCGCCAGCGTCTGATCTGCATCGCTCCATTTCGGCATTCCCACAGCTTCGATATTTTTCTGCTGCGTCTCCGCGATGACCTTGTTCAAATACGGCGGCCACGCGGATCCTACCAACTTGTGATCGACAGTGGTCCCGGTCATTTTCGTCGCGGAATCCGCAATCGTATTTCCCAAATCGTAGAGATCCTTGATGTGCGGATAGTCCAACTCTCGGAAGTAGTACCAAACCGCCGCTTCCGATGGAACAACGTTTGGCTGATCTCCGCCATTGATAATGACGCGATGCGAGCGCTGCGCAGGGCGCAGGTGCTCCCGGCGAAAATCCCAGCCAGTGTCCATGAGCTCCACGGCGTCCAATGCGCTGCGGCCTTCCCATGGCGCCGCGGCAGCGTGTGCTGCCTTGCCATGGAAAAAATATTGCACGGAGACGAGTCCGCTCCACTCCCCGTTCCCCGTACCGTACGAGGTGGAAAATTCCGACTCCACATGCGCTCCCAATACAATGTCCACGTCCTTGAACAATCCTGCGCGAACATAAAACGCTTTTGTGCCAAGCAATTCTTCCGCAACCCCGGGGACAAGCTTGATCGTCCCGGCGAGGTGGTACTCGTTCATGAGTTTTTTCAGGACCAGCGCCGCAGTAACGTTGACGGCCATCCCGGAGTTATGCCCTTCTCCGTGGCCCGGCGCGCCTTCGACGATCGGATCGTGATACGCCACTCCGGGTTTCTGCGAAGCGCGAGGGATACAGTCGATGTCCGTAATAAACGCGATGACCGGTTTGCCGCTACCATAAGTGGCCACCCACGCGGTGGGAACGTCCGCCACACCGTGCTCGACGTGAAACCCGTTTTTCTCAAGAATTCCCGTGACGTAGCGCGATGTCTCATACTCCTGGAACCCCAATTCGCTAAAGCTGAAAATTTCGTCCACCATCTGCTGCGTTAGTGTTTGGAGTTTATCGACTTCCGCCGCAGCCTCCTGTTTCAAGGCTGGGAGTTGCGGTGACTGCTGCGCGAACAGTCCGCTTGGCGCCGACAAAACCGCCGCGATACAACTCACTACACAAAATTTCGTCATTCCCACTCTCCAGTCAGCAATCGTCGGCAAATGAGCGGGAATATTACATCGGGTATTGCAAAATAGGGGAAAGAAAGAATCCCGGGTTTGTGTGGCGAAGGAGTTGGCGCTACTATCGTGCGATTCCACATGCGCCCAGCATCCACTCGGTATCTCTGCCTGCTTCTAACCCTCGCTCTTCTGACTCCGCTGGCCACCATGGCGCAACAATCCAGCTCCGCTTACGGACCTCTCCCCGTCTTCGAATTTCACAGCGGATTCTGGATCAACCTGCACCACGCGCTCTACTACGAGGCCAAGCTGCGCCAATCTCCGCCTGCGGCCGCTCAAAAGAGCAATGCAAACCCCTTCATAAAACTCAAAACCATGAAAGATGCTGCTACTCCGCTCAGCCCCGCCGAGCGGCAAGCTTGGGACAGCTCTGTCCAGTATTACGCGGCAAACTACGCGAACAAAGACTTGCTCTTCAATAACGACCTAATCTTGCTAAAAAATCAGCTAGGAGACTTCGAGGATTGCGACGAACTCTCCGGCACGCGGAAGAAAACGTGCGACGCAGGATTGCCTCCCAAGCTGACCCAAGTGCTGGAAGCCGCCGCGTCTGTCTATCGCGCTCACCTGTGGGCCGACCAGGACCGCTCCAACCGCCGTTGGGTCGCGCGCGTCGCGCCTCTCATCGAAGAACAGGGTGTTGGAATCTCCGAGCGGCTAGCGGACATCTATCAGACCAAATGGCCAAAGGCGAAAATCCGCGTGGACGTGTGCGCCTATGCAAATCCGTCAGGCGCCTACACTACGCTCGACCCGCTGCGCGTAACCATCTCCAGTACCGATCCGCGCAACCAGGATGACGCGGCGTTTGAAGTGCTCTTTCACGAAGCTTCGCACGGAATCGCGGAGCCGGTGGAATCGGCGATTGTTCGCGAATGCCGTCAGCGCGATAAAGCCATTCCACGGGACCTCTGGCATGCACTTATCTTTTACACGACGGGCGAAGTGATCAAACCTCTGTTGATGACGGCTAGCAAGGAACCGCAGGACATCGTGAGTCCCAACCTCAACGGCGGTCATCCCGCTCCCCGTGAGACTTACACGCCCTACGCCATTCGCGAAGGCCTCTACCAGCGCGGGTGGAACGATTACTTTCAACTTCTCATCCGCTTCTGGCAGCCTTATCTCGACAACAAATCGACGTTTGACGACGCCATCGCCCGCATGGTCTCCGCGCTTTAACGCCTTTGATCACGTTCACGTGCAGAATGAGCTTGATTTATTTCTCACGGCTCTAGAACCTTCCGTTGGTCAACCATTCCCGCACTTCCGCCTCGACCGAAAATACATCGTCAGGATCTTTGGTGTAGCGAGCGTCCAGTTGGTAAGCTTGCTCCTCGTAGGGCACGACCATCCAGAGGCCAGAGTCGTTCAAGGCTCGGAAGTATCCTTCCATGACCTTCTCCAAGCCAACGATTGAGAATTGCGTCACGTGAACCAGCGTGTGAAATACCGTTCGCAGCGTCGGCTGCCGATTGAAGAGCGCGATATCGATGAACGGGATCGCCGTCATGTGCGCGGCATCCGGCACAACGCGCGCGCCTCCAGCGCGAACACGCTCATAAAAAGGCGGGTATGGAATCGTCTCGCCGGTCTTGGAAAGATCTTTTAATCGCAGGTTATCGAGGGTTTCTGCAGGAAAAAATGGCCTTAGTTTCACTTTCACGGCCTCTGACAGCGCATTGCAAACAGGACGGTAAATGTCGCGCTGCTGCTGCATCCATGCAACCGTTTCAGCAATTAATCCCGCCATCTCCGCTTGCGTGAACTTCGGGGGTTCCACGAACCTTATCTTTCCGGGGCGGATTTCCAGTTCTTTTCGACAGATGGCCAAAGCAATGCGAAATGACGGCTCTATTTATCCTAGCATGGACTTGAAGTGGCAGCGGCTGTAGCATTCTCCCATGAGAAAAGTGAAGTCTGGCAAACGTAGTTCTGCGGCGAAAAGCAATGCCGTTCCGAAAGACGTCGAGGAATACGTTGCCAGTGTCCCGGAGCCTGTCCGCAGCATCTTCAACAGACTTCGCGCGGCGATTCGGTTCGCTGTACCCGCGGAGGCTACAGAGGTTATCAGCTATCGGATTCCCGCTTTCAAGCACAAACGAGTCTTGGTCTGGTTCGCCGCGTTTTCGAACCACTGTAGTTTGTTCCCTACCGCCGCGGTAATCGAAGCCTTCAAAGACGAGCTGAAAGGCTTCTCCACCTCTAAAGGGACTATCCACTTTCCCACGGACAAGCCACTCCCGACTGCGCTGATAAAAAGACTGGTAAAGGCCCGAGTCGCACTGGATCAAGGCAAGAAGCAGCGCTGACCGGCTTGTGATCTGCAACTTCGACTGGTCGCATTCGTGCCCGCTGCTACGCGCCTTCCTTCGGCGGTAACGATTGTGGCTGAACCACGGTTATGCTAGTCTTTGCGGTGCGGAAATAAGCTTGGCCACCGCGCTACGCAAGCCCCAGCGTCGCAAACGTTCTCTCCTCACCGTTCCTCAACAGAGCTTTCCCGAGGGGGAAGAGTCTCTTCGGAGAAACCGAACGAACGGCTCGGGCTATTCGATAACCGGCTCCCTCGGAGCTTGGACGTCAAAAGGAACTGGATAAGCCCATGTCCGGTACACAAACAGCCTCGAAGACCGAAAAAGAGACCGTCGAGATCAAACTCGCGCATTCCCCCGATTCTGACGATGCCTTCATGTTTTATGCGCTGGCAACCCACAAGCTTCTGACGCCCGGTTACAAGTACACACACGTCCTTTCTGACATTCAAACTCTTAACGAAGCAGCCCTTACGGAAACCTACGATGTTACCGCTGTGAGCTTTGCGGCCTACCCCAGCTTGCGCGATAAATACGTCCTGCTAGACTGCGGCGCCAGCTTCGGAGAAAATTACGGACCTATCGTCGTTTCTTCTAAATCCATGAAAAAAGAAGATTTAGCCGGGAAGCGAATCGGCGTCCCGGGCCTCAAGACGACTGCCTATCTCACCTTGAAGCTCTTTGAACCAAACTTTGAGCCGGTTGTGATGGCGTTCGACAAAATCCTGGACGCCGTCAAGAACGAAGTTGTCGAAGCGGGCCTCCTGATTCACGAAGGACAGCTTCTTTTCCCCCAGCTCGGCATGCACCGCGTTATCGATTTGGGCGTCTGGTGGCATGAGCAGACCGGACTCCCGCTACCGCTGGGCGGAAACGCCGTTCGGCGAGCCCTTGGTCCGGCGGTGGGCTTGCAAATCGCTAAAACCATTAAAGATAGCGTCGAGTACGGCCTCGAGCATCGCGAGGAAGCTCTGAACTACGCCATGCAGTTTGCCCGCGACATGGAAACCGAAATTGCCGACAAGTTCGTCGGCATGTACGTGAACCGCTGGACGCTCGGATATGGCGAACGCGGCAAACAAGCCGTCAAGACCCTCATCGAACGGGGCACTGCGGCTGGTCTGCTCCCCGGCCCGCCGGACGTCGAATTCCTCAGCGAACTGTAACAAAAAGAACCACTTAATCCAATTTGCGAACCCGAAGCACTTCATCGCTGGAGAACCCGCACGCCAGCGCTCACTATCAACAAGCCTGCGCGCCGCAGTCTGCCCCGGCACAAATCCAGACCAATTCGTTTGCTCGGTCAGTGGCCGTGCGGTCGCTCCGGTGTGAACCAGAGGTCTTGGTAGTCAAAGCTGAAATCGGCGAGCGGCGAAACCGCAGCCATTGTGAAGTGGTCAATGCTTCCATCGGGATTCAGCGTGAACGTCACAAACGCGTCTTCGATGGTTCGGTCGCGCCAATGCGCCTTGAACGTGTCGTACTGCCAGTGCTGCAAATCGGCTATGGCTTTCGGTGTGTGATCCATGCTGAAGACGAGCCCTGAGCTTTCCTGCTTAATCGTAATCGGCCCGTACCATGCATCGTTGTAGATTCCCGCGTACTTTTCGAGTGGCAGCGACGGTTTGGAATTCACTGCTCGGCCCTTGTCGCTCTCCGCCATGGCCTGCTTGGCCGCTTTCTCGTACTGGTCGCCAGCTTCCTTGAAGTTCGGGATCCAGTCCATTGACGGCAACCCAAAATAAGAGTCCAGCACGTGGTACATAATCGAGTCGAACGCGCCGCCTTGCTCTGCATTGGTCAGAATCACCATTCCCAGGCTCTCCTCCGGAACGAGTATCACGCGCGAAACGAATCCAGAGACACCGCCAGTGTGTCCAACCAACTTTCGCCCATGATAATCACGTATCCCCCAGCCGAGCGCGTAGGCCGCAAATTGTGGCCGCAAAACGCCTATCGGCGAAGCTTCAGCGCTGATTGGTGTGAGTGTCTGGGCCGTCCACATCTCGCGGGATTGTGCCTCGCTGAAGAGCCGCTCTTCGCGCCCCGGAAATTTTCCGCGGTTGAGCTGCAGCGTGATCCACTTGGCCATTTCCGCCACCGAGGAGTTGATCGCTCCCGCCGGTCCCGCATTATCCAAGTCCTGAAACGGAATAGTTTGCAGCTTTCCATCGACCTTCGAGTGCGGGAACGCATAGTTATCCCCAGGGTTGAAAGCGGTTGTGCTCAAATTCGTAGTTTTCATCCCCAGCGGCTGAAGAATCTTCTCGCGAATGTAGTCTTCCCAGGATTTTCCCGTGACGGCAGGGATAATTTGCCCTGCGGCGATGTACATCAAGTTGTCGTAAGCATAGTGGCTGCGGAAGCTCGAGGCCGGCTTCATAAATCGCAATCGATAAATGATGTCCTCGCGCGTAAACGTCGTGTGGGGCCAGAAAAGCAGGTCGCCTTCGCCAAGACCCATTCCACTGCGATGTGTCAGCAGATCGCGAATGGTCATTTCGTGCGAAACGTACGGGTCGTACATCTGGAAGCCCTTCAGACGCTCGTGCACCTTGTCGTCCCACGAAATTTTCCCTTCGTCCACGAGCGATGCCAGCGCCGCGGAGGTAAATGCTTTCGTGTTCGATCCGATCCCAAACAGTGTGTTCTCGTCGACCGGCGTGGCGTCGCCCAGCTTCCGCACGCCATATCCTTTCGCGAACACGACTTTGCCATCCTTCACGATGGCTATCGCAATCCCAGGCACATCGAACGTCTTCATGTCCCGCGCAATATAGGCGTCCAGGTCCGCCGGCGGCCCAATCTGCGCGGATACAGCCGCAGCCCAGAGCAACCCTAACGCCAGGGCAATACAGTGTGATCTTTTCGATTTTTTCATGGTTGTCTGTGTCCTTCTCTCGGTTACGGAAGGATTAAACCACAGTTACCGCCGAAAGCACTGAGCGAAGGAATTTCCGATCGTCTTGACGCTAGTCCTCGAATCACTTAGTGTCTTTTGCTTGCGATGGAGTCTCCGATGAAACCATCTGTCCGTGCCTTTAGCCTCGCGGCAGGAGCGCTGATGCTTCTAGCTCCCTTGTCGCGTGGACAAGCTGCCGCGGAGTATCGCGACCACACACAGGCGGCGGGGTCTTGGCCCCAGCAAGCTGTCCGCACTGCGCACGGCATGGTCGCATCCGACGAAGAATTGGGCTCCCAGGCAGGCGTCGAAATCCTAAAGCGCGGTGGAAACGCGATAGACGGCGCCGTGGCAGTAGCCTTTGCTCTGGCCGTCGTCGAGCCAGCGGCCGGTAACATCGGCGGCGGCGGATTCATGCTTGTTCGTCTTGCCGATGGACGCGCTACCTTTTTTGACTACCGCGAAGTCGCCCCCGGCAAAGCCACCCGCGATATGTACATCAAGCCCGACGGCACGCTCGACAAAGAACTTTCCGTTATTGGCTACAAATCCGTCGCGGTTCCTGGAACCGTCGCCGGTTTGGAGTTGGCGCTAAAGACATACGGTAAGCTGAAGCTCGCCGACGTTCTCGCGCCCGCGATTCATCTTGCGGAAGATGGTTTCCCCGTTAGCGAAAAACTTGCGCGGCAATTGGATGGAGAACGCCCCGAGTTGCAGCAGTTCACCGTGAGCCGGCGCATCTTTTTGAACGACGGAAAAATGTTTCATGCTGGCGACACGTTCAAGCAGCCAGAGCTGGCGGCCACTCTGAAGCGCATCGCAAGAAATGGGGCGGCTGAGTTTTACCGCGGCGAAACCGCGCAGATGGTCGTCGATGACATGAAGCGCATGGGTGGCCTCATCACCCTCGAGGATCTCGCGCAATATCAGCCGAAAGTTCGCCAGGCGCTGCACGCTAATTACGAACTCGACGGCCACAAATGGGATGTCATCACCTCGCCTCCCCCAAGCTCAGGCGGCGTGGCCATTATAGAAGCGATGAATATGTTGCAGGGAGTCCCGCTTAAGGGCTGGGATGACGTGCAGAGCGTGCACATGGTAGTGGAAACGATGCGGCGCGTTTTTGCTGACCGTGCCGCCTACCTCGCCGATCCCGATTTTGCCAAAGTGCCCGTCGAAGGCCTTACCAGCGATTGCTACGCCAAAGAACTCGCTGCGACCATCGACCCGCAACACGCTTCTTCCAGTAAAGAGGTAAAGGCGGGCACGCCCCACGTGTGTGGAGTTTCCGCCGACAATGATTCTGCTCCAAGAACAATTAGCCTCAACGATGGCCCACACACCACGCACTTCTCCGTCGTCGATACAGCCGGCAATGCCGTAGCTAGCACCTACACGCTCAACAACAGCTACGGCTCGGCCGTAACCTCCACCGCCGGTTTTCTGCTGAATGACGAGATGGACGACTTCACCACACAGCCAGGCGTTCCCAACGCTCTCTTCGGTCTTATTCAATCCGAAGCCAATGCCATTGCTCCAGGACACCGCCCGCTCAGCTCCATGACGCCCACAATTCTCTTGCGCGACGGCAAATTAAGCTTCGTAACTGGTTCGCCTGGTGGCCCGACGATTATTTCTGCCACGCTGCTCAGCGTTTTAAACTGGATGCGTCTGGGACTGGATGCACAGGCGGCCATCAACGCGCCGCGCTTCCATCACCAGTGGATGCCGGACGTAATCCTGATGGAAAAGGACTTTCCCGCAAGCATGGAGTCTGCGTTGAATGCGCAAGGCTACCAAACGCGGCGGCGCGGACACATTGGTCTGGTAAACGCCATCGGGATCGATCACAAAACGGGCGAACGCCTCGGTGCGGCGGACCCGCGCGATAACGGTGCTGCCGTCGGTTACTGAACGATTTTGTGGCTGCGCCCTGTATGTTTTGGGCGCGCCGGGTTAAGGCGTTTGGCTTTTCATCTCAGAGCAAAGTGCACGGGGCTATGCGAAGAATCCTCTCCACGTATATGTTCGTGTCGCGAAGGTTGACCACGGAACTTCTCGGCCAGATTGCGGAGGCCGGGTTCGAGGCCGTCGAGATTTTCGGCACGCGCGGCCATTTTGATTACACCACCAAACAGGAAATTCAAGCGATGGCCGGCGCTCTCTCGCAGCATGGGCTGGCGCTCGCGTCGCTCCACGCGCCCACGAGCCGTGACTTGAGCGCCACGCGCGAAGGCGGCACACCCCTTTCGATCACCGAAGTGGAACGCGTCCGGCGCATCGAAGCCATGGACGAGTTAAAGCGCGTGATTGACGTCGCTGAAGATTTGCCGTACTCCCGGCTGATACTCCACATGGGCGGCTCGCGCGAAACCGCCGATCCGCGTAAACGCGACGCGGCGTTCAGTTCGCTGGAGCATCTCGTTCTGCACGCTCGCCACGTTCGCGTGACCATCGCCGTTGAAAACACCAGCAGTGAGATGGGCGATCCTGCCTACCTTCGCGCATTCGTTGACGAAACGCGCCTGGCCGGCCTCCGTTTCAACTTCGACATCGGCCACGCGCATCTGTCCGATGGTCCCGAAGCCGAGCGGATCGAAAAGGGTTTTGCGCCGCTGCGCGAACTGGCTGTGTCCGCGCATATCCATGACAATCACGGCGAGAAAGACGAGCACCTCCCGCCGTACGATGGCTCGATCGATTGGGAATCCGCCGTCAAAGTCCTAAAGTCCGCGCCCGAACCAGATCTTCCTCTCACGCTGGAGCTGAAAGAAAAAACAGGCCACGATGCACCGTCCAGCGCCGAGCAGCTTACCGCCGCCAGCGCCTCCCTGGATCGCTTCGAGCGGGAGTGGGGTTAGTCCATACGAATTGACTACTATTCTGACTATGGTCTATAATATGGTCAGGTGAGAGCCATGCAAGAATTCGCCATCTCCGTCTTCAAAGCCAAGTGCCTCTCCATTCTCGAGCAGGTGGAGAAGACCAAATCGCCTATCCGCATCACTCGTCACGGCAAGCCGGTGGCCGAGGTCATTCCGGCTACGCAGACTGTGGATCGCGCGGCATGGATCGGTTCTCTCAAGGGCAAGATCAAGATCTTGGGTGATATCGTTTCGCCCGTGATTGATCTCGACGAGATTGAGGCTCTGCGCGATTGAGGATCCTACTCGACACCCACATCTGGATTTGGCTCGTCGAGAATCCGAGCCGCCTCGGTACCCACACCGCCAAGGAATTAGCCGACACCGCAAATGAACTTTGGCTGTCCCCAGTAAGCACTTGGGAAGTCCTAACATTGCATCGCAAGAAAAGGGTCCTCTTGCCAACAAACCCCGACGATTGGCTCCCCCAGGCTCTTGCCGGCATCCAACGGCACGCACCTCTTACCCACGAAATTGTCCTAGCCGCGGAACGTCTCCTCTTTCACGAGGATCCCGCGGACCGTTTCATCGCCGCGACGGCTCAAGTCCACGATCTTACCTTGGTAACGGCCGACCAGCGCCTTCTCGGCCTCGGCACTATCCGCACTATGGCCAATCGCTGATTCCTTCAGCGATTGAATGGGATTCCAATCTCTCTGGTAAACTGTTCGTTTGAATTTCTATCTCAAGACTGAACTATGACGATCATCACTATCGAGCAGGCAGGCAAATTCGACGGGCAGGAAGTCACGATTCGCGGCTGGCTCTATAACCTGCGCGAATCCGGCAAATTGATGTTCCCGATTTTTCGCGACGGCACGGGAATTATCCAAGGTGTCTGCGCTCTAAAGGAAGACCCCGAAGCCTTTGAAGCGCTCAAGGGGCTGACGCAGGAATCGAGCGTCATCGTAACTGGAAGGATTCGCGCCGAACAGCGTGCCCCGGGCGGCTTTGAAATGGGCGTTGCCAAGATTCAGATCGTCCAGAAAGTTCCGGAAGTTACGCCATTTCCCATCCAACTCAAAGAGCATGGTGTCGATTTTCTGCTCGATCAGCGCCACCTCTGGATTCGCACGCCGCGCCAGGCCGCCATCCTTCGTATTCGCGCGGAAGCCATCCGTGCGGCCCGCGAATTTATGGACGGCCAGGGCTACACTCTTGCCGACGCACCGATGTTCACTCCGGCCGCTTGCGAAGGCACCTCCACGCTCTTCGAAGTGAATTACATCGACGATCAAAAAGCTTACTTGACTCAGAGTGGCCAGCTCTATGCCGAAGCTATCGCCATGGCTTTGGGCAAGGTTTATACGTTTGGGCCCACCTTCCGCGCCGAAAAATCCAAGACACGCCGCCACCTCACCGAGTTCTGGATGCTCGAGCCCGAAGCTGCATACGTCGAGTTCGACGAAGTTATGGAGCTGGCCGAAGGACTCGTCAGCGCGATCGTACAAGGAGTTGTAAAAAACAAATCGCGCGAACTCGAAACGCTAAAGCGTGACGTGAGTAAACTCGAAAACATCAAGCCGCCGTTTCCGCGCATCAGCTACGAAGACGCTGTAGCGGTTTTAAACAAAGGCGGCAACCCGGCGAAATTCGGCGACGATTTTGGAGGCGACGAGGAGACCATCATTTCCAGCTCCTTCGACCGCCCCGTGCTGATCCACCACTACCCTTCGGCCATCAAAGCGTTTTACATGCAGCCCGACGCCCAGCGCCCCGAACTCGCTCTCGCCTTCGACATGATCGCTCCCGAAGGCTACGGCGAAATCATCGGCGGCAGCCAGCGCATCCACGATTACGATTTGCTTTTAAAGCGTTTGCGCGAGCACAACTTGCCCGAAGAATCTTTCCAGTGGTATCTCGACCTGCGCCGCTACGGCAGCGTGCCACACTCCGGCTTTGGCCTCGGCCTGGAGCGCACCGTGGCGTGGATTTGTGGAACCGAACACATCCGGGAAGTCATCCCCTTTCCCCGAATGATTTACCGCGTGTATCCTTAGTGCGGGGTAGTTCGCAGTACCTGTAGCTCTCGCATTCCTTAGTGGAACGGAAGATTGGGAGTTCTTTCGCGTCTTGCGATCCGCGCGCACTTCCGCGCGCTTAATTGCAAGTCGGGAGCAGCCGCTTGCCTCACGGAGAAGCCTCATGGCTCAAAAAGTTCGCATAATCGGCGTACCGATGGACCTCGGCCAGAGTCGCCGCGGCGTGGACATGGGCCCATCCGCGCTTCGGGGCGCCGGTTTGCAAGCGCGCATCAAACAGCTCGGCGTCACCGTCGAAGATATCGGCAACCTCGAAGTGAAACAGCCCGAAGAAATGCAAGTCGGCGAAAAGCATGCCAAGTATCTTCAAGAAATCGCGGAAACCTGCAAGGATCTCGCTGTCACCGTCGACAAATCCCTCAGCGAAGGCTTCCTCCCGCTCGTTCTGGGCGGCGACCATTCCATCGCTGCAGGCGTGGCCGCGGGCGTTTCCTCCTTTTTCCGCAAGGACAAAAAGCAGATCGGCTATCTCTGGCTCGACGCGCACGGCGATATGAACACGCCCGACTCTTCCCCTTCAGGCAACGTCCACGGCATGCCTCTCGCCGCCATCATGGGCTACGGTGCGCCTGAACTCGTCGACCTGCTCGGCTTTAAACCCAAAGCCGAGCCCGCCAACATCGTGATCGTCGGCGCGCGCGACCTCGACGCCCAGGAACGCAAAATCGTAAAAAAATCCGGCATCCACGTCTTCACCATGCGCGACATCGACGAGCGCGGCATGCGCGAAGTCATGTCCGACGCCCTTAAATACGCCATGGACGACACCGCCGGCATCGCTGTCAGCCTGGACATGGACTTTGTCGACCCGAGCGATGCTCCCGGCGTCGGCACGCCCGTCCGCGGCGGCGTCACCTACCGCGAAGCCCACCTCGCCATGGAAATGATCGCCGACTCCGAGGCCATGGTCTCCCTAGAAGTCGTCGAAATAAATCCCATCATCGACGAACACAACCGCACCGCGCTCCTCGGCGTCGAATTAGTCCTCTCCGCCCTCGGCAAAAAAATCCTGTAAGCGGATAACGTGCTCTGTTATTTAGTCGGATAGCCAAGTCTTGGTAATGCGCGTGCCTGTCCATGCATACAGAACGGCCCATGACTCATAGCCGCAAAAAATGATCACGGGATACGATGCTTGGATGGTCTTTTCCTGGTAAAGGCCTGTGTACTTGCCAGGCCTTTCCTTCCACACTACGGGAATCCCGTTCGTCGTTTCTACGGTCTTGATTTTCCAATCCGTTTCCGGTTTATGCGCCAAGACTAGAACAGCAGTGACTCCATTCACCGACTTGGAATCCTCCCCAAATAAGACGATGGCCCACGTTGGCTTTGCGTCACCATAGAAATCCACTTTAACGAGTCCTGGACAGCTTTTGCCGTGGTCTTTCTGCCATAGCCCCAGATCATCTTTGTCCAGATCCGCAAGGCTAACGACCCTCTTGTTTGGGAAGCTCCTTTGAAGTACCGGCCCCAGATCGGCAGGCAACTCGCACGAGTCCGGTACAGAAGCAAGGGAAGCGGGTACAAACGCGAGAGTCGTTAAGAGAAGTGAAAAACCAAGGAAGAATCTTGGACGCCTCATAATAAATACGATAACAAGAACTGGAGCAAACTTTGCCGCGCACCTAAATGAAGGAACGAAAGACTAACTCATTCTTAGTGCCGCCATCGGATCGATCCGCGAAGCGCGTCGCGCCGGCAAATACCCAGCAAGCGCCGCGACGCCCGTGAGAATTACTAACATCCCCGCAAACGTCACTGGGTCGCTCGACGTCACTCCAAACAAAAGTCCGCTGAGCATTCGCGCCAGCGCCCAAGACGCCACGACTCCCACAATCATCCCAATCCCCGCCAGCCCAAGCGTCTGCAACAAAATACTTCGCTGCAGTGTTTCCGCCGACGCCCCCAGCGCCATGCGAATCCCAATCTCCTGCGTCCGCTGGCTCACCGAATACGAAATCACAGCATAAATCCCCAGCGAAGCCAGCACCAACGCAAATCCCGCAAATCCGCCGAGCAGCAACACCACGAATCTCCGCGGCGACACGGCTCGATCCACCATCGTTTGCAGCGTTCGCATATTCCCCGTCGGCAAATCCGGCTCGATCGGCCGCAGCGCCTCGCGCAGCCTCGACGCAAGTTCCGCCGTAGGCAACGATGTCCGCACCACCAAATCTACCGTCCCGTAGTCCTGCGTCTGCCGCATCGGAATATAAAACTCATTCCCCGACGCTTCTTCCAGCGCCATGTGATGTACATCGCCAACGACGCCGACGACTGTGCGATCCACGTCCTCGGCCACGATTTTTCCAAGCGGATCCTCGCCTGGCCACAAAGTGCGTGCGCACGTCTCGTTCAAAACAATCACCGGCAACGAGCCCTTCGTGTCTCGCTCCGTAAAATCCCGTCCCGACTTCAGCGGTATCCCCATGGCGTGAAAATATCCGTCGCTAATGATGCGCGGAAACCCATTCGGAAACGTCTGCGGCGTATACTGCACGCCCTTCGCCGCAATGCCCCAGCTCCGGTTGTGTCCCAGCGGCAACGAATCCGAAAGGCCCGCCCCCTCTATCCCTGGCACATCCATCACCCGATGCAGCGCTTCCGTGTAGTAGCTGTTCTTTTGCTCCTGCGTTTTATACGACGCATTCGGATCAATTCGCAAAGCCGCCGCTCGTTCCGGCCGGAATCCCATATTCACATCCAGCACGCGCAAAAAACTCCGTATTAAAAGTCCCGCGCCCACCAGCAGCACGCACGCTAATCCAATCTCCGACACCACCAGCGCCCCGCGAATCCACGCATGTCCGCGCCCCTGGCTCGACCCGCGGTTCGAATCCTTCAGCGTGTCGTGCAACTTCAAATCCTGCACCTGCAGCGCCGGCACCAACCCAAACAACAGTCCCGTCATCAGCGCCGCCACCAAAGTAAATCCCAGAACGCTGCCATCAATCCGCACGTCGCTCAGCAAAGGAATACTCACCGACGTCAGATGCGCCAGCGCCCGCGTTCCCACAAAAGCCAGCACCAATCCCAGCGCCGCTCCGCAGCACGACAGCACCAAACTCTCCGTCAGCATCTGCCCGATCAGCCGTCCGCGCCCTGCTCCCATCGCGGTGCGAATCGCAATTTCTTTTTTGCGCCCCGCGCCCCGCGCTAGCAACAAATTCGAAAGGTTCGCGCACACAATCAGCATCACCACGCCCACCGCACAAGCCAGCACCACCAGCGTCGGTCGCAGCTGCCCGCTCACGTGCTCCGCCAGCGTAGAAAGCTTCGGCTCAAAATCATTCAATTTCGGATTTTCTTCCTGGAGTTGTTTCCCGAGAATCGTGGCCTCAGCCTGCGCCGTTCCCAACGCAGCGCCCGGCTTCAGTCGCCCCACAATCGCGATCGTATTGCCCCAGCGGTTCGTCTCCGCCGACAGCGGAAACGGCTCAAACATATCCACGCGGCTTCCCGGGGTAAAAATCGTCCCAAAATCAAACGACGCCGGCAGCACGCCCACCACCGTCACCGGCCCGCCATCGAACGGCAGCGCTCTTCCCACAATGTTCGGATCGGCCCCGAATTTTCTTCTCCACAATCCATCGCTCAACAGCGCCACTTTCGGCCCGTTGAACTTGCACTCCTCCGCGCTGAATTGCCTTCCCAACTGCGGCTCCACACCTAGCAGCGGAAAAAAATTCTGGGTCACCGGCACACTCGTCAATCGCTCCGGCTGCCCATCGCCAATCAACTTCGCGTCCCCTGCTCCGTAAAACGCAAAATACGCCGCGAGGTCCTCGAATGACTTGTTTCTCTCGCGGTATTCCAGCAAGTAGTTCACCTGCACCGTCTTGCCGGACATGTCCTTCGTGTCGTCGCGGTGATTCGCCAGCCACACCAGCCTCTCCGGATCGCGAAACGGCAGCGGGCGAATCAAAAGCGTATTCACCACGCTGAAAATCGTGCAGCTCGCCCCAACACCCAGCCCCACAATCAGAATCGCAAACGCCGCGAATCCCGCATCCCGCAAAAGCGTGCGTACCGCGTATCGCACATCCCGCCGCAGCGTCTCGAAAATCGGAGTTCTCCGATTCCCACTTTGAGAAATCTCTTGTGAAGAAGCCGGTAAAGAGCTGTGAGTAGACACGGACCCTCCTGCGCAATTCCCGCACCTCTGTAGACGAAAGAAATCGAAGAAGGTTCCGTTGGCCGATCGAATTTCTTTCTTTAGATATCCAGTAGCTTTCGCCAAATCTCCGTTATCACTCCAGAACCAACCCGCCAGTTCCCCCGCGACAACTCCCCACCTTTGCCCTATAACTAAGAACTGGCACTGAACGATCCAAAACCGGCGATTTCCATGACCCCAGACAAAAAACGATTGCGCATCGGCGTCCTCTTCGGCGGCCGCTCCGGCGAACACGAAGTGTCCCTGGCCTCCGCCGCCTCGGTAATTCGCGGCCTGGACCCCGACAAGTACGAAGTCGTGCCCATTGGCATCACCAAAGAAGGCCACTGGCTCATCGGCACCAGCGCGCAGAAATTACTTCCAGAAGTTCTCCGCACCGGCCAGCGCGTCACGATGAGCGCCGATCCCACCGACGCCGCTCTAGTCCGCCTCGACGGCAGCGCCGGCGGCCAGCGCATCGACGTCGTTTTCCCCGTCATGCACGGCACCTTCGGCGAAGATGGCACCATCCAAGGCCTGCTCGACCTCGCCGGCCTCCCGTTCGTAGGCGCAGGCGTCTTAGGGTCCTCAGTGGCCATGGACAAAGACGTCGCGAAGAAATTGCTCCAAGCCGCGAAAATCCCCGTCGTCCCCTGGCTCTGCATCCACCGCCACGATTGGGAACGCAACGAAAACATCATTATTCATCAAATCGAAAAAGAATTCCCGTATCCGTTGTTCGTGAAGCCAGCAACGCTAGGCTCGAGTGTCGGCATGACCAAAGTCCACTCGCGCCAGGAGCTGACTCCCGCGTTAAATCTCGCTTCCGAATTCGCCATGAAAATTCTCGTCGAGCGCGCCGTCAACGCCCGCGAAATCGAAGTCTCCGTTCTCGGCAATCACGATCCGCAAGCCAGCATCCCCGGCGAAATCGTCCCTCATCGCGAGTTCTACGATTACGCCGCCAAATATCTCGAGGAAGGCACAAAACTCCTCATTCCCGCCGACCTCAAGCCCGCTCAAGTCAAAAAATTCCAACACCTCGCCGTCCTGGCGTTTCGCGCCCTCGAACTAAGCGGCATGGCCCGCGTCGATTTTTTCCTCGGAAAAGTAGGCGGAAAAATCTATCTCAACGAAGTGAACACCATCCCCGGCTTCACTTCCATCAGCATGTACCCCAAACTCTGGGAAGCCAGCGGCATCCCCTTCCCCCAGCTCATCGACAAACTCATCGAACTAGCCCTCGAACAACACGCCGAAAAAGCCCGCACCAAATACGCCATCGAACTCCCCTCCGGCTCCGCCGGCGCCCTCGAAAGCTAAACTTTCGGCGTGCATTGGTGTCTAAATACACGATGAAGAGGACACACATCCTGCTGCTCTTGGCGGCCTCCCTGTCGTCAACCGCACATGGACAGAGCGTCGCGACACCGAAAGTGCCGAAGAAGTGTATCCCTCAAATTGCTTCACATGGACAGTTTCCCAAAGGACCGTTCAATTACAAGGCGAATGAATCTTACAAAAGGAGCCCAATCGTAAAATTTCAAATCAACGAAGACGGCTCTGTCACCAGCGTCAAAGTCGTTCGAAGTTCCGGAGTGGGTGACATCGACAATAAGATGGTTGAATACGTCGCGAAATCGAAATACAAACCGAGACCAGCGGGCTGTGGCGTCGTCGAATCCAAAGGGTCCATCACCATTGACTTCGACTAAGCTCGGCTGTGCTTTTTATACTCCCTACTCACCACCCACTACTCACTTTCCCCGTTATTTGCGGCCATCGAAACTGACCTCGCCCGCGCCGAACTGGCTGATCAGCAAGGCCGCGCCTAGCATGGACAGGTTTTTTGCGAACATAGCTTGCTGCAAATGGATCATCAACGGATCTCTCAAAGTCCAAAAAGCATGCGTCATCAGTGTGACTGGCACGAGGAATCCAACCAAAAGCCACGCGCCCAATCGCGCCTTGTAGCCAGTGGCGATACTGAGTCCCCCAATGAGAGCCATCATTCCGGACATTGGAACGAGGAACCACGCGAATGGCACCCCCAGGTCCGCAGCATGCTGAATGCCCTCATGGGTGAAATGGCGGGGCGCGGCAGTGATAAAAATTAAAGAGAAAAGGATTCTACCAACGAGATACACATAACGCATGTGATGAACTCCTCCGGATACGCGAACCGCGAGCCGTGGTCTTTCGCGTCCGCTTCTTAGTGAATGTTATATCACTATAGGTGATAGATGTATCATGGACACTCAGTCGAGGTCAAGGGGATGCCATGTTGACTCGCTTGGAGAACAAATTGAAATCCGCACGGCCGAGGCGCGGCTCGCCCGCTCAGACCCGCGAGCGCCTCGTGGCGGCTGCCGCCAGTCTTTTCAACGGTGTTGGATACCATGGCACGGATTCGAACCGTATCGCGCACCATGCGGGCTACTCAACAGGCGTTTTTTACAAACACTTCAAAGACAAGCGCGAAATCTTTCTAGCCGCTTACGAAGCCTGGGTGGCCTCGGAATGGAAAGCTGTCGCAACCGAGCTCTCCGCTGCGGACGCCACGCCCAACATCCTTGCTCGCCGCCTTGTCGCGCTTTCCATCGACTTTCATACTCGATGGCGCGGACTGAGATCCTCGCTCCTTGAACTTGTTCTCGCGGATGCCGGCGTCAGGCGCTTCTATCGCAAGCAGCGCAGGCGCCAGCTCGATTTCATGGCAGAGCTTCGCGCAAACATCGGCGTCCCACCTCGTACACGCGAGGAGGATGCCATTCACCTGTTCACAACCGAGCGGACATTTGACGCCATCGCGTCCGGCGAACTCCGGGATCTAGGCCTCGACCGCGAGGCCGTAATCGAAGCTATGGTCCAAAAGGTAGTTTCCTTGCTGCGTTAGCAAGGAACAGTTCTGATATTGATTCGGGCTTCGACAAACTCATCGAGCTAGCCCTCGAACAACACGCCGAAAAAGCCCGCATCAAATACGCCATCGAACTACCAGCAGCCTCCGCAGGCGCCCTCGAAGGCTAATCTAGGAGCACTGCTGCCCAACATCCACTCAGAACTTTCGTTACCTAAACGACTCTCAATCCATTTCCAATCTGAGCAAGAGAATCTGTACGAGAAAGAGACTCGGCCCAACACCTAGAAGAAACCATCTTCCCTTTCCAACTCCGAATATCCCCACTAGCAAGGCTGCTATCTCCAGCTTGAGGGAATGTGGGCCGAACTTGATCCAGAGTCCTGTCCCTGGTCCCATTCCATGGGGACTTCCTCCGTTGTGGAACCACGAAAATATGTCGATCATGCTCACGATCGTCGCCGCAGTAGCCAGGACCAAGGCAATCCCAATGCAGCACGAACGCCATATCGGTAGTTTTTCTTCGCGCATGCTCAGGAGAGCCCGTCGCCACGCCTCGACCAGCAGACAACAAGGAAAAATGAAAAATACACCAGAGGCTATGAGCATTGTTTTTTTCAACCTCACCTAAACTTCCGCTCGTCTCCGCGACGGGACACGGGTCACGGATCACTAGTCACGAATCCCAAATCACCATCGCGACCCGCTTTTTCTACTTACTATTCACTACCCACCACTCACTCTCACCCCTCCCTAGCCATCCCGCCCGGAAAAGGTTAGTTTAGATAGCGTCGCAAAACGACCAATCTGCCTCGCAGGGCAGGAGACCACTGAATGTCACTTCTCGAACCACCTGCCGATGTACACAAAAAATCTCGGGCCATGATTTTCACCATGACGGCGGCCTTTATCATCGCCATCATCGCCGTATGGTTCTGGTTGCGTTTTTATCCCGAGAAAAAAGCCACGGAGCAATTCTTCAACGCCGTCGTAGCCGGAGACATGAACACCGCCTACCAGCTTTGGAAACCAGGCCCCGGCTCCAGCTACAAGCTCCAGGACTTCGTCGCCGACTGGGGCCCCACCGGCTACTACGGCCCCGTAAAAAGCTACAGCATCCTCAAAGCCAAATCGCCAAACGGCTCAACCACCAGTGTCGAAGTCCGCGTAGCCATCAGCCCCTTCTCCCCCATGCCCATCGCCAACAACGACCCCGAAAAAAGCCAAAAAACAAAAGTCGTCAACGTCTGGGTCGACACCAAAGACAAATCCTTCAGCTTCCCGCCATAGACATTCTTCCCGAGCCACCAATCTTGCTTCTCTTGTAGTGGCGCGGCATGCTGTGCCACTTTCGGCACCCAACTTACCGCCATGTCATCCTGAGCGCAGCGAAGGATCGTGGCTTGATCTATCCTGCACAAGACAAGTTGAGTCAACTCCACTCGCACCAGTCCAAGCCGAGACCGAAAATTATGTCATTCCAAGCGAAGCGAGGAATCTGCTTTTTTTGGCGACGACGCAGATCACGTGGCACAGCCAATCTTGGCTGTGCGCCCCCATCACAAGGGCTCCAAAAAACCGCACAGGCAGGATTGCCTGTGCCACAAAAGCACTTCCGTTTTTGACCCTCACCGCCGAATATCCTCCAACGCGTGCTCCAATTCCTCTGGGCTAACACTCGCCGTCCCAAGCTTTCCCACAACGACACCCGCAGCCGTATTCGCCAAAACAGCCGCGTCCGCCAACGACGCCCCAGCCGCCACCGCCAGCGAGAGCACGCTCAAAACCGTATCTCCCGCCCCCGTAAGATCAAACACCTGCCGCCCGGTGGCCCCGCGCTCCACCCCGCTCTGCCCCACTCGCGCATAAGTCACTTCAAGGCCGGTCGCCGGAATCTGCAAAAGCCGCGGCGAAGACTCCTCGAAAACACTCATCCCCTTCTCGCCCCGCGTGATCACCACTGCGCTACACCCAAAGTGCGCCAGCAACGCTCGCCCTGCTTCTTCCACCGATTTCTCGTCTCCCAGTGATCGCGTCACAAAAAATCCCGCCTCCGTCGCGTTGCAAACAATCGCCCGTGCCCCGCGATACGCATAGAGCCGTGACTTCTTCGGCTTCACGAAAACAGGCACCTTTAACTGGTGCGCCGCGCTCAAAACGCGGTCCGCGAAATCATCCGTAATCAATCCCTTGTCGTAATCAGAAAGCACCAGCGCATCCAAACTCTTCAACGCGTTAAACAGAACCCCGAGCAGCTTCTTTTCCGTCTCCGGACGCAAAGGCTCGCTTCGTTCCTGATCCACGCGGACAACATGGTGATGTTTTGCGATAATCCGCGTTTTCACGGTAGTCACTCGCTTGGCATCAGGAATCACTCCTTTTTCGATAATGCCCCCCGCGCGCAAACATTTCTGCAAAGCCCGCCCCGGCTCGTCGGTGCCAATGACGCCAAACGTCTCGACATGCGCCCCCAGCGCCGCCAAATTCGCCGCCACATTACCCGCCCCGCCCAGACACTCGCTCTGCGAAACAAAATCCACCACCGGCACCGCCGCCTCCGGCGAAAGCCTCGTCGCTGTCCCCCACAAATACCTATCCAGCATCAAATCGCCAAGCACACCCATGCGCTTCCCGCGTAACTTGGGAACCAGCCTCTTCAATCGTGGAATGGATTCAGAAATGTTTGTCGGCATGCGTGCCCATAGCTTTCTCGCTCGGATTTGTGCTCTGGATTTTTGCCCTGGTCACGGCGATCTCGTATTAGCCAGAACTGCGGACCATCCACTACTCACTATTCATTACTCACTACTCACTTCGCTTCTTCTATCTTCGCCTCTTCCACCAGCATCACCGGAATATCATCGCGCACCGGATAAACCCGCCGGCACGTCTCGCACTTCAACCCCAGGTTGTCCGGCGTAAGCGCAACCGGCGTCTTGCAGAGCGGACAAACCAAAATCTCCAGCAATTCTTTCGGAATCCCCATGCGCCTCTCCATTTCCTTCTTCAGCCAGTCTTGTTCAAGCGAATCGTCACTGTATCAAAGCGCGTCTTACAGGAGCAACCGAGTGCGACAGCCTTCAGCCTGTCTCCTTTAGTGGAACAGGCTTTTAGCCTGTCTTCCCGCGACCTAGCACCAGCAACCACCAAGCCTATATGCAACGCTGTCATCCTGAGCGGAGCGAAGGATCATGGCTTGATTTATCCCCATCACGAATCAGCGCGATTTACGTTGCTCGATCCATATTGCGCTCTGCCTTGCGCACGAGTCCCCAAACTCCAACCACCGTCAATACCAAAACCACTGGATCGATCGGATGCCGGTATCTCAAATCCGCATGCGTCAAATAATATAGGCACGGAAAAATAACGGGAAACACGGCTAGCGGGAAGACCGGTATTCTCGCCATCGCCTCCGCTCCATCGTTATTCTCCGAACTCTCTGGGCCGTCTCTGCGTCTCTGCGTTGTCTTTTTCCATCCTCTCCACAACATCGCAATGCCGCACAATGCGCCCACAGCCGTCAAACAACTGGAGGCCAAAACCCCTCGTATCAACCAGGAATCCGTCTCACGAAAATTCTTAAGAGGCGCTTCCGTCCCCATCCAGAACGCCACAAACTTCCTTCCCACTAACTGCAACTCCAACCCCGAATGCGCACTCATAAAAGAAGTCGCCAGTTCCCACTTCTCCGCCATATATTCCGTCTCGCCAAGCTGCGCGTATCTCCTGGCCTCTTCCGCCCGAGTGATCGACCTCCGTCCGTTCCGCGCATGCTCATCAAAAATGTCGTTGTTCCCCAGCCACAATTCAAAAGGCAAATTCGACCTCACCGGAATAAACCGATGAAACGCTACATAATTTCGAATCGTCCAGGGCACACAACACAGAGTCGCCACGCCAACCGCCAGGGCCGCCCGTTTCCACCGGACCCTGCCTTCTCCGCGCCCGCGAAACGCCGCCCAACCCAACAGAAACGGCAGCAACACTCCAAGCGCCGGATTCGTCATCAGCGCCAAACCCCACAACACTCCATACACGCCCCAATCCAACCATCGCTCCGACTCTGCCAACTCCAAAGTTGCCCACAAAATCAACGCCGCCAGAAGCGCCGACAGCGACGCATCCCAAATCCATTCGAACGGCATCATCACCGCGCTCGGAAAAACTGCCCAGAGCCAGGCCGCTCCCGCCGCCACTCCCAATCCGGCAATGCGTTTCCCCGCAAAGAAAATCGGCAAGCAAGCCGCCGATGAAAAAAGTATGTTCAGCACAACGCACGCAAAGAAAGCCCGCGACGTAAAGGTTCCGAATAGCTTGAACGTCGCCGCCACAAGCAGAGGATAAATCGGTGCCAGCCAAGCCGTAGGCCCGGTTTCCGTTCGAAACACATTGCTGAATCCTTTACCCTGCGCGAGTGCGTACGCAATATTCCCCGTCTCCTGCTGAAACGGCACAATCCCCAACACGCCCGGCGCAATCTTCCGAGCCTCGTTCCAGGCGAACCCAACGCGCACACCCATCGCCACAATCACAATAAGCGCTAGCGACGTCGCCGCCTTGCGACGTGTATTCGTCCTCTTCTTTGCATCACTTTTTCACGTCGTTTCCATCATCTCTTTCGTCCGCAAACAATCTACTGGCTGCAACAAACTGTGACAAGCGCGCTTAACAATTTCACGCTACAATGGGAGGGTTATGCTCACTGTCAATAACATCTCCATGCGTTTCGGACCCCGGGTCCTCTTCGAGGACGTGACCTGCACCTTCATGGCCGGGCGCCGCTATGCCGTCACCGGCCCCAATGGCGCCGGCAAATCCACATTCATGAAAATCCTGACCGGCGAAATCGAACCCACCAAAGGCTCGATCTCTCGCCCGAAAAAAATGGGCGTCCTGCGTCAGGATCAGTTTGCGTTCGATCAGTTTCGCGTGATCGACACTGTCATCATGGGCAACGCCTCGCTCTGGAAAGCGCTCGAAGAGCGCGACGCGCTCTACGCCAAACCTCACGAAGAATTAACCGACGCCGACGGCATGCGCCTCGGCGAACTCGAAGGTATCGTCGGCGAAGAAGGCGGCTACACCGCCGAAGCCGACGCTGGCACCCTGCTCGACGGTCTTGGCATCGAGAGCGCGCTCCACGAACGCAAAATGGGCGAATTGCAAGGCGGCCAAAAAGTTCGCGTGCTGCTTGCGCAAGCGCTTTTCGGAAATCCCACGGCCCTGCTGCTCGACGAGCCCACCAACAACCTCGACCTCGATTCCGTGCACTGGCTGCAACGATATTTGACCGAGTACGAAGGCGTGCTCATCGTCATTTCGCACGACCGGCATTTTCTCAACAGCGTTTGCACACATACTGCGGATATCGACTACGAAACGATCATCATGTACGTCGGCGGCTACGACGACATGGTAGTGGCGAAAACACAGATTCGTTCGCGCATCGAAACGGAAAACGCGAATCGCGAAAAGAAGATCGCGCAGTTAAATGAGTTTATCGCGCGCTTCTCTGCCGGTACGCGTTCCGCGCAGGCCACTTCGCGCAAAAAAGAAGTCGAGCGGCTGCAAACTACCGAACTGGCGCGCTCGAACATTCAGCGGCCGTACATCAAGTGGGACATGAAGCGCAATTCAGGTCGCCATCCGCTGGAAATTCGGAGCGTCGAAAAATCCTACGACGACTTGAAAGTGATTCCGCGCTTTTCCGCAGCCGTGACTCGCGGCGAAAAAATCGCGCTGATGGGCCGCAACGGAACCGGAAAAACTACCTTACTAAAATCGCTAGTCCTCAACGCGCCCGGCTACATCGAGGACGACGACCGCAATTTCAAAATCAATGGCGGCGAAGTGAAGTGGGGCCACGAAGTGGCCGTAGGCTACTTCGCGCAGGACCACGGCGAATCCATCACCAAGGGCATGACCGCCATCGACTGGCTCTGGCAGTTTGATCCGAGCGCCAATCAGCAGGAATTGCGCGGGCTGATGGGCCAGATGCTTTTCAGCGGCGAGGATGCGCTGAAACCCACGCGTGCGCTTTCCGGAGGCGAATCGGCGCGGTTGATTTTTTGCCGACTCATGCTTCAAAAACCAAACTTCTTGGTGCTCGACGAACCGACCAACCACCTCGACCTGGAATCCATCAATGCGCTCAACATCGCGCTGCAGCGCTACGACGGAACCGTGCTGCTCGTGACGCACGATCACGACGTGATTGATGAAGTCGCGACGCGTATTTGGCATTTCCACGACGGCAAGATTGAAGACTTCAAAGGTCCGTACGAGGAATTCGTCGTTTATACCGAGCAGAAGAATCAGGCTCTTGTTAGCGCCGCCGCTCAAAAGCGCCGATAGCTGGCCTAATTTCTCTTAACTGATTTCTCATTTTTGGTTTTAGCGCCGAACGGAAACCGCTGAGGTCCCTCAGTTTTCCGTCCGGCGTCATTTCGTCTTGTCGTTTCGTTATCTCCTTGCATCCATTTCGACTGAAGTAGCACAGACTGAAGTCTGTGCTACTTACTGCTTCGTGGCTCGGTCGATGAAGCTAGCAATTTGGTTGTGCAGGCTCACGCGATCCTCGTCGTGTAGGTACATCATGTGGCCGGCGTTGTAGTAGTCGAGTTTGACGTTTTTCTGCAAATCGGCGGGCAGGCCGAGGTGCTCCATCGTGAATTCGGTGGCGAAGAACGGCGTGGCCATATCGTAGTAGCCGTTTTCGACTTGGACTTGGAGTTTGGGGTTAGTGATCATCGCTTGCGCCAGGTCACCTTGAACATTGGGGCCGCTGGGGAAAAAGCCGCGTCCGCGCTGCTGACGCGTCCAGTTCCAGCCGCCACCGCCGCCGCTGGTGTTGTGGTAGACCTTGTCTTTGCCGAACTTCAGCTCTTCGTGATTGTAGGAATTAATGAGCGCGGTAAATGCGCCGCCGACGGCGGGGCCTTCCGGATCGCCTTGCGCGTTTTCCTCGAGCAGATCGTAGGTGTAGCCGGTGAAGCGGGCGTCAATTCGTCCCGTGGTGAGGCCGCGGCTGCGCTGGAGTTCGGCCATGAACTGGCCGAGATTCACGCGCAGGTCGGCTTTGTTGAGATATTCCTCGCTGAGTCCTGTGAAATAGGAAAGTTTTTTCGCGACAGCGGCTTTTTCTCCGGCGGAGAGTTGCGCGCCTTTAAAAAGCGCGGCGGCGTAGTCGCCTTGCGCGTATTTGCGCGCTTCTTCGACGAAGGCAGGCAAGTCCGCGGGGCGGTCTTTCAAAACTTTGTGATACCAGGCGACGGCGGCGTAGCTCGGGAGATAGTAGACGAAGGAGCGGTCATCGCCAGGGGGAAAGGTGATGGTGGAAAGATCGAGCACGGAAGAAATCAGGACGATGCCGTTCAGGTGAACGCTGTCGTGATTCTGCAAATAATTTCCCAGCGCGGCGGAGCGGAAGGTGCCGTAGCTTTCGCCGATCAGAAACTTCGGAGAGTTCCAGCGGTCGTTGCGGCTGAGATAGGTGACGATAAATTGGGCGAAGGCTTCGACGTCTTCGTCAACGCCGTAAAAATCTTTTTCCGTGGCTTTGCAAACGGCGTGGCTGTAGCCGGTGCCCATGGCATCGATGAAGACGAGATCGGTTTTATCGAGCAGGCTTTCACCGTTGTCGACGAGTTTGTACGGAGCGGGAGGAGTGAAGGTGCCGTCAACGGTCCAGGCGCGACGCGGGCCGAACGCGCCCATGTGCAGCCACATGGTGGCAGAGCCGGGGCCTCCGTTGTAGAGGAAAGAGACTGGACGCGTGGTGAGATCTTTTACGTCGCTGCGCGTATACGCGACGGAATAGAGCAGGCCTGTCGGATCGCCCTTGTCGTTCTTGAGCAGCGTGGTGCTGGCGGTGGCTTTGTAAGGAATGGTTTGGTTGCCGAGTTTTATGGTGTGATCGGTGACGGAAGATTCTTCTTTGGTGGCGGCGGCGTCGCACTTGTCGGGTGCTTTGGCTTCCGGAGCTTTCGCTTCCCTGTCCGGCGCTTGCGCGGACGTGCGCGCGGTCTGGCCGAACATTAAAAATCCTGCCGCGATAAGCCACAAACTTTTTCTCATCTAGTTGCTCCCAGCTGCGAAGTTGCATCGCGGCGACTGCCGCGAGCCCGCGGGATTGTATGTTGGCGCGGCGGCGGAGTCAAAAGACCGGGAGCCGAAGGTCGACAGTCGACCGTTGAAAGTCGAAGCGTGCAAACCAAGACGGGCACGGCGTGCCGTGCCCCCACGAGTCATGCAACTTTGGCTGGTGACCGTGGTCATGACGGTTTTTTGGTGGGGTCGGGTTCGGTGGTCCAGCCGGGGTCCACTCTGGCTGGAGGTGCGGAAGAAGGTGAAACATCGGCTGAGGAAGCCCGATCGGCGGTGACTTCTTCCGGGGCGGTGGGGTCGGTGATGCCGGCTTCGTTGTCGGCATCGATGGCGGGGAGGGTGCGGAGCTGGAGGCTGTTGATGTAGGCGAGGACGGCGGCGCGGCGAGGGGAGATGTAGTTGTTGGCGAGGAGTATGTAGAGGTTGCGGAGCGAGTGGTTGATGCCCTGGGCGGTTTGAAAGCCCTCGTGGTTGGTGAGGAGTGCGGTCTTGAGATTGAGGCTATCGGCTTTGTTGAACTCCTGGGTGTGCGTGAAGCAAAAAGGAGCGCCGGGTGCGGTGACGGCGAGCTTGCAACGGCGGCCGGAAGGCCTGCGATGGTGGCAGCGCATCGCGTCACTGATGGAATCGGTTTCGACGGACTGAGGTTTCGTGTTTTCTAGCTTGGTCATTTTTTTCTCCAATTGGGGAGTGTGGGTATACCCCACCCCCGGTGTTTTCTGTAAGAGTGGCAAACAAAGGACTTATGCTTGACGCCGCGTCAAGATAGGGACGGGGGTTCAAAGTTGACCCTTCGACTGCGCTCAGGGCAGGCAGTTCAGAGTTGAGGGAGCAGAGAAAGAGTTCGGGAAAAGACAAGGCGGAGATGGGGAGGGCACAGAGGTGGCACTGAGACGACGGGGTCGTCGAGAAGGGGCAGCGCCTCCGATTCATAAGAGATGGTAGCACGGTAGTTACTATTTGTCAATACCATTATAGCATGTACTGCATGGTCATTCGAACGGGGAGAGTTCATTCGAACGAGGCTGGTGGAAGTTGCGGGATAAAAAGGAGTTGGCGGGGAGGTTAGTGGTTTGATACGGCTGTGGAAATCTGTGGAAAAATCAAAAAACCAGTTTAGAGGCGGGGATCGACGGGCTCGGTTTCTAGGGCCAGGACACCGAAGACGCATTCGTGGACACGGCGAAGAGGCTCTTGGCGAACGAAACGTTCCAGGGACTCGACGCCCAGAGCGAACTCGCGCAGAGCGAGTGAGCGCTTACGACCAAGGCCGCGAGATCGCAAACGATCGAGGTGCTCGGGAAGCGTGTATTCGGGTCCGTAAATGATGCGAAGGTATTCTCTCCCGCGACATTTGACTCCGGGCTGGACGATTCCGCGGCGTCCTTTTTCGACGAAGCGGAGGGGCTTGACGACCATGCCCTCGCCTCCGCGTTCCGTGTGCTCGGTCCACCAATCTATGGCTCGTTTCTGGCTGTCGTTGTCCACGAGATCGACTTTGCGATTTGTCGTCGCGAGCAGGAGGTCCGGAGCGGCGGCGCAGAGTTGCGCGAGGGTCTCCATGTGCCATTGGTGGTCACGGTCAGTATGAACGTGGCCCTCGGAAGCCAGCAGATGAAAAGGGGCGAGCTTCAAATCACCAAGCGACTGGACGGGCCAGCAGTAACGACGATAGGAATGGACGAAAAGAGTGGCGAGCGAAGCACGCTCGCGCATGCGATCGCGCAAGGCCGCGATTTCGGAGTCTTGCGGCGCGGCTTGATCCAAACCGATGAGTGATTCGCGATAAGCGGCACCAGCGGATGAGCCGACAGCGGCATATTGCCGACGAAGAAGTTCCTGTGCTTTCGCAGACCAGGGCATCAATTCCGCGTCGAGACAGAACCAATCGGTTTGGAGTGTGGCCCACAAATTCGAGTGGTCTGCCGCTTCGCGAATACGGTGAAGAAACTGTGTCTCCAGATCGGTGGAGTCGAAGAAACGGCGGCCCGTGCGCGTGTAGCAGACCCCGATGCCTTCGCTAACAACGCCAAAACGTTTGCGGACGACGTTTTCGTCGCGGCAAAGGATGACGACAGCGCGCGAGCCCATGTGTTTTTCTTCGCAGATGACGGCGGGAATCCCTTCATGGCGATAGTAGGCGAAAGCTTCGGCCGGATACTCGAGCAAGCCCGGCTCGTGGCTGGTCTCGGTGGGAGACATCGTGGGCGGCAGATAAATCAGCCATTTGGGATTGGCGGCGAAGCGGCTCATGACCTCGAGAGCGGCCATGGCGTTTTCCTGGGGGATCGTGACGTTGGAATGCAGGCGTGTAGTGATGAAGCGCTTTCCAATCACATCCGCGAGGTCGAGAAGGTCGTCTTGGGCTTGTTGTGCGCTGAGCGCGGGCGCGGCGGATGCCGCAAGGAGAGGTTTTACGGGTTCGTAGTACGTATGGGCTGCGGGGACAGAGACAAGCTCTTTTTCGGGATAGCGAAGAGCAGTGAGTCTGCCGCCGAAAACACAGCCGGTGTCAATGTTGATGGTGCGATTAAGCCATTCGGGTTCGGGAATGGGAGTGTGGCCGTAAACGACCATGGCCGGGCCGCGATAGTCGGCGGCCCAGTTGTAGCGAACGGGGAGTCCAAACTCATCGACTTCACCTGTGGTTTCACCGAAGAGCGCAAAGTCGCGAACTTTGCCTGAACCGCGGCCTTGCATTTCTTCCTTCATACCGGCGTGGGCAACGACCAGGCGACCATTATCGAAGACGTAGTGACTGATGAGGGAGTCGAGAAACTTGGCGACTTGCTGGCGAAATTCGGGAGTCTCTTTGTCGAGCTGTTCGAGGGTCTCAATGATGCCGTGAGTCAGCTGGACATCCTTGCCGCGCAATTTGCGGAGAAGCTTAATGTCGTGGTTACCAGGAACGCCGAAGGCGTAACCAGCTGCCACCATTTGCATGACAAGACGAAGAACGGCCGGAGTCTTGGGACCGCGATCGACGAAGTCGCCGAGAAAGACGGCCTTGCGACCGGGCGGTGGAACAAAGAGTGGAACTTCCTGAGCTGACTCGGCAGGCGGCGATTGCGAGTAGCCGAGCTTGTTCAGGAGCGCCACAAGCTCGTCATAGCAGCCGTGAATGTCGCCGATGATGTCGAAGGGACCGGTTTCGGTTTTCTTGTTGTTGTAGAGCGGGACACGCTCCAGCGCGACGGACTCGGCTTCTTCCGGCAAAGAAAGAATCAGGACGTGGCGAAATCCTTCGCGCTCAAGGCCCCGGAGGGAGCGACGCAAGTTCTGAAGCTGGTTATGGGCGACGTGATTGCCGAGACGGCGGTCCGTGCGGACGTGATTGCGGTCCTGGCAAATGCGTTCCGGCATGTTCAGAACGATGGCGACGGGCAGGCAATGGTACTGACGCGCTAGTTCGACGAGCGGCTTGCGATCTTCCGGCTTTACGTTGGTAGCGTCGGCAACCGTTAGGCGGCCAGCGGCGAGCCGCTTTGCGGCAATGTAATGGAGGAGCTCGAAGGCGTCGTTGGTGGCAGCGAGATTGTTCTCGTCGTCGGAAACGAGCGCGCGGCAATAGTCGGACGAGATGACTTCCGTCGGCAGAAAATGCTTTCGCGCAAAGGTGCTCTTGCCAGAACCGGAGGCTCCGATGAGAACGACGAGAGACAAATCGGGGAACGAGAACTTTTCCTTCATGTGGTTTACTTCCCGCTCCGGAAAATCGCCATCTGAGTAGGTGGGCCTAGAGCGAGGTCCTCGTCGCCGATCGGAAGAAAAGAAACGTCGTACGCGTAGTGAGCGGCTACACCGCTCGCCCATCCCTGAAATTCCGCGCGGGTCCATTCGAAGCGGTGATCTTTGTGACGGAAGGCGCCGGCAGGCATAGTCTCGAACTTGGCGTTGTATTCGCGGTTCGGCGTGGTCATGACAATCGTGGCCGGGCGCGCGTGTTCGAAAAGGACGCGCTCGAACGCTGCCAGGCGCGGAGGATCGAGATGTTCGACGACTTCGACAACAGCAGCGGCGTCATAGCCCGCAAGGCGCGCGTCTTTGTACATCAGCGAGCCTTGAAGAAGCTTGAGGCGTTCGCGCTTGCGGGGAGGCAGAGAATCGAGGCGAAGCCGTTCGGCAGCGCGTTCGAGGACACGCGGAGAAACGTCGACGCCCGTGATTTCCGAGAAGGAATTGTCAGCCAAAAGCATCGAAAGGAGCCGGCCTTCACCACAGCCGAGATCCAAGACACGCTTGGCACCGGACTGACGCAACGCAGCAAGCACAGAACCAAGCCTTTGTTGATTCAGACTGATCCGCTCTTCGAGGACGATTTCCTCAGTGGCCTGCTGTTCCGCGACCTCGTCGGGATCTTCTTCCCCTTCGGTTAGACGTGCTAGCGCTTCACGCATAAGGCGATGTTGGTGTTTCAGGTAGCGGCGTGTAATTTCTTCGCGCTCCGGGTGGGTGGCGAGCCAGCCTTCGCCGCGTCGCAAGAGTTTTTCTACTTCGTCTTTGCCCACCCAGTAGTGTTTGTCATCGTCGAGGACAGGCAGGAGGACGTAGAGATGCTGCAGGACATCTTGCAATCGTTTTTTCGCGGAGAGTGCGATGGTCCAATAGCGGCTCTCGCCCCACTCAGGAAACCTTTCATCGAGCGGATGACGATTTGCGGTGAGGGTGTAGCCCAACGGGTCAAATAAGCGATGAAGAAAAGCTTCTCCACCACGACACGGTAGAACGGCAATGCGGATTTCCAGGGGCAGTTCTGTATCGGCGAGTTCTTGTTTCGTTTTGCTGCGGCCGCCCAGGGCGGTTCCGAAGGTGCGGGCTAGCGCAACGCTCGTGAAGGAAGAAGAGACGTAGGGACGATCGTTGACGTATTGGTCGAGCAGGCCACCTTCGCCGGAGGGGCCACCGGGTTTGCGGACGAGCTCTACCGGGTCAACTTCGAATAACAGTGCCGCGGTGCAACGCGATTCTGTGGCCTCCGGATAGAAGACGAGCGCTCTGCCGAACGAGAGCGAGACGGAATGGAGCTTGCCGGGGCGCTTGTGCAGCAAGTAGCCGAGATCAGTGGCTGGCGTGTGCGTTGTAGTAATGGTCAGATACATGTCGGGCAATTGTACAGGGAGTTGGATGTGGATACGAAACCCGGCTGTCCTATTGGTCAGGATACTTTGAGGAGACAGACTTGCGCGGGATGCTTGCGGGAGAACAAGAGCGGCGATTCAATGGAATTACTATGCGAATCACAAAAATACAGGTCGTTTTTGCATTCTTAGTGATGGGGATGTCTTCTTGTTTGACGGTTTCCGCGCAGGATCGGGTGTTTAACTGGTTGCCGGCTAATGATGAGAGTGTGCGGCTGGACCCGGGGAATTATCATACGGCGCGGACGTACCGTCCGAATGCGCCTGGGCAGAACAATCATGTGGATATCAAGGCGGAGAAGCCTGTGACGATCTTCATGACGCCGGCTGAGGACTGGAATCGGGCGTTGCAACATCCCGAGGCGATCGCCAGGCTACGGCAAGTGTGCCTGAAAGAGCACGTCGTCGAGGCGACGTACGTTTGCGAGATGCCGGTCGAGCCGATGACGCTGGTCATCCGCGATGACAGATACAGCCCGGACTCGGCTGTATTTAGCGGACTCGGCGCGGTTCTGGATCCGAATAACCAGGTGGAACGTGCGGTGGGCGCTGGGATCGCAGCGGTGCTGACTGCCAAAGCGTCCACGAGGCAATTTAGCTCGCCGAACGACGTGCACATCCAATACTACCGGTGGGATTGCGTGCAGAATTGCGTCCAGCCGGAGATTCAATGGACCCAGCAGGTGAAGGAGAAGTACGAACTGACATCTTTTTTGAAGGTTTATGGCGGGTTTGCGCCGGACCACGACGGGGAGCAGGTGAGCATAAAGATCAAGTCGCCGGTGCCGATGGTGGTGGCGATGCTGCCTTCGGACACCGCAAACAAGCTGCACATGGATCCGAACGCGCTGGAAGCGGCGCTGGAAAAAAACAACTGCCAGCAGCGCGCCGTGCAGACGCAACAGTTCGAATGCACGTTTAGTTTGGGCGATGGGCCGCAGTCGCTGATCGTTGTGCCGGAGCCGGGCGCGAAGGTGCCCAATCACAAGAAAGCCGAGATTGAAATGCAGGCGGCGAAATGCGTGGCCAACTGCAGTCTGCTTCAAAGCCAGCAATAAAGGGCGAGTTAGAAGTTAGTCTCTGACCGGCTTACCGGGGTTAGGCGGAAGCTCGCCCCGTCGCGATTCTAGGCTGGCGCTAGGGGCGGAAGGTTTTTTGGTTTTTTTGGCGGGCGACTTCTAGGGCGTCGGTTTCTTTTTTCTGGCGGTCGGCTTCTTTTTGGGGGCCGGATAGTTTTTCAAGTTTCAGGGCTTCGACCAGGGCGAGTTCAGCTTCGGCGTTGGCGCGCTTGGAGTAGATAATGAGGCCGAAACGATCAGTGAAAGAAGAACGGACGAGATTGAACGAATACTGAGGGTCCTCCCACGAAGCGACGACTGTTCCCTTCCCAGAATACGGGGCGTTTGCGGATTGATCGGCGGCGGAAGCGATGGTGGTCGCGGCGCCGTACTTCGCGGAGATGGATTTTTCCATGTCGCCTGCGGTGAGGCCTTCGGTGGAAGGTTCATCGTAGATCACGGCCATTTTGTAGAGCGTGCCGTTATAGAAGGAGAAGAGGATTTGCTCGACGCTGTCCGAGCGGTAGGACGTGCCGCCCAGGCTGGGCGGCCACCAGGTCACTTCCTGGAAGAGCGCTGGGCCGGGATGAATCAGATTTACGTCGGCTAACTTCTGGTCCGTTTGTTTCAGTACGGTGGCGAGGCTTGCTCCGAGCGAAAAACCGCGATACTTGGAAAACTCCTGCGCGCGAAGCGCGGAAGCCGCCAGAAGAAAGGCGCTAAGGCAGATGATGGAACAGCGTAGTGTGGCTTTCATAATCGTATCTCCCGCGAACTGCTAAGAGCTCGGAATTGCCGCGACCTGCGGCTCTGCGGCGGCCTTTTCCTGGAGCACTTTTTCAGCGCTGCCGAAAACCGTTGTCGCTGGTGGAGCGGAAGGTGTGGCTGATGGATCCCGCAGCCGAAAATCCTTCGCAGAGACCAGGTACATGCCTTCCTGGATATGGCGGAAGTGTGCGGAGATGCTTAGATAGGGCACTCCGAGAATGCGTTTTGAAATTATCTTGGTGATTTCCAGAGAGTTGAAGCTTTGGTTTTGCAGCTTTGCCAGGACGCGCTTGACTGCCCTGCGCAGGGAAGGCAGGCCTTCGCGGCCGAGGACCATAGTCTTAATCGGATTGGCCAGATAGAAATAATTCCACTTCGCGAGCTCGATTTTGCGGCCGAGTTGGCGCCCATCGAGTTTGGTGACAGAACGCCAGCCCGGCAAGAAGGCTTCGCTTTGGAGCGCCAAGCCTGCCGGCAAGAGAGTGTTCTCTTTGACGAAAATAGTCGGTGAGGCGATTTTTTCTGACATTAGAACCTTCTAAAGAAACTGCGGCGCAGAATCGAACGGCTCGCTGATGTAAAGGGGACCGCGCCTTAGAGGACTGCAGTAAGAAGAACGGCGAGGGGAGGGAAACCGCCCGTCCCAGCCCTGGATACCGGCCAATTTCGCTCCTTCTCGCCGCCCAACATGGACATTTTAGAGATTGGGGACAGATGGCGCTGTCACCTTTTATACAGTCTTGCAGAGGTCTTCTTGATAGGGTGGAGAGGGTCGCGGAACGACTATCTAGAGATGGTGTTTTGCCCCGATTATGAAATCACAAAAACCGAAAAAAAATGGAAAAGCCGGCACTTTCGACCCGCAGGTGTTTCTCGATACGGCGGGAGTGGCGAGAAAAATTGCCGAATTTCACCGGAGAGAATCCATCTACACGCAAGGGGACACCGCGGATAGCGTGATGTACGTGCAGAAGGGCGGAGTGAAATTATCGGTGGTGAATGGGTCGGGGAAAGAAGCGGTGGTGGCGATGTTTGGGCCGACGGATTTTTTTGGCGAGGGGTGTATGGCGGGCCAAACGATTCGAATGGGAACGGCCACGGCGATTACACCGACCACGATTCTCGTCATTGAAAAAGCCGAACTGCTGCGCGTGCTGCACGCGGAGCAAGAGTTTTCGGACCATTTTATCCGCTACATGCTGGCGCATAACATCCGGGTGGAGGAGGATCTGGTCGACCAGCTGTTCAATTCGAGCGAAAAGCGGCTGGCGCGGACGCTGCTGCTTCTGGCGCGGTATGGAAAACAAGACCAGCCGGTGCGAACGTTGCCGAAGGTTTCGCAGGAGACGCTGGCGAGCATGGTTGGGACGACGCGTTCACGCGTGAATTTTTTCATGAACAAATTCAGGAAACTGGGCTTCATCGAGTACAACGGGAAGATCAAGGTCAACAAATCTTTGCTGACGGTGGTCTTGCACGAGTAAGCGGCACGCTCCTCTCCGATAAGCGGGACGCGATTCAGTATTTGACAGAAAAGTTCGGCGTTCCATGCGCCTCCAAGGCGGGTATTTCTTGGGCTGTCACGTGGAGACTCTTCCGCGGATCACGGATTCACTGGAAATCGAATGTCTTTGCCAAAAATACTACCCCTGGCAGAAACCGAAGCGGTGATTGAGTTGCAGTCTCTCGTGCTGGAGGAGAGACCTGTCTCGCTGACGCCCATCCCGCAGCGGTCCGTGCTTCCGAACAGAATCGCGGTCGTGGGGAATTATCTGCCGAGGCGATGCGGGATTGCGACGTTTACGACAGATTTATGCGACGCCCTGCACGCGGAATACGGAACGACCGAACTGCTGGCGCTACCGGTTAACGATACCGAAGAAGGTTATGCGTATCCGGCGAGAGTGCGGTTCGAATTGTCGGAAGATAATCTGGCTTCCTACCGGCAGGCCGCGGATTTCTTGAACTTCAGCAACATCGATCTGGTTTGCCTGCAGCACGAATACGGAATTTTTGGAGGACGGGCCGGCGCACATATTCTGGAACTTTTGCGGCGGTTGCGAATGCCATTCGCGACGACGTTGCACACGGTGCTTCGCGAGCCAAACCCCGACCAACGCAGAGTATTGGAGGAAATTGCGACGCTTTCGGACCGCGTGATCGTGATGAGCAAGCAGTCCTCGGAGATTCTGCAGGAAGTGTTTAAAGTTCCGGCCGACAAGATCGATTTGATCCCGCATGGCATTCCCGATTTGCCGTTCACCGACCCGAGTTTTTACAAGGACGGGTTCGGAACGGAAGGGAAAGAGGTTTTGCTGACGTTCGGGCTGCTCTCGCCGAACAAGGGGATAGAAAACGTCATAAAAGCGCTGCCGCAGATTCTGGCGCGGCACAGCAATGTGGTCTACATGGTTTCCGGCGTGACGCACCCGCATATACTGCGGCGAGAAGGCGATAAATACCGGCAGTCTTTGCAGAGCTTGGCGAAAGAGCTCGGGGTGGAAGCGAGTGTAATCTTCCGCAATCGGTTCGTGAGCCCGCAAGAGATGGTTGAATTGATCGGCGCGGCAGACATTTACATCACGCCCTACAAACATAAGGCGCAAGTGGTTTCCGGAACGCTGGCCTACGCGTTAAGCGCGGGAAAGGCAATCATTTCGACGCCCTACTTGCACGCCGTCGAGCTCCTGGATGACGAGCGGGGCGCGCTTGTTCCGTTTGATGATCCGGAAGCGATCGCGGCAAAGACGGTTGAGCTCCTGGACAACGCGACAGCAAGGCACGCCATGAGGAAACGCGCTTATTTGTACGGGCGAGACATGGTTTGGAGCCGCGTGGCGCAGAAGTATATGAAGAGCTTTGAACGCATATACAACGAGCGATTGCGAAATCCGCGGGCCACATTTTCGGCGCGGAACACGGAAAAGAATCTCGACCGGCTTCCGGCCATCAAGCTGGATCACCTATATCGCATGACGGACCACACAGGAATGGTGGAGCACGCGGTTTTCGTAGTGCCTAACTATCCGGAAGGTTATTCGACCGATGACAACGCGCGGGCGTTGATCGTGACCACACTCTTGGAAGAGATAGGGATTCACGCCCCGGCAAATTCGGCAGATCTGGCTTCCCGTTATCTGGCCTTCTTGTGGCATGCATATGATCCCGCGACCAAACGTTTTCGAAATTCCCTGACATACGAATGCCAATGGCACGAGACCGAGCATTCGGAAGACAGTCATGGCAGGGCCCTTTGGGGTTTGGGAACGGTTCTCGGGCGATCCGAGAACGCTGGGTTACGTGGAGCGGCGGGCCGCATGTTTGAACTTGCCGTGCCTACAGCTGTTGAGTTTAAAAGTCCGCGTGCGTGCGCTTTCGCCTTGCTCGGAGTGCAGGAGTATCTCGACTCGTTCCCCGGGGATCGTGCGGCGCTAAGTGCTTCGGACGCGCTGGCCAATCGGCTGTTGAGTTCCTACCGTTCCCACCGAACTGAGGACTGGAAGTGGTTTGAAAACGGGCTGTCTTATTCCAATGCGCGATTGCCGCAAGCGTTGATGCGAGCGGGAGTGCGGGCTGGAAACGAAGAGATGATATCGGCAGGGCTCGAAGCGCTGGACTGGCTGGTTGCGCAACAGCGTTGCGAGGTAAAGGGCCACTTCGTGCCCATCGGTTCGCAGGGTTTTTATTCCAAGACAACCGAGAAGGCCCGCTTCGACCAGCAACCGGTGGAGGCCTGTGCGGCAGTGTCGGCGTGCCTACAAGCTTATCGGGCGACCGGCAAGGGCCGCTGGCGCAAAGAGGCGTGGTCCGCGTTCAACTGGTTCTTGGGAGACAACGATCTTCAGATCGCACTCTACGATCCCGTCACGGGCGGTTGTAGAGACGGCCTGCATCCAGACCGCGCCAATGAAAATCAAGGCGCAGAATCCACACTGTCGTTCTTGATGGCACTTTTGGAAATGCGCCAAGTAGAAGAATACGACGGCACGGGAAAAAAGATTTGAAGCAACAAGCAGTGGTCTTAGAAAACAATCGAAATTGCCGGAGCCCGCTTCCATGAACGTAATCACAATCTCCACGAAGGCCAAGATAAACCAGTACGAAACGCTATTCGAGCGCCACACCGCTAACCCGATTTTGACGGGAAAGGATTGGCCGTATTCGATCAACAGTGTATTTAACGCCGGGGCAACGCTTCTGCCGGATGGTTCCACGCTGCTGCTTTGCCGGGTGGAAGATCGCCGCGGGCTCTCGCACCTGTGCGCGGCCCGATCGGTGAACGGCGTGGACGACTGGCAGATCGACAACGAACCAACACTGGTGCCCGATGGGGACCGGTACCCTGAAGAAATCTGGGGCATAGAGGACCCGCGCATTACCTACGTGCCGGAACTTAAGAAATATGCCGTGGCCTACACGTCCTATTCGCGTGGAGGTCCCGGAGTTTCTCTGGCACTGACAAGCGACTTCCGGAGCTTCGAGAGATATGGCGTCATCATGTCACCCGACGACAAGGATGCAGCGCTGCTGCCGCGAAGAATCGGAGGGTTCTGGGCATTGATTCACCGACCGATGACGCCGCTGGGAGCTCACGTGTGGATCTCGTACTCTCCCGATTTGCGCTACTGGGGAAATCACAAGCTCATGCTGGAAGCCCGCCGGGGAGCCTGGTGGGATGCGAACAAGATTGGCATGTCGCCGCCGCCAATTGAAACGCCGAGAGGCTGGCTGATGATTTATCATGGCGTGCGAAGGACGCCTTCGAGCTCGATCTACCGGCTGGGGCTGGCCCTCTTCGATCTCGAGCAACCAGAGAAATGCCTCATCCGAGGGGATTCCTGGATGTTTGCGCCGGAGGCGGACTACGAACGTCACGGAGATGTGCAAGATGTTGTGTTTCCTTGTGGGTATACGGTGGCGGCGGACGGGGATACGATCAATCTCTATTATGGCGCTGCCGATTCAAGTATTGCTTTGGCGCATGGGAGCATTCGCTCGCTGCTTACCTGGCTGGATGCGAATGGGCATGCGGAGCATGCAAATGACCGGCGGCATAAGTAGTGAACAGTGAGTGGTAAGTAGTGAGTAGTGGCAGATGCTAGATCTGTTGAGCGCAAGATCTGAGCTCGCAACAGGCCATTTGCGTGGAAGTGTTAGTGGCTGGACTGCAAGAGATTGTCGCGGTCCTGCAATCTTCACAGATGGCCTCCGTAGGAAGTTAAGCGGAGTAGTCCGCTGGGTCACTCGCCGAAACACCCTTCTAGACAACAAAAATTCGCCGGGATTAGGAGAATCCCGGCGAATTGGTCACTTCCAACTATTAGTTAGAAGCGCGTTGTGATTCGTTGACTGGCGAATGCTTCTCCAGAACGTTAACGAGATGGCGGCCCGTTTCCGGCACGCCGACATGTTCGCCACGCACGATTTGACTTGCCTTCATAGGACGGCCATAAACGTCGCCGCTGGCGTCATCGTCAGGGCGAATCGTGGAGCCTTCGAGGGAAACTCCAGCAAAAACTCCCTGTGCGCGTGAATAGCTAAGAATCTCAGCGCGCATCCAAGCGTCGGTGTCCGCGGAAGCGGTACGTCCCTTGGGGCCTGCGGCAACAGAGGCATCGCCGCCCAACTTGACCTTACTGCTGAGGATGGAGTCCATGCCTCGGCCGTTCATGACTAGAAGAACCAAGTCCGTTCCTTCTCCGCCAATTTGGAAGCCGATGCTGGCGCCCTCGAGGGCGTACATCGCCGGGGCTCCCCAAGCTCCGCGGAAGTGCTCGCCGGTGCGGCAAACCATGGCGCCGCGCCCGTACTCAGCGCCAATTCCGAAAGCCAATTTCTTGACGCTCGGAATTACGATGACGCACTCGGCCTTGTTCAAAAGATCCTGGGGAATGTCGTCCGGTACGTGGAGAATTTCTGACATGACAACGCCGCACTCTTCGAGGCGCCGTTGTTCCCTGTTCAGTTTGTGGGCATAGACTGCACCCGCTGCGAATGTAAGACATGCTGCCGTTACCAAGAATTTCTTCATCACTGACCTCCGATGGTCAAAACATCTCTTCTAATTTTTGCTTCTACAAAATCCGTGGTTGAAGAACCTTCAACACAAATCCATTTGCGAGAGGGTTATGCGTTACCCGACTCTCAGGCGGGCACTCTTGCAGATTCGAACTAAGAACTTTTCTTGCTCCCAACGACCAGCAAAGCAATTCCTCCAACGAGCGCGATCCCGCCAAGAATTGGCGGGATTGGAACTCTGTCTTGAGTCTCTGTCGTGACGTGCATTGGCCCCACATCCATTACGTGCTCGCGGCGAGTGTAGTTAAAGCCGTGATAGGCGAGTGCCAGCGCCCCCAAAACCACCAACACAATTCCGGCTACAGAGATTGGTTTCATATTTTCGACCACAAGTCAGAAAACTATCCTTCGGCCCTGAATAACCCTGAGTAATGGTGTCAGGACGGCCCAAGCCAAGAAATGTCGAAGAACCCAACGAAAGAGAAGGAAGTTGCCAAACCCAAGAGGCAGAGGACAAATCGGACCGTCGAAATATCCAGAACCTGCTGACCCCGCTTTGCCTTTTCCGCAGTGAGGGTTTTAAGCCGAAACCATTAGGCGGAAGCGAGTGGGGGGATCCGCCAAACAGTGTTCTGACTGCCCTGCACTAAGGAATGTTAGACGAGTTGAGAAGGAGTGTCTGTCTGGTTGTGCACACATCTGTATTTCGTTCCATTTTGGGAGTCTGGCGGAGTTAGAGCGAAAAGCAGCGCGTTGCGCGCAATTCGTTTCTGGGGACCTGAATTCCTGGAGACCGTCTACGGCGCGAGTGGCTGGTCAGGAGACGGGGATACAAGTTCGCGAGCGCGGACGACATAACGGTTCGGGGCTGGGCCTATGTAGTCGAAGGGGAAGCATGTGATAAGCGTTAGCGTGCGGCCGGCCGTTGCGTTCAAGACTTCCACGTCAGTAGCCGGAACGACTTCGGTGGATTCCACAAGATACTGAAAAGCGCCATCGGATGTCTTGAGGGTGATGGCATCGCCCAGCCGGATATTGCGGAGCGGGCGGAAAAAAGTGTCGCGGTGGCCCGCGAGAACGACGTTGCCAAGCGTGCCGGGCAGAGCCGTTTCGGGTACGTGGCCGACAGCACGCCGCAAAATGGTGTGCGTGTCACCCTGAACGACGATGGCTTTCAACTGAAGACGGGGGACCTGGATTTCGCCAATCACGCCGCCTTCGACGAGAAGAGTCGGCGGTGCTTTGATGCTGACATCCTCGAACTTTGATTGTTCGTAGGCTTGATAGGCGTGAGCGTCAACGACGACGTATGCGGCATATCCGAGGGCAATAAGGCCAACTATCAGAAAGAAGTAAGATCCCGCGCGGGAGATGGAGGCACTCATTCGTCCGGAGTGAGCTGTGGCGCGGCGGGGTGATTTCATAGCGCACCCTTGCCGGATTGCGGGGAGGGATGGCTTGCGCCCACGGCAAAATAGCCGGGCCGATAGCGGACGTGCAGCTTGCCGCGGCCGGGAGCAGCTACTTGGACTTGAATCTTTCGGAAGGAAGCGTCGTTAGCCGGTTTTTCTGGTGCGAAGCCGAGCGTGTATTGATCGCGGAGGTCGCGGGCGATTAGGCCGGAAATGCTTGCGATGGTTTCCTTGGAGCTTGGAAAGTAGGAGATCCCGCCGGTGCTTTTGCTGAGCTTGCGAAGGGCACCAGGGTTTTCTTCCTGGCCGTCGCCCTGCAAAACGATGGAATAAATCAGAACTTGCGAGCGCTGGGCGAGATCGAGGATCTGCGAAAACTTTTGATGGCTGGCGTTGTCTCCGCCGTCGCTCACGATGATCAGGGCCTTTTTCTCGCAATGGCCGAAACGCAGATGGTTGAGGCCCTCGGCGACGGCGTCATAGAGGGCGGTTCGTCCGCGAGCGGAAATGGCCGCGATTTCTTTCTCGAGATCGTCTGCGCTGTGGGTGAAAGGCTTTCCACCAAGGATTTGGAGCCATACATCATCGTTGAAATCGACGACGAACATCTCGTCTTGAGGATTGCTGGAATGAGCAAATGCAAGAACGGCAGCGGTAACCTCGACGAGTTTGGGGCCCATGCTGCGGCTGTGGTCGACGACCAGGCCAACGGTGACGGGAGCGTCTTCCTGCTGGAAGAGAGTGAGCTTTTGCGGACGGCCATCCTCTAACACGGTGAAGTCCTGGAGGGTCAATCCCGAGACGACATTTCCATTTGAGTCCGTAACGCGAACAGGGAGAGCGACGAGTTCTGAGTTCACCGAAATTGTGGCGGAAGCAGCAGGGTTAGGAGGAGGCGATTGCTGGGATTGCGAAAGGCCAGTCACCATAGGGCTACAAAAGAGCAGAAGAGCGGCGAGAGGATAGCAGTGCGGCAGTAGAGCGAGACTGTGAGGTCGAAAAGTCGGAGTCACTGGCAAATCTCCTTGCGCCGCGGGATGAAAATAAAAGTTCAAACCCGCGGCGCACTGGAGTTTCATTACGTTTTATGTATGGCCTTAGCTCGAGAGGCGCTTCAGACCAAGCGCTGTGCCGAGTGACGCCAGGCCGAGTAGCACTAGTAGCGGAAGCTGGCTGGCGGTCTGCGGCAGTTGCTGAGTTTCCACAACGGGTGCTGGAGCGGTTTCCACAACAGGCGCAGGAGTCGTTGCCTGAACGACTGGAGCGGGGGTTACGGCTTCCGCGGGCGCAGGGGTGACCATAATCACTTCGGTTACGGGCACTTCTTTCTGCTCCGGGGTTTCCGCAACAATGGGGACCACTTTGATGTCAGAGTCGGCAGCGAGTGCGGGAACTGGTTCTTTCACGATCACGGCCAGCTCGATGGCTCTCTGCTTCGGGTAGACAAATTCCTGGCCGAAGTTATCGCCGGGATAAAACCACGCCTTGAGGGCTTCCGGGTTGTCGCCCGAGCGCTCTGCAAACTTGACGACAGTGTCGCCGGACGGTTTTAGGCGGTAGTTGTTGATCGCCAAGACGGTGGCGATGATTTGTGAGCCGTCCGCATTGAAGATTTGGACGATGTGGCGATCGGCAGGAGAATCTGCCAGGACGAACGTGTATGTTCCGGCGGGCAGGATCTGCCCGGGGATTTCCACTGGTTGACTAAAAGTCATTACGGTTTTCTTGTTCCACTCATCGGCACGAGCGCCAGGGGCTAACGTGGCGCCGAGCAGTGTGAGTGCAAACACTGCGAAAATTGTCTTTACCAACTTCATTTCATTTCCTCCCAAGAGTTTACGGATTGATTTGGTTCTGGAGGAACGAGAGTAGTACGCGGCGCGGCGAAAGTCTGTGCACTAAAACACACTTTCGTCGGTTATTTGCAGAGTCGACCAAAGAAGAAGAGCGTCAGAAGGAACGGCAGCGTTTTGAGGCCGCGCAGAAACACTCGTAGTCAGCGCGAGACCACGAGCAGACTCTTATTTTGATGTGCGGCTTCTCAACGGCTCAAGGTCTTGCGTAGGTGGCGATGAGACGGCGGGAAAACGCGATCACCCTTCGCGAGGCGGGTCCTGTCTTGCTTGCCAACTGCTCGCTTGCCCACCAAAGAAGAATCGCTGCCAGGACTGCCAGGGCGAGCAAAAGGAAAACCATGCTAAAGAGAGCCAGTGAGACCAGAAGTTCGCGAACGTAGTAGGAATACAGATCGAGTCCTACGAGAGTAAGGACGATTCCACAGGTGCATTCAATGAGGTTCGGTCGACGCAACAAATCTCCTTGGCCTGATGGCCCTATTTAGGCGTCTGCTGGGACATAGCAGGTGCGACACTCGCGTTTGGAGCCGCGGACTTCAATTGATCCAGCGAAGCCAGGACGCTCTGCCATTCCGCGCTGTCCTTTTTGGGCGCCAAAGGAAGAGAAAGGTCCGAATAAAAATTCAAAATGTTGTCGCGCAGATCGGGTGAGGTCAAATCGAATTTGCGCGCGGCGAGGTGGCCGAGCAGCTTTGCGTAGGTTGCATCGGTCAAAGAATACTCGGCTGCTGTCGTCGGTTTCCCAGTGTCGAAATCGCTATTCGCGAGTTTGAGTGTGCCGGCACCGACTTGCGCTAGATAAATGCGGTATTGGTCGATGGTTGTATTGATGCTTTTGAAATACATGTCCTCGGTCTGCGCCGTGGGATTGTTGAACGCAAGGGCCTTGAAAGGGCCAATCTTGGGCATAAAGCGCAGGACAAGAGACCAGAAGCGGGTGCCGAAATCAGGCTTGGTGTAATCTTTCCCCCACTCTTTTTCATAGTCGGAGCGCGAGAGCCGGTAGAGGAACTTCTCTTTCGCGAAATCGGGGTGCTCTTTCATCATGTCCTTCCCGTGGGTGCGAAGGGCAATTTGGGTCATCTGCGGGATCATACGGCTGACCGCAAAGCGATAGGAACCGATGGCGAGATCTTCGTGTGCGAGTACGTCTTTCAACTCGACGCCATAAACGATTGGGAAAGTCCGCTCGAGCAGAGGCTTTGACACCTCGAAACCGATGAAATCGTGATATTGCTGCGAGGCGTAGCGATTTTTTGCTACTTGCACCATGTCGAATCCGAATTCAGTTTTGAGGTGCGCGGTGTGATCCTCGGCATACCTGACGGAATTGCCGTACTTGGCGCGCAACTTGGGATATTGAATGGCCACGGCGGCGTTGACAGCAGGATGGCCGGCGAGATCGGAAGCGTAGTGCGCGAGGGCGCCCAAGGCGAAGGCGTATTCATTTGCATCCTGACTCTGCAAGAGCAGTTCGCGAACAAAGTCCCCACTCCGGACGTAGTGGACCAGATTGCTGAATTCGACGCTGCCAAAAGGGTAGTAACCAAGGTCCTGAATGACGGCGCCACCGTAGGCGTAGCCGTGCGCTTGCTTGAGCTGCTCTTCTGTTAAACCAGGAAAACGCTTTAGGAGCAGCGGGCTGATCTGATCAGCCCAGACGAGGTCGACAATTTCCTCGTGGGTGAGAACGGAGTAGGCCGACGAAGTGCAGGTCCAGAAAAGCAGGATGACGACGAGCGCGAACACGCAGATTCCCCACCGCTTCCAGCCATGTCGCGAAGCAATTTGCGTAAGGCCGGTCCTACTTAGTTCTTTTGAGTTCATGGACAACTTTCTTCGCTTCCTTCATTCGTTCTTTGTAAAAGGCCGGACTGATAAGGACCTTTTTCGTTCCCAGGAGCAGGTCAGTCTTAATTCCACGCTTCGATAAGAACAAAGAAAGCGCCAGATAGGTCTTGATCTCTTTCTCGAGAAACTGGATTGCATGTTGCCTGGATTCATCCATCGATTACCTCCCGCCTGGCAAGAGCGGCAAAGACTAAATGCGGCCGAGGAGCACGAGAATTACGACTATGACGAGAATGAGCCCCAGGCCTCCGGTCGGCCGATAGCCCCAGTCCCTGCTGTGCGACCATCGTGGCAAGGCTCCGAAGAGCGCCAAGATTAAAAAGATGATCAAGATAGTTCCAAGCATTGTTTTCCCCTTCCCGAGCGAGACCAACTGCCAGTATTGAAATTCCCCGCCCCAGTGACATTCCTATTTCTCGACAGATTCTCGCACCGGGTCGGGTGGTGTTAGATCCACGCACAATCGCATGCGTTAAATCACGACGCTGATAGAGAAGCGCGCGCCGGGATAGTACGGGTTGTACATGTAATAGCCGCCGTCGACATAATCGATGTAGACGTCATCGGTGTAATACCAGCCTGATGGCCAAGGTTGGACGAATCCAAACCAAAAGCCGCCGTACTGGAAGCGAGAATATCCGCCGACCAAAACTGGGTTGCCCATGTGGAAGTCGTGTCCACGGCCAAAATTGGCGTGGAACCGGTCGTCAGGAATTCGACCGCTGCCCCTGGCACTGAGGCGAAGGGCCGGCTGCGAGCGCTGTGTTGCCATGGCTTGCTGCGTGCGCTGTGGAGCATGTGAAGAGCTGGCTTGCTGTTGGTGTCCCTGCTGTTGCTGAGCATTAGAATGTTGCTGTTGCTTTGCGGAGTTGCCGTTCTGCGGTTGCTGCGATTTAGCTTGCTGCTGTTGCTTCTCTGGTGAAGCGTGCTGCTGCTGTTTCGGGGCTTGGGCTTGCTGTTCCTGTTTTTCGGGCTTGGCCTGCTGTTCCTGTTTCGGAGCCTTGGCTTGTTGTTCTTGTTTCGGAGCTTTGGGTTGGGGCTGCTGCTTTTCAGGCTTAGCCTGTTGCTGTTGCTTCTGGGGCTTCGCTGCTTCTTCTTTCGGTTTCTCTTGCCGTCCGTTAGCTGGTGCGGCGATTCCTAAAAGCAAAAAGAGAGCGGCTGTACTCATTATTCCAATTGGTTTCATGTGATACCTCCGTTGCATCCACTTATGCGCTTGTCACTCTGCTGAAATAGTGCGCCTAGCGTGTAAGACTGTTGATGGCCATCTGTGGGCCCGCGATTCTTCCCTTCCCCGCTAATTCAAGCGCGCTGCTTATCCAACGCGGATGTTCGATAGGGAATGGAACAATCCAAATACGTTCAGGAGCCACAGCACGACGCAAATGACCACGACTGCGTTCAAGATTGACTTGATACTGCCTGCCATGGGGATGAAGCGATTCACCAGCCACAGGAGGACACCCACTACGATCAGGGCTATGAAAACTTGAATGAGAGGCATAGCTTTTTACCTTTCTGTCCGTGTTGCGAGACACTTCCACGCCGATCCCAAGATTACTGCCTGCTTTGCCTAGTGCGGAGAACGCGTTGAACTAGTTCGATTCAACGAAGGGCCGGACTACGATCCAGGCGAGCGGTTCGAATGATGTGTTGTTCGATGTCCTCAGCTCTTTGGGAGTCGGGGTGTTCAAGCTGAAGGGGATGAACTGGCCAACACTACAGTCCTTTTACTGCAAGACAATCTTAGGCGTTGGCGATGAGCATGTCTGTTCACTTGTATACAAATTCGCAGGTTGTGGCCGAGGGAGAGAGGGATCGGCGATGCGAATCGTGCCCGACGTGAGGGAGATCGCGGTGCTGTCTGAGAAACTTTGAATGTGGCTCGCTAAAGAAGAGGGGCACGGCAAGCCGTGCCCCGTTTGTTTTCAAAGTTAGGAGAGTTGGAAGAAGTGCCCGCCGGAGTTGGACTACGCTCCGAGATACTGGACGTGGACGTAGGTGCCTAGCCGCACGTTGTAGGCGAGGTACCAGCCATCGTGATCAGGATCCTCGTAGATCACGACCTGATCGGTGCCCCAATCCCAGCCATCGCAGAAGGCGAAGTCAACGGGCGCAACGGTGAAGTAGAAACCGCCGAACCAGAAGCGCTCTCTATTACCGCCTTGAATGCGCCACATATGGCCTTTACCGAAGCCGCCGGTGAAGTGCCCATGCTCCCAGGGATGATCCAAATGATAGTGCGCGTCATTCGGGCCGGAATCGTGGCCGACCCACTTATCGTTGGTGTGGACGTGAGGGGCGTCGGGGTGGCCATTTTTGTCGGCGTATTTTGGCGGTGCAGGATGCTCAACAGGCTTGGCTGGAGCAGGCCCATGAGACGGAATGTGGCCTCCACCGACGCCGTGAACGGGAGGAGGAGCTTCGTGTTTTTCTTGCGCGAGAGCAGAAACAGAACAGATCAAGAACAGGGCAAGAACTCCTAGCAGTGATTTCATTCGAACCTCCGAGGTGATTTGTATTTCCTCCATGCTTGAACCGGGAGTTTGCAACTTCGTGCCGACCGGGCGGTAGTGCTTACGAGAAATAAAACCCTGGAGTGCCGCGAAAGTTGCTTTTCTGGAACTTGAACCGAGGTGAAGCAAAGCTAACCCTTAGACGGTTTCTGGCGGGGATTTGGTTACGAACTACAGATTTTTTGAGGCGCGGAAAGCACGCACGACAGCGGCAACGTCGCGCTGGTCGGCGTCGACTTGGGCGTTGAGGTGGCGCATTTCGGCGGGGGAGATTTTGTTGTGTAGATCGGCGAGGGCGCCGCGGAGCTCGGGAAATTTTTCGAGGGCGGCGTGGCGGACGATGGGGACGGCGTCATAGGGCGGGAAATAGTGGAGATTGTCTTCGAGGGCAACGAGGTGGAGAGAGTCGATGAGGCCGTCGGTGGAATTGCCGGCGACGATGTCGACTTGATGATCGACGAGGGCTCGATAGAGGAGGCCGAGGTCCATGACATTGGGCGGGGCGGCGAAGTGGAGATTGTAGCGGGCACTCCAGCCGGGGAAGCCGTCGGGGCGTTCGAGAAATTCGTAGCCTACGCCGGCGTGCCACTTGGGAGCGATGGGGGCTAGGTCGGACATGGTGCGGAGGTGGAGAGTTTGCGCGTCGTTCTGGCGGACGACCATGGCGAAAGTGTTTTCGAAGCCAAGAGGCTCGGAGAGGTCGAGGTGGAAGCGCTCGGAGTACTGGCGCCGGACGCGGGCGAATATTTGGGCGGCGTCCTCGTTATCGGGAGACTCGTTGAGGACGGCGGTGAGGGCTGTACCAGTGTATTCAACGTAGAGATCGAGATCGCCGGAGAGTAGTGCTTTGTGGACGAGGAGTGTGCCGCCGAGATTGGTTTTGCGCACGACGGGGATGTTGGTGCGGGCTTCGATGTGTTGGGCCAGGAGCTCGGCCAAGATGACTTGCTCGGTGAAAAATTTGGAGCCGATGGTTAGGTGGGGTTGCGTGGGCTTGCCGCAGGCGGAGATGAAGTAGAGGAGGTTAAGGAAACAAAAGAGGCGGAGGAGGCGAAGGAGTGGGCGGCGCATTGGAGTCGGCGATTAGGTTGAATGGGGAATTTAACACAGAGGTCACAGAGAACACAGAGATGAGGAAGAGAGTGCGATGAAAAGATCAGACGACTTTGAGGCGGCGTTCGAGTTGGCCGAGGAGTAGGTCCGCGAAGATAGCTAAGAGGGCGGCGGGGATGGCGCCGGCCAGGATGATGGAGTCATTGACCATGGCGACTCCGCGGAAGATAAACGTGCCTAGGCCGCCGGCGCCGATGGCGGCGGCGATTGTGGCGACGCCAATCGTGATGACAGTCGCGGTGCGAATGCCTGCCAGGATGACGCTAAGGGCGAGTGGGAAGCGGACACGGAGGAGGATTTGTGTGTTGGTCATGCCCATGGCTTCGGCGGCTTCGAGGATCGCGGGGTCGACGCCGCTAAGGCCGACGTAAGTGTTGCGGAGGATTGGGAGGAGCGCGTAAAGAACCAGGGCGACTATGGCGGTGCGGCGGCCGATGCCGCCGATGAAGGGGATAGGAATTAGGAAGCCGAAGAGGGCGAGACTGGGGATGGTTTGGAAGATGCTCGCGAGACCTAGCGAGATGGTGCGGAGGCGGGGGTGTTGGACGATGAGCATGCCGAGGGGGACGGCGATGGCGATGGCGATGTCCATGGAAATGACGACCAGAGTGAGGTGGTCGATCGTGGCGTGGAAGATTTCGGAACGGTGAGTGAGGAAAAAGGTCCAGGGTGTCATTGGGAGACCCCGTTGGCGATGGCGAGGGAGGCGGTGAAGGCGTGAACTTCCGGATGGTCGAGAAGAAGAAAATCTTGAGGGGACGCCTGGGCGACCAGACGTCCCGCTTGGAGAAGAGCGATGCGCTGGCCGATAAGAAGCGCTTCGCGGATGTCGTGGGTGACGAAGACGATGGTCTTGCTGAGGCGGCGAGCTAGACCGCTGAATTCGCGCTGAAGCTCGGCACGGGTGACGGGATCGAGAGCGCCGAACGGCTCGTCCATAAGTAGGATGGGCGGGTCGGCGGCGAGGGCGCGCGCGACACCCACGCGCTGGCGTTGGCCGCCAGAAAGTTCGCGAGGGCGACGGCCGGAAAACTCGGCGGGGTCGAGACCTACTAGGCGCAATAGTTCTTCGACGCGGGCGGTAATTTTTGCGGAGTCCCATTTTTCGAGAGAGGGGACAAGACCGACGTTTTCCGCAATGGTGAAATGTGGAAAGAGACCGGCTTCCTGAATGACGTAGCCAATGCCGCGGCGAAGACGAATAGGGTCGTACTCGGAAGTGGCGAGGCCTTCGATGAGAACCTGGCCCTGCGATGGAGCCAGCATCCGATTGATGAGCTTTAGTAGGGTAGTTTTGCCGCTGCCGCTGCGGCCGAGAAGGACGAGGGTTTCGCCGCGCGAAACGGTTAGTGAGACATTTGAGACGATGGAGCGGGCAGGAATATCGTTTATGCGGTAGCTCACGCCGCGGAATTCGATGGCAACGTCAGAAGGCGCTAGGGGTTTCGCATTCATTTCGATTGACAGCCTCACGCCACAGGGGGAACATCGTACTTCACTCAGCCTCCCCAGCGCAGCATTTCGGCGCATCCTTCTTGCCGAAGCCGCATCCAAGTTAAGGGGAAAACGCCATGGGAGCTACAGCCACAGCTGTCCGCATTCGGCACGACCTTCACACCCGCCTGTTAGACGCCCGCGCCCAAACCGACGCCTTGTTTGGCATTGTGCGCAACGAAGCTATCTACGACAGACCTATTCCTGAGCGACACCGGATCATTTTCTACCTGGGACACGTCGAGGCATTCGATTGGAACCTGCTCGCACAACGTGCGTTTGGATTGCAGTCCGTGCAGAGGACGTTTGATGACCTTTTTGCATTTGGAATAGACCCAGTGGGCGGCGGATTACCGAGCGACGGGCCAAGCGATTGGCCAGAGTGCGGCGAGGTGGAGAGGTACAACCGGCGGTTGCGGAATGAACTGGATACTGCGATTCAACGCGCCTTGGCGCGACCGGCCGAGGGGCATCCCCAATTGGTTCCCATGCTGGAAGTGGCCATCGAGCACCGGTTGATGCACGCGGAGACGCTGGCGTACATGCTGCACCGGCTGCCAACCGAGAGAAAAATTCGCGGTCCCGTCGCGCCGAGTCATAGGGCGGCGCGAATGAAGTCCCGGCTCGTGGAAGTACCGGCGGGACGAGTAACTTTGGGATTGCAATATGTCACCGGCGATGAATTCGGCTGGGACAATGAACTGAATCCGCAGATGGTGGAGGTCGCGGAGTTTGCGATTGAGAGCGGAAACGTTACGAACCATGATTTTTTGCGGTTTATTCAAGCCGGCGGCTACGAGAACCCTGCGCTGTGGAGCGCGGAGGCCTGGGCCTGGAAGGAAAAAGAAAGCGTTGAGCATCCGGCGTTTTGGCGACGCGACGGAAATCTATGGATGTACCGGGCGATGTTCGGCGAGGTCCGCTTGCCGTTGGATTGGCCCGTGTATGTGAGCCATGCGGAAGCCACGGCGTATGCCAAATGGCTTGGGCACTCGCTACCGACAGAAGAGCAATTTCACCGAGCAGCTTATGGGACGCGCGATGGCCGGAGCGAACGATCTTATCCATGGGGCGAAGACGCGCCAAGCGCAAGGCACGGGAATTTTGATTTTAAGCAGTGGGATCCTGCACCAATAGGCTCGCATCCGGAAGGGGCGAGCGCGTTCGGAGTTCACGATTTGGTGGGCAACGGCTGGGAATGGACGCGGTCAAAATTCGCGCCGTTCCCTGGATTTGCGGCCATGCCCTTCTACCCCGGCTATTCCGCGAATTTCTTCGATGGTAAACACTACGTGATGAAGGGAGGGTCCTCGCGAACTGCCGCGTGCATGTTGCGACGATCCTTCCGGAACTGGTTCCAGCCGCACTATCCGTACGTATACGCGACATTCCGTTGCGTGGAAGACTAGCACTAGCAGGAAAAACCTGGGCCCTTGGGAGATAACATGCTAACGCAAACCCTTCCGTTGAGACATGTGTCCGAGTTCGCGGCAGATGTGCGCGAAGGCCTGACGAAAAGCGCGCAGCGAGAATTGCCGTCAAAATACTTGTACGACGAAGTGGGTTCGGCGCTGTTTGAGGCGATTAGCGTGCTTCCGGAATACGGTTTAACGCGCGCGGATGCGCGGCTGCTGAAAAAGCATGCCCGCGAGATCGTCGGGCTGCTGCCATCCCCGGTGCACGTCGCGGAACTCGGAAGCGGAAGCGGCAAAAAGACACGCTGGATACTGGAGGCGCTTTCGCGGCGACAGAGAACGTATTACTTCCCGATCGAGATTTCGCCTTCGGCGCTGGCGGCTTGCGAGAAGGAACTGGGACAGATCGACCTGGTGAGCATTGTCGGTCACGAACAGCCGTATCTGGAGGGTTTGCGGGCGGTGGCTGATGGGCGCGCCGATGGCGACCATTTGCTGGTGCTATTTCTCGGGAGCACGATCGGGAATTTTGATCGCGACGCAGGCGAGGACTTCCTGCGGAACGTTCGCAATATTTTACGAGAAGGCGATGCATTGCTCTTGGGCACGGACTTGGAGAAGAACCTCGAAGATCAAATATTGGCGTACGACGATCCGGCAGGGGTGACCGCGGCGTTCAATTTGAACCTGTTGGCAAGGATCAACCGGGAGCTGCGCGGGGACTTCGATCTGGCGAGTTTCCGACATGAGGCCCGGTGGAACGCGATAGAACGGCGGATGGAGATGCACTTGCGGTCGACGTGCCGACAACGCGTGGAGATTCCAGCGGCGGGGCTCCGCGTATCGCTGGATGAAGATGAAACGATCTGGACAGAGAGTTCGCACAAATACAGAATCGGCGAAGCGGCGGAAATGGCGGAGCGGACGGGATTCCGGTGCGAGGGCCAGTGGGTGGACGAAGAGTGGCCGTTCTCGCAGAATTTGCTCATCGCAGAGTGAAACGGACGTATAGCGGGCAAAGCGGATACTTTTGGACGGATATCAAAAAGATTCAATGCGCCAAACGAGGCGCGCGAACCATGGCTCCTGGGCCACCAGGGGCGGATGCCAGATGGCAAGGATTTGGGAGCCTTGGTAGACGCGCTCGAAACCTTCCTCGGATTCGGAAACCGTTTCAATTGGAGCGACCCAGAATTCTTTTGCGCCTGGCGCATGCAGAGTGATGCGTATGCGCTGCCAGCCATCTTCCATGCGAAGTAAAGGGCCGGGCAAAACCCCGCTGAAGCGAAGATTTTGAGGACCATTCGACGTTTCAAAAAATCGGTCGGGCCCGGCAGGAGCGAGAAGATTGATAATCGATTCGATTCCCACGGCAATAGGCGTTGCGAGAGCGTGTTTCAATTTCAACCCGATCTCGCAGCCGACTTCGCAACCATTCGGGGCAGGGCCGAAAGAAAAACGTTTCGCCAGAGAAAGCCTCGGAGCAGGGGAGCCCGCTTTCGCGGCAAGCTTCAATTCGTCTTCCCGAATCAGCTGCGCATCGTTAGGGGAAGAAGAGTTGACATGAAAGGCGCCGCCGGCAAATCCAGGATCCTCCTGCAAATCCAGCGTTTCATATTGGGCCTGCGTGCGGCCGAGGTCGAAAAGCAATGTGCGAAATGCGTGGCGTGGCCAACGGTCGTAGTGGAGAAAACGTTCGAGACCGGGCTCTTTGACGAGAGTTTGTTCATGAATGGAAGAGACCGCGCCGGGGACCGCGGTTTTCGCGGCTTCGCGAAGGCGCGCATGGTAAGCCTCTGGCCTGCGCTGAATAGAATTGATGAGAGTCGCGGCAGCGGGACGAAAATCAAACGCGGCGAGGGTTCCACCATCCGTGGGTTTGAGCAGGGCTTGATACTCGGTGGCGGTGAAGAGGTGCTCGTGTGCACCGTCAGCGTCGTAGTCCAGCAATTCAACGTGGGGTATGAGCGTGGCGGCGGTTTGGCGGTCGGCGATGGCTTCGGCGCGAATTAAACTGCGCCAGAGCTCGGTGCGGAGATGCGGAGCGTAAAGGCCGCCGAAGATGCCGTGCCAATAGGCGTCATTGCATTGGGCGCGCAAGAGGAGGTCGCGCGCCTGGATAAGCTCGTCCGAAGCTTTCGAACTGCTATGGCGCATGGGAACTGCAGCGATGCGCGCGGAGACGCGTAGCATTTTCTTATGAAGCAGGTTTGATTCGGCGTACTTGCGGAAGAAACCGCGCCACGAACCGCCGCGAAGGAACGAAAGAATCTCGGGACGCGCGCTGAACTCTTTCTGGACGGCGTGGTAGCGCTGCCGGACGCGCGTGGGGAGAACCCACTCCATCATTTCCGTGTACGAGGCGGTGGGGAGATCGGCGCGGCCCAACGGCGAGTGATCGGCAAGGTATTCGCCGGGCGTCGAAACGCGAAGCCAGGATGAGTTTTCCTCAAGGGCCGTAAAAAAATCTTCAAGCCAGCCGTCTTTGTAGCAGTGGGCGTTGGTGCCGGGCCAAACGCCAAATTTCTCCATGTCATCGCCCATCGACGCCATGCCGCCAGGATGCAGAGCCGCTGCGTCGCGGAGATACGTGACGACTTCCTCGACTTTGCCGAAGGGGATGAAATAGCGTAGAGCTTTTTGGCCGGGGAAGAGCCAGACGCTTTGGCCGCGATCTTCGGCGATGTAAGCGCCAAAGAGTTCTTCAGGTTCAAATCCAGCAGAGAGAAAATGGATATCGTCGACCAGCGTATAGCTGACGGCAGCTCCGGCTAGCCCGGAGGGAAGTTGCGGCTCCCAAACACGTTCGGCGATCCAGGCGCCTGTCGGACGATGGCCGAAATGTTTTTCTAGATAGGTGGCCAGGCGCATGATCTGTTCGCGCTGATCCTCCGGCGGGATGGAGACGAGGATGGGTTCGTAAAAGCCTCCACCGATCAGTTCGATTTGTCCGGCGCTGACGAGAGCTTTCAGGCGCGTGAAATATTCGGGACGATGCTCTTCGATCCAGGTGAGCAATGGGCCGGAATAGTGCAAACCCATGTGGACGCCGGGATGCTTCTCAAGGAGTTCGATGAAAGGCAGATAGGAATCTTTGTAGGCCTTTTCGAGCACGTGGCCGAAATTGCCGCAAGGCTGGTGGGCATGAATCAGCAGGACGAGATGAAAGCGTTCTGGCATGGGGACAATTTTGCTCTCAAACATCATACAGTGCGGCGCAACATTTCCGATTCAAAGGATGATAAAAATGCGCAAAAAGCGTACTTTTCCTGGGCGCACGGGGCCGGCCCCTGCGGAACAGCCGGCGCGAGAGATTGACACTCTTTCGCGCGTGTGAAAGGCTTATCGAGGAATAGCCTACACGATGCGAGTGACAGCAAAAGGCGAATACGCCACACAGGCAGTACTGCACCTGAGCTTGCAGTATCCCGAAGTAGTGACCATCCACGAGATTGCGCAGCGGCACCATATTCCCTTGAAATACCTCGAACAAATCCTGCTGGAATTGAAGCGCGGTGGGATTTTGGAGAGCCGGCGGGGCGTGCGCGGAGGCTATACGCTGGCGCGAGCGCCTGAAGAGATTTCCGTGGGGGCGGTTTTGCGTGTCGTTGATGGGGCCTTTGCGGAGTCCAGCTGCGTGCACAACGAAGCGATGGGCGGGATGTGCGTGGAGGGAGAAAGCTGCGGGTTGAAGCAGATATGGAAGGATGTTCAGGGAGCGGTGGAAAAGATTCTATTTGCGACCACATTCGAGGAAGTGCGCAAGCGGACCTTGAGCGGCGGGGCACGGCGTGCGGAGACGGCGCGGCTCGAAAGCTGAAAAAAAACGGCACGCCGAAGCGTGCCGTAGTGCAGGTTGAAACCCCCTACTAGAAAAATGATTCGGCTTGTTATTTCGCGGTGTAGAACTCCGCGTTGACCGGCGTGTAACTGTTCCACTTCTCCGGCAGGTCTTCTAAGGCGAAGATCGCGGTTACCGGGCAGACCGGGACGCACGCGCCACAGTCGATGCATTCCGTAGGATTGATGTAGAGCTGGTTGACCTTTTCATGCTCCGGCTCATCTTTACGGGGGTGGATGCAATCGACGGGACAGACATCCACGCACGCGGTGTCTTTTGTGCCGATGCAGGGCTCAGCGATCACGTAAGCCATTCAAATCTCCTTTGCTCGGACAACGGGCCGAGAGCGGTTCCGGCGGATGGAAGCGCCCGGCGGAATTTTCTTATACCACGCCCCTGCCGGGGCCAACAAGCGGCTGAATTGATTGTACTGTGCGAGGGGAGGATTCTCAACTTCCGCGCATGCAGCTAGAATGGTCGGGGAAGGTACATCGATGAAGATACGAACTGCCGTTGGCGCACTCGTGTTGTTGGCCGCTGCGACGGCGCTTGCGGCGCCGCAAGCCAAAGCACCGCATGATCCTGAAATGATCGACGCACAAGGGTTCCAAAAGATCCTTGAACAATACCGTGGGAAAGCCCTGATAGTGAACTTCTGGGCGACCTGGTGCGAGCCTTGCCGTGACGAATACCCGATGCTGAACGAACTGGCGAAGCAGTACGCGCCGAAGGGACTGCAGGTCATTGGCGTAAGCTTGGATGACGATGGCGATTTGATTCTGATGAGGCGATTTCTGGCGCGTTACAAACCGATTTTCCCCAATTACCGCAAGACTCCGGGAGCTGAGGCGGCGTTCAGGCAATCCGTCCTTCCGGGATGGACCGGGTCGATGCCTGTATCCGTCTTTTATGCGAAGGATGGCCGCCAAGTAACTCACTTTATTGGCGAGAAGAGCCGCGAACAATATGAAGAAGCGATTCGCGCTCTGCTGGTCGGCGGTGAGAGCATCGCGCCGCAGGTAAAATAGCTGTACGATCCGAAATTAAAAACCTGGGGGATGGCAAATGCTCGACACAAAGGGCAATCGAATCACATATTTTGGTCACAGTACGTTTTCGCTGACGACGCCGTCGGGGCAGGTAGCGATCATCGATCCGTGGGTAATGACGAATCCGATGTGCCCGGGGGCGCTGAAAACCGTGCCGCGATTGGACGTAATTTTTCTCTCCCATGCGCATACGGACCACTCGGGCGATCTTTTGGCGCTGGCAAAGCAGCATAAGCCTAAAATTGTGGCCATCTTCGAGACATGTCTGCTGATTGCAGGCAAAGGATTTGAAAAAGAGATTTGCCCGATGGGCAAAGGCGGCTCTCAGAAGGTAGGCGAGTTTGAAGTGACGATGACCCATGCGTTTCATTCGAATTCCTGGGATGAAAATGGCGTGCGGCATTACGCGGGCGAACCGGCGGGCCTCGTGATTCGATTGCCCGGAGGATTCGTTATTTATCACGCGGGAGATACCGCCTTGTTCGGAGACATGAAACTCATTGGAGAGCTTTATAAGCCGGATTTGGCGATGCTGCCGATTGGTGATCTCTTTACGATGGGGCCTCGTGAGGCTGCTTATGCGATCCGGCTACTCGGAGTGAAGCACATGGTCCCCATGCACTATGCAACGTTTCCGGTACTGACCGGGACGGTAGAAGGATTGCGGCAGGAAACTCGAGATATTTCGGGCCTGGAGATTCATGCTCTTAAACCGGGAGAAAGCCTGTGATTCGCAACGAGAACTTACGCAGCGGCTATATTCAAGATGACGTCGAACAATATCTCTACTCATTGCTTCCGGAGCGAGACGCGGTCATCAGCGAAATGGAGAGCTATGCCGAAGAACATCGCGTGCCGATCATCGGACCCGCGGTGGCGAGGTTGCTCGCGCTATTCGCGCAAGTTTCCGGCGCGAAGCGCATTTTCGAAATGGGTTCAGCCATTGGCTATTCGACAATCTGGCTGGCGCGAGCGGCAGGGCCAAAGGGAAAAGTGACCTACACCGACGGTGATCCAGCGAACGCTCAGCGAGCACACGAGTATTTCCGGCGTGCGGGAGTGGCGAGGCGCATAAACGTTCAAGTGGGCGACGCGCTCGAATTGCTCAAGAATACTTCTGGAAAATTTGACCTGATCTTCAACGATGTGAATAAGGACCAATACCCGGACGCTCTGCGGGTGGCGCTGCCGAAACTCAAAAGAGGCGGATTGTTCATTACGGACAACACGCTGTGGTCGGGCAATGCGGCGCGGCCAGCATCTCCGGATGATGCCGCAACCCGCGGAGTGCAAGAATTCAACCGGCTGGTATATGCCTCGAAAGAACTGTACCCCGTACTGATCCCGCTGCGCGATGGCGTGACCGTTTGCCGCAAACAGTAAGGCTGGCGAAATTCAAGAACGTAAAAAGCTGCGGACAAAAAAACCGAGGTTGGCGGGGCGTTCGGCGAGGCGGCGCATGAAATACGGGAACCAGTCGTTGCCATACGGAATGTAGACGCGCAGGCGATATCCGTCTTTCACCAGCATGCGTTGTAAATCGGTCCGCACGCCGTAGAGCATCTGAAACTCGAAATCATCTTTCGAAATCTGCCTAGCGGCCGCCCAGCGAATGGTTTCCGCAATCATGCGCGGGTCGTGCGTGGCGATTCCGTGGTAGAAGCCGCTGGGCAAAAGAATCTTCATCAAGCGGATGTAGTTGAAGTCCGTGTCGCTTTTGCGAGGGTAGGCAACATCCGGAGCTTCTTTATAAGCGCCTTTGCAGAGACGGATGCGGCAACCATAAGCGAGCAAATCCTGGACGTCGGTTTCGCTGCGGTATAGATAGGACTGGATCACCGTTCCGATGGCGGGATTCCGCGAGCGCACGTTTTTTACGACATCGAGGGTGCGTTGCGTGTACGTCGATCCTTCCATATCAACGCGAAGAAAATTCTCATACCGCATGGCTAACTCTACGATGGACACCACCAGGCCCTGGCAAAAATCAACATTGAGGTCCAGCCCGAGCTGAGTCAACTTGCAAGACACATTGGCATGAAGATTTTCCTTGTGGATGCGCTCGAAAATTTCCAGGTAGGCATCGCGCGCACGTTGCGCGTCGGAGGTGGTGGCGCAGTTTTCGCCCAGGTAATCCAGGCTGACGAGCATCCCGGCATTGTTGCAGGCGCGGGCGGCTTCAATCGCTTCGTCGAGCGTTTCGCCAGCGACGAAGCGGCGTGCCATGCGGCGCGTGGTGCCGTTGGAAGTGACCCATTTGGCGAAGCCGGGACTCTCGGATAGCTTGAGAAGCGTCGCGCGGAGCATGCAATATGATTATGCCCGTGTAAATCCTCAGCGACTAGTCCGTGTGCTCTTCCAGGAACTTTTCCGCATCCAGGGCGGCCATGCAGCCGGAGCCCGCGGCGGTGACGGCCTGCCGGTAGCGATGGTCCTGCACATCGCCAGCGACAAACACTCCGGGAACGGAAGTCAGGGTGCCGTGTTTGGGGATGAGGTAGCCGTTGGCGTCCATCTCCAGCTTGCCCTTGAACACGGTCGAGTTGGGATCGTGGCCGATGGCGACGAATACGCCATGGAGTTCGATTTCGGTAGTTTCCTTCCCGTCCGGATTGCGCACACGCACTCCTGTAACGTGACCCTCCGGAGCGTGAATTTCCTCGACAACCGCAGGAATGACAAGTTCGACTTTTGGATTGGCCTTAACACGGTCGATCATGATTTTAGAGGCACGAAATTCGGTGCGCCGGTGGATGAGGTAGACTTTGCTGGCGTAGCGTGTCAAGAAGTTGGCCTCTTCCATCGCGGAATCGCCGCCACCAACCACGGCTATAGCTTTTTCGCGGAAGAAATAGCCGTCGCAGGTCGCGCAGGTGGAAACGCCGCGGCCGATTAATTCACGCTCGCCCGGCAGGCCTAGTAAGCGTGCAGTGGCGCCGGCGGCAACGATTAGCGCCTTAGCTTCGTAGGTGTCTTTGCCGGCCGTGATCTTGAACGGACGCTTTGTGAGATCGACTTCGTTCACGGCTCCCGCCTTGAATTCAGCGCCGAACCTCTGCGCCTGTTTGCGCATATTTTCGATGAGCTCCGGCCCCATGATGCCATCGGGGAAGCCGGGATAATTCTCGACGTGCGTAGTTAGAGCGAGCTGGCCGCCCTGCTCGTGGCCGTCAATCACCAAGGGCTTCAGATTGGCGCGCGCAGCGTAGATCGCTGCGGTCAGCCCGGCACAGCCACTGCCGATAATCACGACGTTGTGCATTCCTATTATCTCCCAGCTATTAGATTCAGCAGCGCGCCGGTTCGATTCATCACGAGGATACAGCGCCCCGATGCAACGAGAAGTTAGTCATTGTAGCATCCTGCCGCTTGCGAATCGGACTGCCAGGAGTCCAAATTGGAGAGTCATTTCTGTCGTGCCGCGTTGACCGTCGGAGAGGCCTTTAGCTATAGTCACTCCCATCGGCGAGTGGAAGATCGAAGTTGCCCGAGGAGAGAATGAGATGGATCCGCGTTACCCCATTGGAAAATTCGCGATGCCCGCGCAAGTGACGCCCATAAGACGGCAAGAGGCCATCGACGAGATCGCTTCAACGCCCGGCAAGTTGCGCGCGGCGGTGAAAGGTTTGAATGATTCGCAACTGGATACGCCCTACCGCGACGGCGGATGGACTGTTCGCCAGGTCGTACACCACGTTCCGGACAGCCACATGAATGCGCTCGTCCGTTTGAAGCTCGCGCTCACGGAAGACAAACCGACGATCAAGCCTTATGACGAAGCGGCGTGGGCCGAGTTGGCCGATTCGAAAGCGGCGCCCATTGAGAGTTCACAGACTCTTCTCGATTCCGTGCACGCGCGGATGGACCGTGTATGGCGATCGTTGAAGCCGGAGCACTTCACGCGAGTTCTTGTGCATCCGGAGCATGGCGAGCGCGCCGTTGATTGGCTGCTCTTTCTCTATGAATGGCACGGAAAACACCACACCGCGCACATCACCGAATTGCGGAAGCAAAAGGGCTGGTGACGGGCGCGAGTGGCGCGGGCCGAGGTGCCTCGTGTAGGATGATTTAGTACGCGAGGAGAACGGATGAGCCGACCATCAGGGACGTACGCGATTTTCGAGACATCTCAGGGCAACATTGTGGTGAAGCTTCTTGAAAAGGAAGCGCCGAAAACCGTCGAAAATTTCATCGGGCTGGCCGAAGGCACGAAGGAATTCACCGACGAGAGCACTGGCAAAAAACTAAAAAAGAATTTTTATGACCGGCTCGTTTTTCATCGAGTGATTCCGCAATTCATGATTCAAGGCGGCTGCCCTCAAGGCACGGGCCGCGGCGGACCAGGATATCGATTTGCGGACGAATTTCATCCTTCCCTGAATCACTCGAAGGCCGGCAAGCTTTCCATGGCCAACTCCGGACCTGGCACGAATGGAAGCCAGTTTTTCATTACGGTGGCGGCGACGCCATGGCTCGATAACAAGCACTCCATTTTTGGCGAAGTGATCGAGGGGCAAGACGTGGCCAATAAGATTTCCAATTTGCCGCGCGATTCAAATGACCGTCCGAAGACACCTGTTGTGCTCCAGAAAGTGCGCATCGAGCGCGTCCCTTAAACGTGCAGGATTGCGATGTTGACGCCTCAGCGCGTTCTGCGACTCATGATCGAAGTGATCTTTGTACTATTGGGCGTGCTTGTCGTTTGGCTCGCTCTCACGGGCCGCGTTCTCGTGGAGCGCCACAAACCCTCCTGGCTCATCCTGAGCGGCGCGCTCATCCTTTGGGGACTGCGGGCCCTTTATGGGCCCAACAAATGGTGGGCGCGCTGGGAAAACTGGACGCGCGGGCTTTCGCTGACTCTTCTTGGCGTGGTGATGGTGGCCATTTCCCGGGTGCCTTTTTTGTGGGTCGCTCCGCTACTGGCGACTGCCGGAGTATTGATGGGCTTGCGCGGAATCCTGGGCGCGGCGCTCGTCTTCCGGCCGCGCTGAAGTTCTGCGGCCGCTTTCCCGTCTCAATATTCTCTATGCTTCAGATATAATCCGCAGAACGAACGGCCCTCTCTGCTTCTGCAACCGCGCTGAGGCGATCGTTTGGCCCACGCCACAGGAAAAGGAGACGCACATGCTAAAGGAATTCAAAGAATTTGCCATGCGCGGCAACGTGCTGGACATGGCCGTCGGCATCATCATCGGCGCGGCCTTCGGAAAGATCGTTACGTCGTTTGTCGAGGACGTCATGATGCCGCCCCTCGGGCGGCTCGTTGGACCCGTCGATTTCTCGAACCGATTCGTCAGTCTCTCCACCGCGCACTATGACACAGTTGCGGCGGCCAAGGCGGCGGCAGTGCCGACACTTAACTACGGAACTTTTCTGAATAATGTCATCAATTTCCTGATCGTCGCGTTCGCTGTGTTTCTTCTCGTCCGAATGGTGAATCGCTGGACAACGAAGCCGGCCACTCCCGTTGCGCCGACAGTCAAGGACTGTCCGCAATGCGCGATGAGCATTCCAATCCAGGCTAAGCGCTGCGGCCACTGCACGACGCAGCTCTCTTAAGACTAGATTCCGGCTTTAGAGGAAAAATTCCTGCGTACGGCAAGCAACCTCAAGAGGACGGTGTTTTCTTCGATTGGTTTCCTTCAAGGTGTGCCCGCAGCCGCTTGACGACCGCGTCTTCTTGCCCTTCTTCGATCTCTTTCTTAACTTCCTCGAGGGCGAAGTGCACTACATCGTGATGGTGCAGCTCCTGCGGCGCCAGGACATCGCTGAAGCGCAGCCATAGCCGGTGCAGAAGATTGACCTCATTGGCGGTCAGGTTAGGAGCGTGTGGCCCAAGGACCTTGTAAATTTTGTCGCCGTTGGGCAAATGAATTTCGAGGTTGAATTGCGGCTTGATGTCGCCCAGTTTTTCCCATGCTTCGCCAATCTGTCGGGCCTGCTCTTCGGTGTTGTCCTTCGCCGAGCGGCCAATCACAATTGTGCTGGACTGGAGCGAAGCGCCCGCCCGCAGGATGCCTTCCCAAAGGTCATTCGACGCAACAACCGCCAGCCGGATCGATTTCCCTCGCTTTTCGGCCATGGAAAGGGCCTGCGAAAAAAGATGTTGCTCGATGCTGCCGAACAGTTGATCGGCGTCCAGTTCGTTTTCGCCGGAAGCTGAGCGACGCAACAAGCGAACATGCAAAACAACCACGTCGCGCCGCCCCGGTTTGATGCGATCGAGGACGTTTCCCAGGTGATAGAGATTGAAGTGGTTGCTCACGGGTACCAGAATGTTGCCGGGCCGTGCGCCTACTGCTTCAGGTGTCAGCTCGGATTCCAGTTCGAGATTGAACTGGTCCATTTCCATGGCGTGGGCCCCGCCGCCTCGGTGTGCGCGGCGCTCGGAGATGGTGAAAACGATGAAGAGTAGGACAGAGAATGTCCCGCCAGCCATGGTGGCAACCGGCTTGGTGAAAAGGTTGACGACGGCGATGAGGAAAAGCGTCAGTGTGATCAAGCTGAGTCCGACGGGGATCTGCACCCCGCGAATATAAAAATTGAACGGCACCTGGAACTCGCGCACTCCGGGGCGGGTGTATCGAAGCACGAGAACGGCCAAGCCGTTCATCGTGAAGCTCCAGATGACCCCGAACGCGTACAGGTTCGCGAGAAAGGTGACATCGCCCCGGCTGATAAAAATCGTGATAATTTGCAGCAAGACGACGATATTAATGATGCGGTAGCTTGTGCCGAATCTCGGATGAGGCTGCCGGAACCATGAACTGAGAACGCCGTCCTCGGAAACGCGGTTTAGCACACCGTTCGAGCCGACGATGGCGGTGTTGACCGCGCCTGCCAGGATCAGAGTGCCCACCACGACCACGAATGCGTGAAAAATTAGCCGCGCGATGAGCGGCCCGTGCAAGCTCATCGCCAAGCCGCCGATAAGATTTTCCAGGTAGTTCTGTCGCACGCTGTCTGGAATGATCATCACGGCAAAGAAAGAAACCAGCGACGTGAAGACCAAGCTGTAAACGAAGATGACCAGTCCGGCCTTTTTCAGATTTGGCAGTTTGGGACTTTCAATCTCGCGATAAACTTGCGCGAGTGACTCCTCTCCGCTCATTGCAAGGACCGAGTGCCCCAACGCGATAAAGATCGCGATGATTCCGAACATGTGCGGAAGCGGACTGCCCGCAAGCCAGCCGAGCGCGCTGGCGTTTAAACGAAGGTTACGTGGGTGCGGCCAAGGCGGGAGCGCTGAGTGCCGCAGGACCGCCGTGTAAATGCACCACGTGATCAGAAGCACCACCATCACCGTCACCAGCTTCATGATGAGCAGCGCTTTTTCGCTGGACTCCGGGATGCCCTTGGTGTTCTCCCACCAAAAATAAACCGTAACCAGAATCGCAAAACCCGCGGCGATAAAGTCCACCTGGTTCGGTGTGAGTGCGTTTCCGAGATGCGAATACTGCAGCAGCTCGCTGATCAGCCCGGCCAGATATTGCCCGGCCGCGACGCCGCTGATGGGGCCGGTCAGAATGTAGTCAAACATCAGCGCGGAAACGCTGAATTTTGCGAGAGTTCCACCGAGGGACTGCTTGACTGCGCGGTAAACGCCGCCGCGCACGAACATGCTGCAGCTCTCTACGTATACCGCGCGCACCGCGTAGGAAAACAGCATGATGGCCAGAATGAACCAGGGCGCGGTCTTGCCGATGTAGCCTTCCGCTTCGCCGCCTGCGTAATACGCCGAGGAAGCCAAGTCGTTTAAAACAATAGCGGCTGCCCGCCAGAAGGAAATAAATGTGAGAAGAGCGGTAGTCGCGACAATAACGCGCGGAATACCGTTGCCTCGGCTGCCTGCGGCAGCAGGGGTGTTGGAGGAGCTGCTCATGTACGGGTGATCTCGATCAGCGGATTAAAATGCTCGCACTTTTTGGACGTGAAGTCTAGCCGAACGGTCTTTTTGTTCACGCTGAAACGATTTAGGATGCGGCGGTACGAAACGCCTTGGCACACTCGGCGCAGGGGCAGATGGCGCGCAGATGTTCGTAGCTATAGATGCCGGTGGAGTGGCCATCCGTGAAGCTGATTTGCACGGCGTAGTTGCCTACGACGGTAGCGGCTTGCGCGCTCAGCTTAGGCTTGAACATGGGAAGCGGAGCAAACGCATTGGCACCGGGCGCCGCAGCGGCGAAGGCTTCTTTTTTGCCGCGCTCGTCATTGCATGTGGCGCAGGGACATTCTTCGCGCAGGTAAGCGAAATCGTAGTGGCTGGCGTGGCCGTCGGCCCAGGTGATGTCGACCCCAGCGCCTGTCTTTATGTGCACCTTCACAGTGGACGGCTTCCTTCGTGGATCGAGTGGAATGGGCATGCGCGCGGACGACGTCAGCTTTTCGGTTTGCCGTTGCAGCAATCGCCGGGCGGAATGGGATTTCCGTGTGGGCAAGTGTTGGGATGACCGAGGAACGTGCAAATGCGCTGATCGAGTTCGGGGCTAATGATGTGTTCGAACCGACATGCTTGCGTGTGGGCTTCGGTATCGTCGGCGGAGAAAGTGTCCTTAAAGAGACGTTCTGCCAGCCGATGCCGGCGCACGACGCCCCGCGCGCGTTGGCTGCCGACTGGCGTAAGTTGCGCCTCGCCGTTTTGCAGTTCGACCAGATGCCGTTCGCTCATGCGGCTCAATGTTCTTGCCGCTGGCTCACCGGGGAGAACGGGAAGTTCGCCAACGGGTCCGGTAGCTTGCAGCGCCTTAATGTTCGCCGGCTTGCCCTCTTCGCAGCAAATCCAGATTTGCTCAAGCAGGTGATCGAATCGAATCTCATCGTCGGGAGAAACCGGAGTGCAGCAATCGGCGGTGTCCGCGAGCGGACAGGCAAGAGGATGGCCGGGCCCGTGTTGTGCGGTGTCAAAATGCAGGCGCCCGTGGGCGAGTTCGATGCGGCGATCGGCCTGGCGTGCGATATCCGGGTCGTGCGTGACCATTAGAATCGTGTGACCTGCGTGGTGCAACTCGCGAAAGATTTTCAGGACGATTTCTTCGTTTGCTTCATCCAGGTTACCGGTGGGCTCGTCGGCCAAGATGATTTTCGGCTGATTGATCAGCGCGCGCGCGATGGCTACGCGTTGCTGCTCGCCGCCGGAGAGTTGTGCTGGGAGGTGCGTTATGCGCTCGCCCATGCCGACGCGGCGCAGAACTTCTTCTGCCTGCTTTTCGTCGGTCACACTGTGAAAATATTGCGCCAGCATGACGTTTTCGACCGCGTTCAAATACGGCACGAGATGAAATTGCTGAAAAACGAAGCCGACTTTTTCGGCGCGGTAGCGAACCATCTCATTTTCGCTGAGTTTCGAGAGGTCGATGCCATCCACGACGACGCGGCCAGAATTCAGTTTGTCTAGGCCGCCAAGAATGTTGATGAGCGTGGTCTTGCCCGAGCCAGATGGACCCATGAGCGCTACCCATTCGGCTGCGCCCACGTTGAAACTGAGATCATCGATAGCGCGCAGTGCGCCGTATTTCTTGACGAGGTTCTCAATGGAGACCTGCGGCGCCGCCGTTTTCTCCTCCGGCAGAATCTGGACAGGAGCGCTCACGCTTCACCTCGAAAAACCGAAGCGGGACGAACGCTGGCAAGCCGCCGCAGCGGGTACGCGCTGAGAATCGCGACAATGGTTGTGAGTGCCACAGCTACAGGATACACAATCAGCCGCGGCCGCGCTGCCACCCCAAACACCTGCTTGCCCAACCCAATCGAAAGAAAAATCCCCGCCGCCGCGCCAATCACTCCCCCCGCAAGACCGAGCAGCGCCGCCTCCATCATAAAAAGACGCAAAACGCGTCGCGTTGCGCCACCGATGGCCTTCATCAGGCCGACGTCATTTTTGCGCTCCATGGCGACATTCGTCATGGCGGCCATGACGCAGAGAGCGGTGAGAATCAGAACAACGGCAACGGTAAAGTTCAGCAGCCCGGAGATGCGGCCATAGATTTTCGCCTGAGCGTCGGTGAATTGGCGAATCGGGCGGACGCCGAGATCGGGAAATTGCTCTTGTAGGGCGCTCACGTGCTCGTCGATTTGCTTAGGAGTGCCCGGAACCACGATCTCGACATCGCTAATGCGACCGGGCAGATTTGCCAACCGCTGGGCAAAATCCAGCATTACAGTGACTTGACTATCCTCGGGCCCGCCCGTTTCGGCGAGCGACGAGACTCTGCACGTTCTCCTGCGGCCGGAGATAAGAATTGAGATCGTATCGCCGACATGCGCGTCCAATTGCTTTGCAAGCTGAACGCCGAGCGTACACGGCAGATCTCCAGGAACGGCCAGGTTATACCCCGGGTCGTCGGGATTAGTAGGAGGTGGGATGATCCTGACGCTCACCTGGTGGATGCCCGTTCTGCCTTTGCCGGCAAGGATCGCATTTACAGGCGCGCCGCCCCGAGGCCCGCGGACACCGGCAATCACATAGAGGAAAGAAGTGGCTTCAGCCCCGGAAGGACCGATGGATTTCGAAATCGCATCCATGATTGAATCGTTCACCGTCGTGACCGAGTCCCCCGACGTTGCAGCTTTTTGTGAAATTATGACATTGGCGCCGAAGGCGCGGAATTCGGTGGTCAGCCGGCTCTTGGCGTCCACTTGAAGATTGAGGAGCGCGGCGGTTACAGCAGCGCCCGCGCCGAGAGCGAGCAGAATGACAAATAGGCGCCCGCGATTTGCCCCAAGCAGACGGCGTACGATGCGCCAGAACATGGCTCGATTGCCGCTGCGAGACGCGCTCATTATTCGCCTCGCAGGATTGGCGCCGGTTCGTAACGCGAAGCGCGGCGCAGAGGAATGGCGCCGCCAAGGAGCGTGACTCCTGCGGCGAGAGCGAGAACCGCAACAAGAACGAGCAGTGACGGCGCGGGAGCAACGCCGAAGATCTTTAGCCCAACAAGCCGTGCCAAAATAATCCCAAGCGAATAGCCGATGCCTCCGCCGACGAACGCGAGTAGAAGCTGCTCCGCTGCCAGAAAGAAACCGACCGTGCCCGAGCTTGCTCCCAAAGCTTTCATCAACCCAATTTCGGTTCGCCGCTCAATCACCGAAGCCGCTGAAGAAGCCCCGACAGCCAGCGCCGCAGCCAACAACGCCGCGAGCGTTACCATCCAGAGCAATGCTCGAACCCGCATGAGGATGGTGCCTTCACCCTCGGCAACGCGCCGAATCACGCGCACATCCGTCCCCGGCAACACCTGCTTAATTGAGTACGCAATCGAAGAAACATACGGGCTGCACGACCATCGCTCGAATTCGTCGGCTTTCATCGTCTTGGGGTCGCGCCGCGCAAAATCATCTTCCGGCTTCGTCAAAGCACTCACATATAGTTTGCGGTACTGCCCCGGTTTGTCCGCAAGCTTCTGAACGCTGGCGAGCGGCATGAGTAGTGCCTCATCTTCTGGGCCGCCCGAGGACAAAATTCCTGTGACGTCGCACTGCTGCATGTTCTGAGAATTCCCGGCCGTCGCGACGCTGACAACCACCTGGTCACCGACTTTTATACTCCGGCGCGCTGCCAGCTTTTCGCCGACAACACACTCCGGAGGCACAGGGAGGTAGGAGTGCCCCATCGGCGGCATTTCGATGCGCTCGAGGCGGCCCTCGTCGGAGAACCATTTCCCTTCGACATGAAACCAGGGGTTGGTTTTTGCGATCCCGGTGGCGAAAGTACCTCCGTCCGGCAATGGCACGCGATTCGCAGCCCACGTACCAATCAGCTGGATCTGCAGGTCCGGAAGTGAAGGACGGTGATCGCCGTACCACACATGGGGAAGCAACGCCGAGACTTCCAGAACAGGAGCAAACGCGATGATATTGTTATGCCAGAAAACCGTCTTGATTTTGGGAAGGTCTGCTTCGGGAAGATACGCGCCGGCGTTCACAGGCCGATAATCCACGCCACCAATCTCCAGCGGCAGCGAATCCGCCTGCGACGTGACGAGCAAATTCGCGCCGAGGCTGCGAAACTCAGTTGCCAGCCGGTCGCCCACATCGAGCGAAACGCTCAACGCCGCCGTCACAACGGCCATGCCCAACGACAGCGCCGCGGCGGTCAGCACCTTGCGGCGCGGACGACGTGTAAAGGAATCGGCTACCAGACGTAGAAACATGGCGTTTGAATCCGCACGAGACAGGCACGATGTATCGTGCCCCTACTGCGGAATCTCCTTGGTCGCTTGTACGAGTGAAGAAACATCCAGAACTAAATCGGCCCCGTCCACATGCGACGGCACACCGATGGGATTGCATCCGCCTGCCTCGCCGATGGTCGGCACGTAAATCGCCGAGCCACAGTGCCTGCAAACGACATTCTGCCCATCCTGGCGATATCCTTCAGCCCCACAGATGCGGCAAGCATCCAGCGCGGTCCCATACCCATTCAGCTTCTTGATAATCATGAACCGCAGCGACTGCCCAGCGGCATTAATCGTAAACAGATGCATCTTGCCATCCTGCACATCGCTTACGGGTATACGCACTTCATTCCCCATGGCTGCGATGGCCCGTGCCGAGGGGGGCGCAGCATTCGCGTTCGTGTAAACGAAGTCTCCCGTCAGCAGCAGAATCACCGACAAACATCCCGTCGCGGCAGCGATCATCCAGCGTCGCTGGCGCCGGTTCTGCGCTTCGAGCAACCGTTTTTCTGCTTCGCCGGTAACCTCTTTTGAAGCTTTGGCATGGGAAGCCGATTGCCATTCGCGCATTACGAGCAGCGCCGCAGCTCCGAAAATCAGCACGAAGAAAAACAACTCATTCCGGACGATCGGCCCAATCACCGCCATCTCCGCTTTGCTGGACGGCAGCCATTGCGCTTCGCTCAACTCGTGCAACCCGGTGAGCACGAGCTGAAAGGCAACAAGAATCAAGATGATGGTGGTGGCCGCGAAAAAACGATGCAGCGGAACCCGCAGTGTGCCCTTGAAAAAGAACACCCCCACTGCCACAGCCGCGCCAATTCCCAGTGCCGTCCCAATCCAGATCTGCAGTCCCTCACTGGACAGCTCGACCGCCCGCAAGATGATCGCGAGCTCCGCTCCTTCGCGCAAAACCATGAGAAAAACGAAGAAGAAAATGCCCCAACCCGCAGCAGCCCCAGCCCGCCCCACGTAACTTTCAATCTTCTGCTCGATTTCTTTTTTCAGGTGGCGCGCAACGCGATTCATCCATAGGATCATCGTAATGACGAACGCTGCCGCGACGAGGTACATGACCCCCTCGAACCCGTCTTCACTGATGCGCCAGCGCTCCAAAGCAATCGCCACGGCCAAGCTCAGCGCCCCAGCGGCGGCCGCGCCATACCAAACAAAACGCGCCAGTTGCGAGCGGCCGGTACGAGAGAGATAAACTAGAATGATGCCCACGACGAGAGAGGCCTCGACACCTTCACGGAGAGCGATGAGAAAAGCAGGAAGCAAAGAATCTCCAGTTGTTATTCATTTGCAACTACAATATAAGTCTACGCTTTGTATGAATTTACGTCAACCGGACCAATCCAGTCCGCTTTCTTATTTAAACTTACGGTAAACTACAAAGCCTGCTCAATTCAATGACCATTCCCGTTCACGCCCGCCAAGCTGTCTCTTTCTTAACGGCCATCCTTCTCTGTTGCGCACAATCTTTCGCTCAAGCTCAGTCTCCAGCACAAACTCCGTCCTCCCCGCCACAAACGGTCCCCAATGAAGCGCAGCTCGAAATGACCCCGCATCCCAATCCAAAATACGCCAAGAAAATCTCTGAGCTCGGCGATAAAGAGCTCGCCGACGGTCATTTTGATGAAGCACTGAACTACTATCAGCAAGCCGCGCGTTACGCGCCCCAGGACACCGCCCTCATCGGGCGCATTGCGTCCATGCGCTCGAAGCTCGTGCGCGACCACGTCGAAGCCGCAGAGCGCGACGCCCTCGCCGGCCACGCCGACGTAGCAACAGAGGAGTTGGCTAAGGCTCTGCTTATCGACCCAAGCAATACAATTGTCACCGAGCGATTGATCCAGATGAAGGCCATGAAAGATGAGCCTCTCGCGCCTGACCAGAAAATCGAAGGCTTGCCAGAACTGAAGCCCCGCGCCGTCAAATTGGACCTCAACTTGCGAGGCGATATCAAAGCAGTTTATGAACAGCTGGGGCAGCTATTCGGAATGAAAATCACCTTCGATCCGGACCTCCCCGCTCGAACCGTCCGGCTACACGCTATCGATATCGATTTCGCCACCGCTCTGAAGATCCTTGGCGTTCAGACCGGCACATTCTTCCGCCCGTTGTCCTCCACTCTTTTGTTCGTGGCTCAGGACACTGTGGAAAAGCGCCGCCAATATGCTGTGCAAGCCGAGCAATCGTTCCTCTTGCCTGCCTCCGTCGGGACCGAGGAGATGACCGAACTAGTGCGCGTTCTGCGTGAAATGACTGGGTCGACCCGCGTCGAACTCGATGCACAGAACCACGCCGTCACCATTCGCGACACTCCGGAGAGACTTGCGCTTGCGGGCGAACTCATTCGTCAAGCCGAAAAATCGCGCGGGGAAGTGATGCTGGAGATAGAGATCCTCGAGGTCGATCGAAACAAAGCGCGCACTCTGGGGATTCTTCCGCCTCCTTCGACAGAGCTGATTTCTCTCTCTACTGGCATAATTTCTCAATTGGAGGCGGCGAAGGACCTCAGCACACTCGTCACGCTTCTGGCGAGCATTTTCGGAAACGGAGGAACCGCCGCCAGCCCCGGAACTTCCCTCAGCTCCCTCATCCCTCCAGTGGCTCGGGTGGGAGGCGGCAAGACGACGTTTCTCCTGACAATGCCGACGTTCGCGGCCCAGTTTTCCGACGCCCTGACCCTCGTGCACAGCGGGACCCAAGTCTTATTGCGCGCGCAGGACGGTAAACCGGCCTCTTTCTTTGTCGGTGATCGCTTTCCGGTTACTCTTTCTCTTCTTTCTGGAAGCCTCGGGGCGTCCACACCCGCCACATCTATTGGTGGAACGACCGGCAGCATCCTTCCTAGCACTTCTTACAACGTTGGCATCGGGCCCGTCGCACTCACCGCGGCCGATTTCCGTAATATAGGTCTGCCTGACCTTGCCGTCGTCAACGAGATCGACAACACAATCACGATTCTCCAAAATCAGGGCTTAGGAACTTTTCTTCCAGTCGCCACCACTATCTCGCTTGGCGCAGCCAGA